>JUEG02000417.1_pt1 | contig 20985 bp, 18 predicted proteins | sample 432341 | NCBI WGS metagenome assembly JUEG02 (sample SAMN02953476, study PRJNA257561) | rock porewater metagenome | biome: terrestrial; feature: Opalinus Clay rock; material: porewater; isolation source: Opalinus Clay rock BIC-A1 borehole | place: Switzerland: Mt Terri URL, St-Ursanne ... | reverse complement strand
TTATCTCGCGTGGCTGTTCCCCACTTCCCAAGATCTCGACGATTAAGCGATCTTCTGGCAAAAAATCTTCGATAATCTCAGGCCACTCTATAAGACACACGGCATCCTCTTGGAACGCGTCTTCCACACCAATAACTTCCGCCTCTTCTGGGTGTTCTAACCGATACAGATCCATATGAACCAGACGCACTTCTGTTTCCTTAATGCGTCCCGGATACTCATGTATAAGGGTAAAGGTTGGGCTAGTCATCGGGCCTTTTACACAGAACGCCTCACCTACCCCTTGCGCAAAAGCCGTCTTCCCTGCACCCAGATCCCCGATCAGCGCTACAACATCTCCACCCCGTAAATACCCGCCCAGTTGTTTTCCCAACTTGCGAGTTTGCTCAAACGTTGCACTCGTAACTCGATACTCCATGAGTCTTCTTCCTCCTCATACAAACACCATTATTGTATCCTGTTTGGCTAAGGAATTAAACCTGTATTGGCAATTCATAAATCTTCCCCAGGTTTACCAGTAATCCTATCGTGAGGCTCCCACCTCGATGTACACCTTTGATTGAACATTTCGCTAGGCGCTTTCCGTGATTACTGGCATGGCGGTCCTACCAAAGACATTCGTACCCCAAACTCCTAGAATAATCAAAGTAATCCCGATCGCATGAATCCAACTGAACTGTTCTCCTCGAAAAACCACTCCAGAAAAAACCGCCACCACCGTGATAAGATTAAAAATCGGTGCAGTTTGCGATACGGGCAAAGCAGCAAACATATAATTTGACAGAAAAAATGCGAGCACAGAGGAAATTGCGCTCAGGTAAAAAATTGCCCATAGCACACTCGTCAGTTGAAGAGGTTTTAAATAAGACGCCAATTCCCCTTGGATCATGCTTTGTCCGATCCCCAATACATTGAAAATCACGGTCCCTGCCCACATCATCACAAAGGTGATCTCCAAAGGTGTGAATTTTTCGGAAGAATGTCTTGCCAAAATACTGTACGCCCCCGCAGCAAGAACTGCCAAGAGGAGAGCCAAAATTCCCCAAAGATGCTCTCCAAACTGTAGTTTTCCTTGTGTAGATACTATGACGATCACACCAATTACTGAAGCCGCTACCGAAAGTATCTGCTTAGTATTAAGCCTTTCTTTGAGGAAAATTGCGGCCATGGCTGCAATTGCTACTGGAACCAAAGCGATAACCATCCCTGCCTCTGACGCGGAAGTCAACTTGACTCCCCATGTCTCCCCTAAGAAATAAAGTCCTGGTTGAAAGAGGGCCAAGAGAAGCAAGGAGGAAGTCGGCTTTCCTTTCAGATTAATCCTTATCACACCAAACAACATTAATGCAGTCAGAAGGAGCGCTGCTGCCCCAAATCGAAAACCTAATAGCTGAAGTGGAAAGGTGTGATCCAAGGTTTCTTTGGTAAACAAGAAAGAGAAACCCCAGATGACCGCCATCCCAATTCCTGCAATCACCGGAAGCCCGGAAGACGCTTTTGAACTCATTGGTCCATACCATCTTCTCTAGACTCTGGGCAAACGATCTCACCATTAATGATCACATAGAGAGGACGAGCAGTGATAATAAACGGATGTTCACTCCAAATGACAATGTCTGCATCTTTCCCTACCTCCAGTGACCCTATCCGATCCGAGACGCCCAAGATTTCTGCTGGATTGATCGTAATAGCCCGCAAAGCATCCTCTATTTCCATTCCTGCCTTGCAGGCTAAGGCAGCGCAGAGCGGAAGCTGTTCAATCGGGGTCACGGAATGATCGGTCATTAAAGCCACTTTAACCCCCGCTTTAGCTAATACTCCCGGTGTTTTAAAGGATTTATCCTTAAGCTCAACTTTCGAACGATTCGTCATCAATGGCCCTACCACTGCAGGATAGCCTAATTCCGCCAATTCTTGGGCAATCTTGTGCCCTTCCGTGCAATGTTCAATGACCAGGTCCACTTTGAATTCTTGAGCTATCCGAACCGCCGTCATTATATCATCGGCACGATGGGCATGGGCTCGTAGAGGAATTTCGCGATTTATCACCTTGAGCAAAACTTCTAACCCTAAATCTCTCTCCGGAAGTTTATCTGGATCAGACTCACCCTGTTCAAGCTTATCCTTATAAGTCTGCGCATCCACTAGGGCCTGACGAAGAAGTGCGGCAGTCCCCATCCTTGTCATCGGCATTTTCTTCTGTTCGCCATAAATCATCTTAGGATTTTCCCCAAAAGCGATCTTCAAGCCAGCAGGTTCGCGCACAATCATCTTATCGACGATTGTTCCAGCCGTCTTCATGACAACTCCAGTTCCCCCAATCACATTCGCACTCCCAGGAACGGTAAAGACAGCGGTAATCCCACCCAAACGGGCATCACGAAAGCCCTCATCTTCAGGGTTAATTCCATCAATCGCTCGCATATCCGGTGTCACAGGGTCCGTCATTTCGTTGAAGTCTTCCCCTTCCCACCGATAGATCTCTTCACCTATCCCTACATGACAATGCGCATCAATAAACCCAGGTAACACGAGACACCCCATGGCATCGATCACCATTGCATCCGATAAATCATCAAAATCCAGGGTTTCCTCGATCGCCGTAATTTTTGTTCCCTCGATCAGCAGACACCCAGCAAATTCACGTCCGGTCATCGTTTTAATTTGTCCGTTTTTAATTAATAATCTTTTTATTCCGTTGTTCACCATTCCGCCTCCAGTTTAATAATTAGAAAATACCAATCTTCATAGAAGATATCTCTTTCCCCACGCGAACGCGTCAACGCGCTCTTCGCTTATTATAACAGACTCTTATCTTTATCACAGCACCCATCGAAAAGAGTCCGAACTTTCCAGCGTGCTCTCTGTCACAGCATGCTAGTCAGACTGAATACAATAGGTATAGTAAACGCACCTTGAGGAGTGAAAAAGGAATGAGGATATTAAGAATAGGCATGCGCGGTTCAGATGTTGCTGCAGTTCAAACGCGATTAAAAACTTGGGGATATTCGGTTTCCATTGACGGGGTCTTTGGTCCCCAGACACAGAACGCAGTCATTCAATTCCAAAAAGCACGAGGGCTAAAACCCGATGGAATCGTTGGACCTATTACTTATAATGAATTGCAAAAAAGCCCCCCCTCCGCTGGAACTATACCTTATACCATTAAGTCTGGGGATACCTTCTACAAATTAGCTCAAGCCTATGGAATTTCGCTGGCCAGCTTAATCGCTGCAAACCCTGGTGTAGACCCGAACAAATTGTTTATTGGACAAGTAATTCGAATACCACAAGCCCAGAAACCAACTGTTGTAGCGTGGATTCCTTACTGGCTTCAAAATGAAGCCTTCGCAGTCGTTCAAAACAATTCAGACCTTTTTACCACACTATCTCCCTTTTGGTATGAACTTACCGCTGAGGGGGGTCTAAATCTCTTCATGAACGGCGAAGACCCTACTATCATGAACTTCGCTAAGAACCGAGGTATGGAGCTTATTCCTCTGATCAGCAATAGTTATCTAAGTCAGCCCCTTTCCACCATCCTCAACGACCCTGCTCTCCGCCGCAGGCACATCCAAGCGATCGTCAATAAAGTGTATGAAATGGACTATGACGGAATCGAAATTGATTATGAAAATCTCTTTGTGAGGGACAGTGAGGTCTTTGTGCTCTTCTTACGGGAGTTGAAAGACGCCTTAGGTACCAAAAAACTAGTAGCTACTATTATGGCTAAAACAGGCCCCTCTGGTACAGGTGCCGCAGCTGCCCATGACTATTATGGCATAGGGCAAGCCGTTGATATTGTTCGAATCATGGCCTACGACTATAGTTGGGAAACCCCCGGATCTATCGCACCAGCGAATTGGGTAAGACAAGTGCTAACTTATGCTGTCAGCGTAATTCCTCGTGAAAAATTAGAAGCCGGATTACCCACTCATGGTTACAATTGGGGAACGCAAAGAACAGGAGTCACCTATTTGAGTGCTGTGAACACTGCTAGAACGTACAATGCCCCAATTATTGAAGATCCTCAAAATGGTCCTCATTACAATTACACCGACAATAATGGTGTGGCTCATGAAGTATGGTTTTCCAATGCCGTTAACTTTAAGACACTCCTAGCAATCGCGGACCAATTAAATCTTCTTGGAATTGCGGTTTGGCATCCTGGAAATGATGATCCTGCTATCTATGATGTTATCCGAAACAGGTAATCTTGTTGATTGACACCAAGCCTGATAATCTACTCGAACCTGAGTGTTTCATTAATCTCGAACTAAGGGTTCTCATTACAAAGAGCAAAAGCTACCTAAACTAGGAGCCTTTGCTCTTTCTTTTCAACCAACTCTTATCTGATAAGTTTACACCCTTTTAGAATTGACCTCAGCCTGATACTTTGCCCGGGAAAATCGATTATATAATGAGAAAGCTGGATGAACAATAGCATATGACGCGAAAATAATCACAAATGGCATTGCAGGGTAAAAATATCTTCCCATAGTAAAAAACGGCAAATAGATTGCGATAAAATAAAGTATTGTTGCGATTGCCACGGTGGCTGTCTTGTTTCTTCTCTTATCCAAATAATAGATAATAATGCCTATCATACACAAGAGCAGTGTTAATTTATGCCACTGATAGGCCATCCAAAAGTTAACTCCTAGAAATTCAGGGCCCCACAGGAATGGGTACTGAATTTGATGTTTGGCTTTACCAACAGTGTACCATTTTAGAAATTCAAGGGGTTGCTTCGGCACTAGATTCGCTAATCGGTATTTAGTTATTTCCATTTCCAATTCATTGTTTACAAGTTCCGAATCTGTTGGATAGTTAAATTGTGAGTAGTCCAACCCATCAGTTTCGCCACTACTCTGATCATAATTAATGTATGTACCTTGAAGTGTAGGATTTCCTGTCGCTAATGTTAATGGGATAAATTTATGGAAAACGCTATAATTCCTTATCCACCAAGGAGACAAAATCAAGCAAAAAACCACTGCTACAATTGCTGTATACTTCAACATAGTTTTAAACTTGTACTTATCACGTATCCAGATAAACAAAATGATGATTGGGAAGGTAGCAATCGTCGGCCTAAACAAAGTCGCCAGCCCAAGCATTACCCCACCTAAAACATAATATTTAGTCTCTTGTTCCTCAAGAGCGTATATTGAAAAATAGACTAGGCACAACACGAAGAATCTAAATATCGTTTCCGTGAGAATCAAATTAGCGACCCAATAGTCTGCTATACTCAGGCAACTAATAATGATTGCCAAGATTCCAACTTTGCTGCTAAATAGTTTACGAGCTATTAAAAACACCATAAGTAAAGAACCGGTTTGTACAATCGCTTGGAATACTCTAAATGCCGTTATTCCTTCAAATTTCCCAAAAATCTTAACGAAGAAAGCTAGTACAAACGATAATCCCGGCATCATGAAAACTGTTGACGTGGACTGTGCATTATTTGTAAATATTCCTGTCTCTACTAGAACCCATGCACTTCTAATATATTTGACATCATCGTTATCGGGGTTTGTAAGACTGCCAAGTAACGTTGAATTTCCGTATTTAAAGATTGAGTAAATGCAGATTAGGAAAAACAGCGAACAAGTAACCGCTAAAAATATCTTTGTTAATTTCCCCTCTTCTTTTAAGCTAAACAAAGTGATTACCTCCTTGTGTATTGCAATGCCATCTGTTTTCAAAAGCTCTCATAAGGTAATACACTATCAATTGTTGGATATTACTCCTACTAATAGTTTTCCCCCTTACTGAAAGGAATCTTGAAAGATGTGATAATTAGTACATCAATTATTATACTATTTATACTTTGTATAACTGCGCTACATCCTGAGGTTATTTGACATGTTTTGTCGTTTATACATTTTTCTTGCGACATTACAGAACTTAACTCTAAATTGTCTACTTTTCAAATGCTCTAAATAGCTCAATGCAAGACAAAAGCCCCCTCATTCAATTGGTTCTAAACCAACCGAAACGAAGGAGCTTTTTATCAAATAACGTCTCTCGAATATATTAAAAATGATATCAGATCGGCTTAACCATCTCCGAAAGATCGCGCATAGAAAGGCTCACTCGATCTCTCGCCTTATCAATCCCTATCACGCGCACCTTAACTATATCACCCACAGCCACTGCTTCCATCGGGTGCTTGATAAATTTATCGCACAGTTGAGAAATATGTACAAGCCCATCGTGCTTGACACCGATATCCACAAACGCTCCAAAGTCCACGACATTGCGCACGGTTCCCTCTAAGACCATCCCTTCGTTGAGATCTTCCATGTGCGTAACATCCCGCCTAAGTAAGGGTCGTGGCAAATCCTCTCGGGGATCTCGGCCAGGCCGTTGCAGGGCATCCAGAATGTCGCGAACGGTCGGAACTCCAGCTCCAAACTCGTCAGCCAATTCTTGAGGTTCTAGGAGGGCAAGCTTATTACGCACTTCAGAGAGACGATCCCGTAAATCTCCGGAGGTGTGACCTATTTTTTTCAAAATGTTCTCGGCGAGTTGATAGGATTCAGGATGAACCGGTGTATTTTCTAGCGCATTAACGCCATCTGGCAGTCGAATGAAACCAGCACATTGGATATATGTTTGCACCCCCAGGCGTGGAATTTTCTTAAGTTGATCACGACGGCTGAATTTCCCGTGTTCATCGCGCCAGGCCACGATATTCTTGGCAACTGCTGGTTTTAAACCTGCTACGTATTGGAGCAATGACGCAGAGGCAGTATTCAAATCAACACCAACTACATTCACACAGGACTCAACAACTCCGTGCAGGGATTCCTCTAACCGTTTTGGCTGGACATCATGTTGATATTGACCCACGCCGACAGCTTTCGGTTCAATCTTTACGAGTTCTGCGAGAGGATCTTGAAGCCGTCTTGCAATAGACACTGCACTCCGTAAAGAGAGATCAAAGTCTGGAAACTCATCTCCCGCTAGTTTCGATGCCGAATACACAGAGGCTCCCGCTTCACTAACTAGGATGAATTCCGTTGAGATCCCTTCTTCTCGAATCAATTCAGCCACGACTTCTTCTGTTTCCCTCGAGGCAGTACCATTTCCGATGGCAATGATATTGGCATCATACTCGGCAATCGCTTTCCGCAAAATAGTTTTTGCTTCTTCTCGTTTACCTTTACCCGAATGAGGATAAATCACACCAACCTGATGCAGTTTTCCCGTCTCATCGACAACCGCCCACTTACACCCTGTCCTAAACCCAGGATCAAGTCCAAGAACCATTTTCCCTCGTACTGGGGGCTGAAGTAATAGCTGTCGAAGATTGGCGGCAAATACTTTGATCGCTTGTTCTTCTGCACGATCAGAAAGCTCAGCACGAACTTCACGTTCAATTGACGGTTCAATCAAGCGTTTATAGGCATCAAGTGTTGCTTTTTGGACCCATGAAGCGCACGGTCCCGTCTTAACATATCGCAATTCAATCAATCTATGAAGAGTTTCGATCGGTGCTTCGATCTTAACGGATAAAAACTCTTCTTTTTCTCCACGATTCAGAGCTAAAATCCGATGTGGTGGAATCTTTCGCACAGGCTCAATGTAATTGTAATACATCTCAAAGGGTGACCGCTCTTTGGCTTTCTTCGCCGAAGCTGCAGCCACGACATCTGCAATGCGAAACGTTTCTTCCCTGATCCGCTTACGAAGCACTGCATCATCCGCAATAGTTTCTGCGATAATATCCATTGCACCATTCAGGGCTTCCTCGACTGTAGTTACCTCTAACTCGTCATTTAAATACTTTTCTGCCTCTACTTGGGGGTCCGCCCTAATATATTGAACTAACAACCAAGTAGCCAAAGGCTCAAGCCCCTTCTCTTTGGCAATCGTTGCTCGCGTGCGTCGCTTCTGTTTATAGGGTCTGTAGAGGTCTTCAACGTCCTGAAGCACCGTTGATGCTGTAATCTGAGCCGACAATTCCTCTGTAAGCTTTCCCTGTTCACCGATTAACCGTACTACTTCTGTTTTTCGCTGGTCCAAACGACGTAAATAATCTAAACGCTCTACAATATCGCGCAGGACATTTTCATCTAGTTCCCCTGTTACTTCTTTGCGGTAACGAGCAATAAAGGGGATTGTATTTCCCCCATCTAATAAGTTAACTGCCTCATTTACTTGAGTCGTCTTTAAACCCAGCTCTTTAGCAATGACTTGATTAAATTCCAAAGGTGATCCCTCCCGAGGTCAATTTATTTTGGTTGAAAACGCATCCTACAGATTATATCATTCTTCTCTTACCGAAGAAAATAGTTCATCATATCAACACGTCAGACTTAGTGAGGTACAACAAAGCTGTGGAGGATCAATGCAACCTTCCACAGCCTTTTTTATACTTATCATAAAGTAGCCTCTGTTCGCTGCCACTTGGCACTCGTTAGGTTTCATAGTTTGGTAAGGGCAGCCTACAGGATTTCTTGACGCTTCTCTTCCTGAGTCACTCTCCATTGTTCTCGGGCCATGTTAACCATTTTTTGTTCGTCTTTAGCATCCTTATGTTGAATAACCTTTGAAAAATAAGATACTGCCTTTTGATATTCTCCCAAGCGACGACTTAGCTCGCCTATCATAAACAGCACTCTTATCTCAGACATCGATGTACTCCCAAAATCCGAAAGAACGAAGGATTCTTCATACATGTCAAGTGCCATGCCTAGAAAACGCTTTTCCTGCTCAAGATTATACTCAGCCCGATAAAGCCAAGCTAAGCGGAGACTTAGACCTGCTAGAACTGCCTTTTTCTCTTTCTTAAGAGATCCTGCTAAAATAGCCAGCTTAAAGGCTTCTAAGGCTTGTTGAATGTCCCTTACCTGACCAAAATCCCTTTTGGTCCAATGATCAGTAATATGGGCACGAATAATATCCTTAGTTCCTTTAGGAAATTCACTTGAAAACTCCTCGGAGAAGGCGAAGCCACACTCTGGGCAGACATTAACAAAGTAGAAATGCGGATTATGATTACCCTCTCGATAGTGGGGGCAAAAATCGCTATCAATTTGATATGGGATGGCAAAGCGTGAACGAACCTTTAACGAGATAAACGGCTTGTTGCAATAAATACATGTAGGTTTCTTGTCATAAAACTCTTTTAATGTCATAATACGAGACCCCTTATTGAGTAGATTTTTTCACTTATGAGTGCCCTAATTGTTTGAAATCCTTCATTAACCATACAGCAGTTAAAGCAGCAGTGGCTAAATCGGAAACAGGGGCCGCTAACCAAACACCGTTCAGTCCCAAAAACTTGGGTAATAGCCAAATCATCGGCACTAAGAAAATTAGTTGACGAGATAAGCTCAAAAACAGCGATTTTTTCGGTTTACCCGTTGCTTGAAAATACCCTACGACCGTCACTTGGAAACCAATAATAGGTAACATCATCAGATAAAGCCGCATACCGTTTACTCCAACTCGGATAAGTTCGGGATCGTTACTGAAAAGGGACATTAATGTGACGGGAAACAACTCCACCATCAGGAAGCCCACAATCATCACACCGGTGGAAGCATACACTGATAATTTTAACGTCTGTTTTACTCTATCATAGTTTCTAGCTCCGTAATTATAGCCTAAGATCGGTTGTGCCCCTTGTCCAATCCCGAAAACAAGCATCAAAATAAGCATAGCGATACTTGTGATAACACCCATCGCCGCGATGGGTATGTCTCCACCATAGTTAGCCAAACTTTTATTTAAGAACACTGTCACAAAACTACCGACCAGCTGCATAGCAAAAGGAGATATACCAATAGCCAGTATGTCTCTAACGACAATCCATTCAAGTTTGAGGTTTCTAAGCCGGAGTTTGAGCATTGCTTTATTCCCTAGGAAATAATATAACACCCAAACGGAGGTAACAAACTGGGATATAACGGTTGCAATGGCCGCGCCCGCTACTCCGAGGTCTAATCCGAAGATAAAAATCGGATTGAGGATTGTGTTCAATACCGCACCTAAAATCATCGTATACATGGCAGCTTTCGGGTTTCCTTCCGCTCGGATAAAATTATTCATTCCAAACCCGATCGATTGAAAAACAGCGCCGATTAAGATGATTCTAATATAATCCTTAGCATACGGCAGAACGTCTGCACTTGCTCCAAAGCTAAGCAACAGTGGGTCTATAAAAAGGTAACCCAAGAAGGAGATGATCAGCGTAATCCCTACGAGCAGGACAAACGCATTTCCTACAATCCGTTCAGCCTCTTCTCTTTTTTGCTGGCCTAAGCGTATAGAAATTACAGAAGTTGCGCCAATTCCAATTAGCATTCCAAACGCCATAATGGCTAACGTAATCGGAAAGCTGATCGCAATCCCTGAAAGTGCCAACGAGCCGACTCCTCGACCCACAAAAATCCGATCCACAATATTATAAAGCCCATTGACCAGCATGCCAATAATAGCGGGTATTGAAAACCTAAGCAGCAGCTTTCCGATCTTTTCTTCTCCTAGTTGTTGAGAGCGGTCCATAGAGTTCTCCTCTTCGTTATCTTCTCATGTGCTTAGTTATTATACCAGAATCTAAGCATTAAACCAGTGCAACCTGAGAAAAGGCATACCCACAGCCCTTTAAAGCTGTGCTTATACCTCAAAAAAACAGTTGACAACTCTTGTCTAGTCTCTTTCAGTCAAGTCTATATTCTTTTCTAAAAACAGCTGAATTCTCCGAACAGCTTCCTGAAGTACGCTTTCCTCTTGGACCATAGCTATTCGCACATACCCTTCACCGTGCTTCCCAAAGCCCAGCCCCGGTACCACGATCACCCCTGCTTCACGAGCCAGCTCAATTGCAAAGGATACTGAGTCTTGTTTAGTGGGTATAGGCGCCCAGATAAACATAGACCCTTGTGGGCTAGGCATGTTCCAGCCAGCGGCTGCACACCCCTTGATCAGTATATCCCGACGTTTTTCATAGGCGATTTTGTTTTCTTCAATCGAGTCCTTCGCAGAGCTAAGCGCATAAGCCCCAGCTGTCAGTACCGGCCGGAATACTCCATAATCAATATTCGCTTTAAGTTGACAAAGATTTCGAATGACGTCAGCATTTCCGACAACAAACCCTAAGCGCGCTCCCGCCAAATTATACGTCTTTGATACAGAATGAAATTCAATTCCTACCTCATTTGCCCCGCGCGCTTGTAAGAAGCTGACGGGTTCATATCCCTCAAAGGCTAGTTCAGAGTACGCTGCATCATGACAGATGAGTAGATCATACTCCTTAGCAAATGCCACGACTTCCTCAAAAAAAGAAAGTGGGGCCACGGCCGCAGTAGGGTTATTCGGATAATTCAAGAACATAAGTTTTGCCTTGCGAGCTAGCTCCGGATCAATCTGCTGCAAATCAGGTAAAAATCCATTTTCCTTCAGCAACGGCATCGAAACCTTCTCGCCCCCCGCCAGCATTAAACCGGCCGTATAAATCGGATAGCCGGGATCCGGAATCAGAGCTAGATCACCGGGGTCTATGTAGGCTAGAAAAATATGAGCTAGCCCATCCTGAGAACCCATCAGAGGCAGAACCTCAGTTTCAGGATCCAACGTCACTCCGAATCGATCAAGATACCACTCGGCACAAACCTTGCGAAAATTCGCCGTTCCACGAGTCAGGGTATATCCGTATTGGGACTCGTCCAGAGTCGCTTGACTTAGGATTTCTCGAATTTCTATGGCAGGTGCTCGGTCAGGACTACCAATGCTAAGATTAATTAACTTTTTTCCTGCTTTTTCTAATTCTCGTCTCAAATTGTCCATTTCGCTAAAAACAGACGCTCCTAAACTATCTAATCGTTTTGATGGTATTAACATGTCTCAGTCTCCTTAATTACCCCAATCTAACTATTTCTTAATGACCTCTGGTTCAGCATAGGTGACTCCCATTGTGTCGACGGTTACGCTTTTCATGATCTGGTCTTGGTTTGGTTTATCCTTACCCTTTTCACCACTCGGAGTATTGACGATTTTATCGACCGCCTCCATTCCACTGATCACCTTACCGAAGGCAGCATAATCCTTGTCCAGAAAAGTTGAAGCCTTGACCACAATGAAGAATTGAGAACCCGCTGAATCCATACTTTGAGAAGTTCTGCCCATCGAGATGACACCCCGTTCATGCTTCAGGTCATTGGCAAAACCGTTATTCATAAATTCGCCCTTAATGCTATAGCCCGGTCCTCCAGTACCATTACCGTTGGGATCCCCTCCCTGAATCATAAACCCAGGAATCACTCGATGAAAGATCAACCCATTATAATACCCCTTCTGAACCAAGGCTATAAAGCTTTTCACAGTATTGGGAGCAACATTAGGGTAGAGCTCTACTTTGATCTGTTCCCCACTCTCCATGGTAATGGTGACAATTGGATTATCTTTAACTGTAGGTGTAACCTCATTACTTGGGGTTTGTGAATTGTCCTTATTCGGCGGTTCTGAACTAGCTGAATTAGGAGTCTGTGCTCCGCATCCGATGGTTGCTAGAATCATACCTAAAGTCAATAATAATATCCCGGGTTTAAACTTCTTCATAATTTAATCCCTCCAAAATCTCTAACTGCAAGATTTCTGAATTCCCTACCTTATATGAAGAATCTTCTTAATTCAGTCAATCCGCATCATAATATAAGTATGTCATAAGTTAGTCCTCAAAGTCCACCCTCAAACCCCAGAAGGCGAGATTTTTAAGAGTAACCTTTACGCAAAGTCACGATCAATCATGATTAGATGACCAGGTGCCAGAACGCAAATTGACTTGTTCATGACTTAAACAGGACGTTTGAGGTTTCAATCTAAATTCTTCTTAAACTTCTTGGCTGCAATTCCCACCAAGATGATAGCAAACGCACATAAGATCAGCGTGTCCTGCCAAAGGTACTCCATTCCAACTCCCTTAAGGAAGATTCCCCTCACAATTTCTAGAAAATACGTCAACGGAAACAACCCTCCTAGAATCTTTAGGAACGTAGGCATCGTTTCTCGAGGAAAGATAAAGCCCGACAAGAGAATAGAGGGCAAGATCAAGATGAACGTCATTTGCATAGCCTGAAGCTGAGTCCTAGCTATACTGGAAATCAGGAGTCCTATAGCTAAGATCGTAAACAGAAAGATTGTGGACAATAGAACTAACAGCGGAATACTTCCTGCAGGCATAACTCCAAACCAAAAAATTCCTGTCGCTAAAATCAACATCAGGGAGACAAAACCGATAAATACAAACGGGAGTAGCTTTCCCATCAGCAATTCAAGCGGACGAATAGGAGTTACGACGACCTGTTCCATCGTACCGCGTTCCTTTTCTCGCACAATTGAGAACGAGGTTAACATAGCTATCACATTTTGCAGGATCAGGCCGATTAAGGCCGGAATGTTAAAGACCATCGACTTCATATCTGGATTATACCAGACTCTAGTCTCGATATTAAGCGGCATGTTCGTACCCGCAGTTGCACCCCTAGCTGCCAGTCGTACTCCCTGAATCTCCAGCGATTTATTGAGACCCAGCATCTGAACCGCGGACATCGCCGCACGGGCAACCGTGGGATCAGAACCGTCGACTAAAACCTGTACGTCCCCCTGCCCATTATCTATTTGTAACTGTTTGCCAAAATCAGGTGGGATAATAACTGCCACCCGCGCCTTACCGCTATCCAGATAACCTTCGATTTGATGATATCCTTGAACATAATTATCGGGATCTAAATATTGAGTATTCCGTATTGAAGTTATAAAATCTCGGCTATCAGCAGTTTGAGATTGATCCCAAACCACGGTAGGTAAGTGGTCGACATCCGTATTAACGGCATAACCAAACAGGAGAAGCATCCCGATTGGCATGACAACTGCCATAATTAAGCTGGCGCGGTCCCGTCGGATGTGGATGAACTCCTTACGCAAGACGGCTAAAAACCGCACCCAGGAAAATCTCCCCATTAGCCCCGACCTCCTTTTTTGCGCGTGAGGTTGCGAGGATCATCCGAGGCTTCATGTTCAACATAATAGATGAATAGATCATCTAAGTTATCTTTGCCCTCGCTTTTCTTCATATCATCTGGCGAACCAAAGGCAATTAGCTGCCCATAGAACACAAAACCCAAGTAATCACACGTTGCTGCTTCATCCATGTAGTGCGTGCTAACGAGAATCGTCATGCCTTCTTTCGCTAATTGATGGATCAGCTCCAAGAAAATTCGCCGTGAAACCGGATCTACCCCTGCCGTTGGTTCATCAAGAATGAGCAATTGGGGATTATGCAGTAATGCACAGGCCAAAGCTACCCTTTGTTTCCAGCCACCCGAGAGAGATGAGACTAACTGGGTAGTTCGCTCGCCTAAACCAATCCGTTCTATGACCCGTTTTTTCTGCGTTTGAGCTGTTTCCCCATGTAGACTGTAGACCCCTGCGTAGAAGTCCAGATTCTCTCTTACGGTTAGATCTTCGTAGAGACTGAATTTTTGGGACATATAGCCAATACGCTGTTTTATTTCCTCTGGTTGAGTCAAGACGTCATACCCCAACACCGTAGCCTGACCCTCTGTCGGCACCAAAACTCCACATAGCATGCGGATTAACGTCGTCTTACCAGCCCCATTTGGACCGACAAAACCCATTATTACTCCAGGAGGAAGTTGGAAGGTTACCCTTTGAACTGCGGTATACGTGCCAAATCGTTTGACTAAACCCTGGCAATCAATCGCCAAATTCATTCTACTCACTCCTTTAATCCAGGGTTACATCTGCTGTCATACCTGCCTTCAACTGGTCTTTACCTTCAGTTAAATTGATTTTAATCGCATAAACCGTGGTCGTTCGTTCTTCCTTGGTCTGTATATTCTTCGGAGTAAATTCCGCTTGAGTGCTGATAAATTGGATTTGCCCTTTGAACGTTTTATCAGGGTATGAATCCGCAGTTATTGACACCATTCCACCCATTTTGATCTGACTCAGCTTGGCTCCCGGAATATATATTTTAATCCACATATCTTCGGGATCGAGAATCGTTGCTAAAGTTGTACCCGGATTAACAACTTGACCTAACTGGACATTCTGATAGAGCACTTGACCATTGGCCGCACTCTTAATCGTCAGTTTGCTTAAACCCAGTTCTGCCGTTTTGACGGACTGAGCTGTAATATCAACGGCCGCTTTTTGGGCCTGAATGGTCGGTTGAGTATAACCTGCTTGACCTTGCTCCAGACTGGCCTGTGCTACATTCACACTCGCTTGAGCGCTTTCATACTGGGCCTTTAAGGTATCGACTTTATTTTGTTGGGCATCCACAACCTGTTTACTAATGCTCCCGCCCTCATACAATTTCTGATTATTAGCTAGATTTTCTTCCTCAAACTTAAGACTTGGTTCTAAGGCTACCATATTCGACTTTGCCTGGCTCACCAACTTTTCAAGCCGTCGGATTTCCTCCACCCGCGCTCCTCCCAATAGATCGTTGAGTTTGGCTTGCGCCTGAATCTGTTGAATCTTTGCGATATTCAAGGAAATCTTGGCTTGACTATCATCTAGTCTAGCAATGATATCTCCCGTTTTAATGATCTGACCTTCACTGACTAGTAACTCGATAACCCTGCCACCTACCTCAGATTGCACCGGAAGTTCTGTGCCTTCAATCGTGCCCGAATAGGTGTTTGATTCTGTTGAAGGATTGAAATACCTTTCCCCCAAGACTGACAGGGTAATAAGGACTAGAACAATGACTACAACTACAGCTTTTTTTCTCATAATTTCTCCTCCAACTCCTTTGAACTAAAACATTATGCTTCTTGGGAAACCTTCAAGAATACTTTCAGTTCCTAATTACTGCTTTCTCACTTAGCAAGCAACCCATGAAAGAATATCTCAAGCATCTTTTCGGCAGCCTCTTCCAACGTTTCTTCCTGAGGTACTGTAGGAAAAACGTTATTAAATATTCCATAAAACATTATCATCCCCATAAAACTTCGCATCGTTGGTATAAAAGGAAGGGGTTTGAACTCCCCTTGTTCGACGCCCATTTCAAACCATGGTTTCACGATACCTATACCCTGTCCTAGTATCCCTTTAAACAAGGCCTCTCTAACTTCATTATGGTACTGCGCTTCAGCAAACATAAAGCGAAAAAAGCCTTCATTTTCTTTGATTAACTCCAAACGATCCCTCATAAAACACCTGAAAAATTCGGTAGGTGTGTATTCTCTATGTTCTTTGTCTATATTGATTAACCCAACTAATATTTTCCATTCTAACACGGCAATGAGCAATTCTTTCTTGGTAGCAAAATGTCGGAAAATTGTCCCTTCAGCAACGCCTGCTCCACAAGCGATTTCAGATGTGGTAGAACCGTTATAGCCTTTGCAGGTAAATACTCTGAGGGCAGCATCAAGAATGTCTTGATGCCTCTCTTCTGCAGTTTTCTTGCTACGGACTTTCCGTTGAGTTTCCTTCTTCAAGTTCATTAGGTCCTCCAAATTCTAGTGTTTATTATGCATTTAAAAATAATGAGTGATTACTCACTCCTATAGTATCATGCACAGAATTCTTGTCAATCCTTTATACGTTACTCCAAAATATTTGTTATTACCTTAGCTAACTCATTCCCTAGGTCAACTGATATCCGCCTCAAATTAGTTTACTCCACCTTATTGACCTAAGTGTATTAAGTGATATGATACACTTAATACTTAAGATCTACTCCAAAGGAGGAGCATTCGTGGAAAGCATCCAAGTTGGTGATTTTAAGTTCTCATTGGATTTATCCGAACCGTTGTATGAGCAAGTCCTGCAGCATATACGCCAGGCCATTGCCAGAGGAGATGTCCTATTAGGAACAAAGTTACCCTCTGTACGCGACCTCGCGCTTCGATTAAAACTAAACCCCAACACAGTGATGCGCGCTTATCAAGAACTTGATCGTGACCACCTAACGGAAACTCGCCGGGGGCAGGGAACTTTTATTACCTCCGATTCTGAAATCGTCCAGCAAGTTAAAAAAGCGCTGGCTCGTGATGCAGTGACTGCCTTTGTCTCATCAATGGAAAAACTAGGAATTGACCGTTCTAGCGCAGAATCTCTACTAAAGGAGGTTGCTTGGCATGAGTCAGAGTAATGCAATTGAAATCAAATATCTAAACAAATTCTACGGTTCCAAGGTCGCCCTCGACGACTTGTACGTTACCTTTCCAGAAGGGCAAATTACAGGCTTGCTCGGCCCCAACGGTGCTGGGAAATCGACACTTTTCAAAACCATCGTCGGGCTCGTCAAGCCTCAATGCGGGAACATTCTGGTTTTTGGTCAACACCCCCACTGGAAGTTAAACGCCGAGATTGCCTACCTGCCTGATCGTGCCAAATGGTACAAAGCTCATACTATTAAACAAGCCTTAGCTTATGCTCTCAATGTTCAACCAGGCTTTGACCTACCACGCGCTCTCGAACTGGTTGATTTAATGCAACTCGAACCTGATGATCAGGTATCAACCTTGTCCAAAGGTCAGGAAGCCCGCTTACATATCATTCTCTGCTTAGCACGAAAGGTTAAACTCGTACTCCTCGATGAACCGTTTTCCGGGATCGACCTATTGTCTCGAGAACAGATTATTCAATCCATCATCGAATCTATGATAGATCAGCCACAGACCATACTGATCAGCACCCATGAAATCCACGAGGCAGAAAGCTTGTTTGATCATGTCGTATTTCTCAAGAAAGGGCAGCTTGTTTTAGAAGGGAATGCGGAAGTACTGCGTAAAGAAAAGGGATCTATTGAATCCATTTATAGGGGGGTATTTCGATGAAGGCTTTTTTTGCTTTAATTAGAAATGACTCTAGACTCGAGAAAGAAGATCGAGGTCAGAGAACCTTTTTAGGTCTAATCTACTCACTTTTACTATATTTTTTGATATTCGGTGGATTAAACTTTACCTCTGAATTTATCGACCTTGGTTTTATAATATGGTTTTTGGTAATATTAACTCCTTTTGGAAACGCTATCTATCTACTCAATAAAGAATGGCAAGAGGGAACCACCGGGTGGTGGCTAACACTTCCTTATTCAAGAAGTTTACTGCTTAGTGCCAAATGCATCGCCAGCTTCTGGCAGGTTTTAAAGTTGTATGGAATACTTTTTGTTCTAACACTAATAATGCCTTTCATCTATAGCTCTGTCCAGCCTGCTTTTCTCCGTGCTCAACAACCACAATTTCTCCACTTACTTCAAGCTTGTGTTAATGATCTCAGCTGGTTGCTCATTATTAGCCCGTTCTCGATAGCTTTAGGTGCCCTGATCTTGATTATTTCAAGGTCCCGTTGGGCACCTTCATCATCCTTTTCCTGGGTTGGAGTTGGGGTTGGCCTTCTGAGCAATCTATATGTGGCTAAGGCTTTGGGTCTTGCCCCACTAAATATGCTATCTAACCACAATTTTGAACAAGGCTATTACTTAAGCGTGAACGGGAGTGATTTCTTCACAACCTTATTTATTTCTCTTGGAATCTCAGCGCTTTTGTTCGCTTTTTCGGTGTACCTGCTTAATCGGCATGTTGAGGTGTAATATTAATAATGTTCAACCATTACTTACAACTACGTAGATGATTGATGCTTTCAGATAGAACTCTAGATCCTAATAAAACTCCAAGGCATTATTACGCCTTGGAGTTTTATAGTTCAATTATTTATAGAGTTTATTGAGTTTCGTTTGATGGCTTACGATTTCTCCTTAGATTTCGCAGATGTCTTCTTATTGACAATAACTCCTCGCGGTCCGGTCGGCAAAATTGCCCGACCGTAAAGTGGATTAAGAATACCAGCTGCCGAAGTATACCAAGCGCATGCCGCAGTAATCAATCCGAACACGCCTCCTGGAACACTCGAGATAAGACCATATTCTGCAAAAACTAAGAGTATAAACGTAATTTCTAAGCTAGTAAACACAGCGACTAACGCATTACTAATTCTAAACGTACCGATCCACATAAAGGTATTGAAGATCGTAAAGGCGATCAGATACAACCCGATGGCTTCATGTGCAAAAGCCCCGAAATCCAGAATATTGAGAGTCTCTAAAAGAACCGTTGTACTCAACGCAATCCAAAACGCCCCATAAGTTGTAAAGGCTGTAGCGCCAAACGTATTGTTCTTTTTGAATTCCCACATACCAGCTAGAACTTGGCACATTCCACCGTAGAATAGGCCCAGTGGAACAAATAGAGCACTGAACTCTGCTGGAACTAGATGAGCATTAGACATACTGAGAATAAATGTAGTCAGTGCAAAAGCTGCCAAACCAAGAGGGCCAGGGTCAGCAATCGAACTCTCGCGAATCTCCATAACCTCTGTCATTTTAGTTACTCTCTCCCTTATGTTATTTGCCGTCCGACTACCATGGCTGTACCTTGCCCTCCACCAATACATAATGTAGCAAGGCCTAGTTTAACGTCTCTACGCTTCATTTCGTACAAAAGTGTGACCAGGACTCGTGTTCCGCTCGCGCCAATTGGATGACCGAGAGCAATGGCCCCGCCATTGACATTGGTTATATCGGGATCAAGCTGAAGCTCTCGGGCTACTGCAATTGTCTGCGAAGCAAAGGCTTCATTGGCTTCTACAAGATCTATATCCTTAATAGTAAGACCTGCTTTAGAAAGCGCTTTACGACTCGCTGGAATCGGCCCGGTCCCCATAATTTTAGGGTCCACACCCGCGGAAGCAAACGATACAATTGAAGCCAGCGGCTGCAACCCCAATTCAAGAGCTTTTTCCTTAGACATTACGACCACTGCGGCAGCTCCGTCATTAATACCCGAGGCGTTGCCCGCAGTCACAGTTCCCTCCTTCTTAAATGCTGTACGCAGTTTGGTGAGGGAATCTATGGTAGTGCCTTGCTTAGGGAATTCATCTCTATTGAAGACAATCGGTTCCCCCTTACGTTGAGGGATCAGCACAGGAACAATCTCGTCCTCAAAAACACCTGCCTTGATCGCCGCTTCAGCACGATTTTGGCTCAACAGTGCATACGCGTCTTGTTCTGCACGAGAGATTACAAACTGTTCTGCGATATTCTCTGCGGTAATTCCCATGTGAATTTCATCAAAAGCATCCATTAGTCCATCTTGAAGAATCGTATCAATCATCGTGCCATTACCCAATCGATAACCCGTACGAGCTTTTTCCAGAACATATGGTGCCATCGACATACTTTCCATACCACCAGCAACAATGATCTCTGCATCCCCTGACATAATGGCTTGCGCTGCACTCTCGACTGATTTTAGCCCAGATCCACACAGTTTATTTAGGGTCCACGAGGGAACTTCCTGAGGAATACCCGCTTTTATAGCAGCCTGCCTTGCAGGATTTTGCCCTAAGCCAGCTTGCAAGACGTTTCCCATAATCACTTCATCGACCTGTTCGGGAGCTATGCCTGCCCGTCTCATGACCTCTTTGATAACGATCGCCCCTAATTCAACCGCAGGAATTTGGCCCAAAGCTCCTCCAAAGGATCCAATCGGCGTGCGAACTGCACTTACAATAACAATTTCTTTCATAACTCTACCTCCGTGTTATTAAAAATTATGACCAAGACCCAAAGTTGCTGACACTCGGGATCTTGGTGATTGGTGTTAGAGTTTAATTATAACTATTAACGCATGCTACGCTTAAATTATGAAGACTCCCTCATGTTTAGACGAAACCAATAATACCTTGAAGGAAAATGAGGGTAAAAACAGTGACAACGGGTATAAGCAAGGACGTGACAAAAATGTCCTTATATGAGTCCTTATGCGTGAGGCCAACGATTCCTAACAAGGTGATAACCGCACCGTTATGGGGCATCGTATCCATCCCACCTGAGGCTACACTAGCAACCCTGTGCAAGAGTTCGGGACTAATATTGACCCTAGTCGCCCATTCTAAATATTGTTTCCCAAAGGTATCTAGAGCAATACTCAT
>JUEG02000465.1_pt1 | contig 21299 bp, 21 predicted proteins | sample 432341 | NCBI WGS metagenome assembly JUEG02 (sample SAMN02953476, study PRJNA257561) | rock porewater metagenome | biome: terrestrial; feature: Opalinus Clay rock; material: porewater; isolation source: Opalinus Clay rock BIC-A1 borehole | place: Switzerland: Mt Terri URL, St-Ursanne ... | reverse complement strand
CCTGCGGGAGATTGGGAAAAGTTAAAATACGCGCTGGCTTATGGAGCGGATGCGGTCTATATGGGCGGTCAGGCGTTCGGTCTTCGAGCGTTTGCTGGAAATTTTAGCTTAGAGGACATGGAGAAGGCGGTGAGTTGGACGCATGGGTTAGGCAAGAAACTCTATGTGACAGTGAATATTTTCGCCCATGAACCGGATTTTGAGGAATTACCGACTTATCTCAAACAGTTGGAAGGGCTGGGAGTGGACGGAGCCATTGTCTCTGATCCCGGTATTATTGCGATGGCCCAAGAAGTAGCTCCTAGGCTATCTCTGCATTTAAGCACGCAATCGAATAGCACAAATTCGTATTCAGTTCGATTTTGGCTGAAGCAAGGGATTGAGCGGGTTGTGCTTGCTCGGGAACTAACGCTTGAGGAACTTCGTGATGTGCGTGCTAAGGTTGAGGGTGGACTGGAGATTTTCATCCATGGAGCAATGTGCATGTCTTATTCTGGGCGTTGTTTACTAAGCAACTATTTAACCGGACGGGATGCCAACCGAGGGGAGTGTACACAACCCTGTCGTTGGGGATATGCTCTAGTAGAGGAAAAAAGGCCAGAGGAAGTCTTCCCGATAGAGGAAGATGAACGCGGGACCTATGTCTTTAACTCACATGATTTATGCCTTCTGCCTCATTTGCCTTTATTAAAGCCGATCGACCTGGACAGTTTTAAGATCGAGGGGCGGATGAAAAGCGTTCAGTATGTTGCCAGTACGGTCAAAGTTTATCGTGAGGCGATCGATACACTGTGGGATCAGGGGGAGGCAGCATTTCAAGAAAAACTTCCACAGTGGCTGGAAGAAATGGATAAAGTCAGTCATCGGGATTATTCAGCAGGATTTCTGTTCGGTAAGCCGGGGGCCAGTTCACATAATTTGGAGTCCTCCCATTATGTCAGAGATTATGATTTCATCGGGGTGGGTTTAACCGAAGCTGATGCTGCGGACTCAATGAATAAAACTACGGCTTGGATAGAGCAACGGAACCACTTTAAGCGGGGAGAGGTTTTGGAAGTACTCACCCCACAGGGTGTGTCATGGTCGTTCGAGGTTAAGGAAATGTGGGATACTAAGGGGGAACCAGTAGAAATCGCTCGCCATGCCCAGCAAAAGATAAGGATAGCGGTACCAGAGAAGCTGCTACCGTATAGCATTCTTCGACGGGCGAGAAGCGAGAAACGATAAGCGGGTAGGTGCGAGAGATGAGGAATAATTTGATGAATCCTATCGAGCCAAAAGGTTTTCAGTTTGCGGATGCTGATGTGATAGTTTATGCACGCTTAGAGCGAGTCGAAATGCAGATGTTAGATAAACTGGTGGAGGGCTTAGGGCATCTGGGGATTGTAACTACGACAAACAAAGCGCTCGGAGAAGTTATGATTCAAACGACGAAGTATTGCTGGCCTGACTTAAAGAAGGCAATTGAGAAGATGCCATTTGAGATAGAATTTTTGTAGGCGTTTTAAGAAAAATCTATGAGCTTTTTTACGGAAGTAATCTAAGAATATTAACTTTAAGGGAGAATGGCTGATGAATATATATGCCAATGCGGACCTAATCATCAAAGCGCGCATAGACCGCTCAGAAATCCAAATGTTATGCAAATTGGTGGAGGGTTTAGGCCATATGGGCGTCGTGACAACGACGAACAAAGAACTAGGCGAAGTCATGATTCAAACAACGAAAGATTGTTGGACAGATTTAAAGAAGCTAATCGAACAGATGCCGATTGAGATTGAATTTATCTGATAGTCGTATACTTTTTGGAAGGTATTTTTGCAAACCATGAATGGCATAGTTACCTCATAAAGTATATGGTATATTCAGGAATAAATTTGAATATGATGTAAATATTTATCGATATTACCGGATAAGACGGACTATTTCCATTGACGAGCAGGGATATAACAGATAAAATGACTAAAGAGAAAGAATTTTTGTAATTAGGGAGAAGGCACTAGGAGTTAAAGAAAAAAGGTACATAAAGAGGGGGATGAATGAGTTGAATGAAATGATCAAACGGAGAAAAGATGAAGGTTTTACCCTGATTGAACTTATGATTGTTATTGCAGTAATTGGGATTCTGGCGGTTGTGTTGGTGCCAAGGGTGGGGTCGATTAAGGATACAGCAAAATCGTCAGGCGTAGATGTTAATGTCAGAATAGTTGCAGCGAATGTTCAATCTAGAATTATGAGTTGGGAAGCAACTAAAGCTGCTCCATCAGCAATACAGACAGAGCTAGACACTACGTTTTCAAATACTGACAATAATTTAACAAATCCTATCAGTGGACTTGAGACGGTTTACGATGGTACCGGTACAGCTGCAAAGACTGATGCATTACAAATATATACGGATACTGATACTCTAAGTGATAAGCCAGAGGGTGGAGTAGTTGTTACTATTGCAGACACAAGTAATATTGTTACAGGTGTTACCATCTCTGGATACGATGCAAATGGTTCTTTAACAACTGAGGTTGTAATTAAGCCATAATAAATGCTACTTATAAGAATTATAAAGAAATAAGGGTGTTTGTCAGACAAACACCCTTATTTCTTCAAAATGACTGATGAGTAAGTAATGTTATTAATATATGACCTTTACAGAGATTGTAAACACTTAGTGGAATCTCTGGAAGCTTGATTACTTACTTATAATTAGAATTATACCAATGTGTGCAAAAAGTGTGAGTTCATATGACCTAAATTATGAGAATGAGATTATCCACCTTATTCTAAGGTTACAGAGAGGTGAATTGTATGGCCCTTCGCCCAGAACGTAAACGTCTCGGTGAGATACTTATCGCTGGTGGTTTGATTTCTCCGACTCAACTTGAAGAGGCTCTTGCTCTGCAAAAGTCTCTTGGTCTTCGTCTCGGCGAGGTGTTAATTAAGCAAGGGGTTGTTAGCGAAGAGGATATCTTGCGTACGATGCAAAGTCAGTTGCTAGGATTACCTTCAATAGATCTAAGTCGAGTGGTAGTGCCCGAGCAGATTCTTAAATTATTACCTGAGAACGTCGTGCGTAAATATTCCGTACTTCCTGTAGAAATGAGCAATGCCCAACTTCTAGTAGCCATGAGCGATCCAACCGATTATTTTGCGATCGATGATCTGCGCTTGGCTGCAGGAATGATGGTTAAACCATGCTTAGCAAAAAAAGGGGATATACTGAAGGCCATTGATCGTTACTATGGTAGGAGTGAAGCTGAAAAGGCGGCCCGAGATTACGCCAAACAATCAGGGATGCTCCCGCTTAATGTAACGTCACAAGCGACATCTATGGGTGCTGTTGGAGCGGAAGATGTCGATGAGCAATCAACCCCGATTATAAAATTTCTAAACACGATTATCGAAAACGCGGTTAATAATCACGTAAGTGATATTCATATCGAACCCATTGATGAAGAACTTCGAGTGCGCTTTAGGATAGATGGTGTGTTACGTGAAATTATGCGTACCCCAGTAAGCATGGCCAATCCCGTAGTTAGTCGCGTGAAAATTATGGCTGATCTCAATATTTCGGAACGCCGCTTGCCGCAAGACGGTCGGATTTCCTATCTGATTGGAGATAAGGTTATCGACTTTCGGGTATCCACCACCCCAACAATGTACGGGGAAAAAGTTGTTTTGCGAATATTGGATAAATCTAGTGTTATTCTAGAGACAGAAGCCTTAGGCTTAGTCGAGAACGATCGAAAAACTTTTGAGGATCTGATTACGCGACCTTACGGAATCGTGCTGGTTACGGGACCGACGGGAAGTGGTAAGACAACAACTTTATATACGGCTCTAAACATATTAAACTCACCGGAGAAAAACATTGTGACGCTGGAAGACCCCGTTGAGTTTAACTTTAAAGGGGTCAACCAAATGCAGGTAAACCCTAAAGCGGGACTTACGTTTGCTGCAGGACTTCGTTCTCTTTTGCGTCAAGATCCGGACATAATAATGGTAGGGGAGATGCGGGACAATGAGACGGCCCAAATCGCTGTTCGTTCTGCCTTGACGGGTCATTTAGTGTTATCTACTATTCATACCAATGATGCAGCTAGCTCGATTACGCGTTTAATGGATATGGAGATTGAGCCGTTCCTGCTATCAGCGTCAGTCATTGGAATCATTTCTCAACGGCTTGTCCGGCGTATCTGTCCTCAATGCGCTATGGAATATGAGGCAAGCGCTATGGAGCACTCGCTAATAGGAATCCCCAATGAAAACCATTTTGTTTTAAAGAAAGGGCAAGGGTGCTCTTATTGTATCAAAAGCGGCTATAAAGGTCGGATAGCCATTTTTGAGATTATGCCTATTTCTGCAGGACATAGACAACTCATTGAGCGGAGAGCAACGGTGGACGAATTAAGAAACTATGCGATTGATCAGGGGATGACAACCCTTAAGAACGCGGCCATACGGCTTGTTTTAGAAGGAGTAACAACTGTAGATGAACTCCTTCGGGTTACTTATGTGAATGAATGAGCTGAGGTGAACGGCAGAAAATGCAATTTCGCTACAAAATCATCAATCAAGAAATGCGCATAACCGATGGAGTACTAGAAGCGGTTGATCTGGAGAGTGCGAGGCGACAAATCCTTGATAATCGCTCCCAAATTATTTCATTAGAACAAGTCTCCAGCCTCACTAGTCTGCTGTCACTGGTATTTACGAGCAAAATTAAGTATGAATCTATAGCCGCTTTTTGCACGCAATTGGCGATGATAATTCGCTCGGGAGCCAATCTAGTCCGGGGACTGGATATTCTTCAGGCTCAGATGGAGGATCGACGCCTTAAAGAAGTCGTAGGGACGATTCACCGCGGTGTTAGCAGAGGAAGTTCGTTATCCGAGGCAATGAGAGAATGCGATGGAGCTTTACCGGATCTGCTGATTAACTTAGTAAATGTCGGGGAAGAGAGCGGAAGTCTGGACTCGGTTCTGACCAGTATGGCAGAGTATTATGAACGTGAAAATTTTATCCGTAAAAAGCTCTCAAGTGCCGCAATTTATCCGGTTGTCCTTTCAGTTGTTCTCTTAGGACTTGTGATCTTGTTTTTGAACTTTATCCTCCCGGAAATTACTAGTCTGATGAAGGAAAGTGGTCAAAGCCTACCCCTAGCTACCCAGATTATTGTCGATACATCGGATTTTCTTATGAATAATGGATTATTCCTCTTATTAGGTATTGGCGCTCTTATTCTATTTTTAATTAGATTATTTAAAATCCCTCAGTATCGATTTTATCTTCATACATTCCTTCTGAAAACGCCTCTATTAGGTAAGAACATGAAAGACGTCGTCATTGCCCGTTTCTCCAGGACCCTGGCGTTGTTTTTGCATTCATCTATACCTATTGTGCCGATTTTAAACTCGCTCGAAAACATAGTCGGCAACGAAGTACCTCGTCTAGCGGTTGCTCGCTCCAAAGACCTAATTATTCGTGGAGAGACGATGGCTGCGGCCTTTGGAACGGAACCCTTCTTCGACCCTCTCCTCATTCAAATGATGGCCATTGGGGAAGAAACAGGGCGTCTAGAAGAATTAATGGTCGAGGTTGCAAATCACTATGATAAACGAGTAGAGATCGGTCTTACACGTTTGGTGGCGTTGGTCGAACCGATCTTTACGATCATAATTGGGGTTTTTGCCGGGGGTTTAATCATTGCCATAGCTTTACCTATTTTCAATATGGCAAGTGGGGTCAAGTGATAGAAGGAAATGAACATGGAGGGCGACATGGGACATATTTCTTCAAAATTCACTAGGTTGAAGAATAAAAGTTTGGGCTTTACCATAATTGAGATCATGATTGTCATTGCAGTAATTGGAATACTTGGGATGGTGACAGTCCCAAAGTACCAAGGAGTTATTGACCGTTATCGTTTGGAGTCTTCGGCGCAAATTGTAGCAACGCAGTTGCGTAATGCCAAACAATATGCCATGGATAGACGGACAGATGTTTATGTAATGTTTAATTCAACAACAGTGCAGACATTCTATTTCCATGATGATGTAAAAAAGTACATACCTTTAGAAACTCCACAAATTTTTGATTCGGGAATAACATTTAAAAGTAGTAGCACCGGGGTTGGTGATATACCAGCCAATGGAGGAATTAACAATATTCCGCCCTATGATAAATGTCTGATTTTTGATAGAAAAGGGTTCCTTAAGGTAAGTCCTCTTAGTATTGTCTTAACTAATAACCGCACTTCAGAAAGCAGTGTTAGTGTCCGCTTAATTTCCGAAGCTTTGGCAGTTAGAATCACTTGGGAGTAAATCGTTCATCCAGAGAAACATCAGAATTGAAACGTGATTGGGAGGATAAGAAATGAAGGGCTGCACAGAAGATGGTATGACAATCTTAGAAGTAGTCATTGCTATTACTATTTTACTTATTGGGACAGGTTTTGTGTTGCAAAGTAACTCTCTTTCATATCACTATCTCGGTCAACAAGAATTACGCCAACAAATGATTTTCTATGCTGCAGGGGCAATGGAAGCCGCTTTAGAAGGACAGGTTCTAATAGATGGTAGTATCAGATCTAGTAGTGCTGATGTCAGTACTCCTCACTCGCCGCCCCGAGGCTTAACCCCTTTTAAAGTTACAGTATCCGCTGATTCTCCGGGCATTCCCGAGGTTGAAATGTATAATTATCGGTTTGATTATTATGAATAGGATGGCTAATATTAGGAAAAAAGTCAATAAAAGCGGCGGCTTTACTTTAATTGAGCTAATGATTGCCGTAATGATCTTTGGCTTTTTAACCCTTTATGTCTCTCAATTGATGAGTTCAGAGATTAAATTATATAACAGTGCCAGCAAACGAAATGATCTTGACCACAATGCTCGTACGGCGATGATGCATATTTTAGATGAGATGCGTCTTAAGCATAGTAAAATATACTATAATGGCGATGGTGCTGGTGTTAACAGCGGAGTTTATTACTATCCCACTGCTACTTCGACCACTAAGGTTTGCTTAATAAATCAAAAGCCTTCATTAGATTTATCTAGAAAACCTACCACTCCTGGTACAGTTATATTTTTTGATGAATTAGAACGTGAATTATGGTATCGTGAATATCGTGGTGGAAATATATTTGATCATTTGATTTCGGATCAGATTCAATCATTAGAATTGTCAGAGGAAGGGCCAAAACTTTTAAAAATAGTACTGAAAGCAGAGGATACAAGCATCCATAAAACCTATGAACTTGTCTCTTATATGCGTTTATATTAGAGGGAGGGTAATATGCGAGAGCGTGGTTCCGCTTTGTTGACAGCAGTGGTGGCTGTGATGGTGTTATTACTTATATCTGGAATTATTTTTTCATTTGTAAATAGTCAGTTTAAAATGCAAACGACTGAAGAGAAAGCACTGAAAGCATACTACTTAGCGGATGCAGGGACAAGCTATGGAATTGCTGAAATGTTTGCAGCTGTAAAGAACGGGGAATTCATAGACATAACGAAAGAGGTTACAGCTCCTTTTGGAGACCTTTATGGTGGATTTAAAGTTGAAGTAACTGTATCCGAGGATTCCCGGAATCTAGATACTAACACGGTAGAATATACTATAACGGCGAAAAGTGACGGCTATTACCCAAGTATAGGAGATAGAAATCGTATCGTGAGAACTATCACCAAAGAATACTTCTTTACTATGAACATCCCTGAACCATTATAGTATTGAAGATTTTTTTCTGAATAACCGATATAGTACTAAATGAACTTATTAATTAATTTATAAAGAGAATCCAAGAAACATCATAGGAGACTCCTAGAATATTGCTTAGGTATGTTAAAACCTTGGATTATAAGGAGGCGAGGAAATGAAAAGAAGCAAGAATGGTTTAGCTCTGATTTTCGGGTTATTTCTTATAGCGTTGACCCTTCTGGGTGGTATCCAAGCAGTGACTACATTTGCTGCCAGTAGTCAGGGCACCCTCAATGTTACCCCGTCAGAAGCAATGATTCCAGTGGGTTCTACGCAAAAGTTTGAAGCTACTTTCACTGACAGCACTCCAGACGCATTTAACTATGCGCTTTTTTCGGGAAGTTCAAATTCTACATTAACTTTGAATGCATCTGATATTACGATAAAAGGAAATGTTCAATCAAATAAAAATTTTATAGCATCTGTTTCTAAGCTTAAGATAACCGGATTTTTAAAGGCTGTAACAACAGTAGTGCTAAATGGTAATGCAGACTCTATCCAGATCGGAGAAATAATTGAGCATGCTCCGTCCATAGTCATGCCAGATATTAATGACGAGATCATAGCTTTGGCGCAAGCGACCGGACAGACTTATAATGGGGATAAAACCTATAACGATAATAATGTTAGTTTTAATTCTCCAGTTTATGTTATTGGTAATCTAACAATAAATTGTAGTCAATTTACCGGAAAAGGTCCTATTGTGGCAACAGGCAATATAACCATTAATTGCTCGACTATATCTGTCATGAGTGATTCTCCTGTTAGTCTCTATTCGAAGAACGGTAATATAACAACAGCTAGTTCGAGTGTAAATCTGAAGGGAATGGTTTTCGCCCCTAAGGGTAAAATTAAAATGGACGGGTCTAATCTGACAATTCTAGGTCGAGTGATTGGAAAGGAAGTTGTGATAAACCCTAGCAAGTTAACGATCGACAGTACCAATAATGATTTATCAAGTTTACTTTCAAGTGGATCAACTTCTGTACAAGTAAATTGGTCAAGCAGTAACCCGAGTGTGGCTACGATTAATTCATCAGGTTTGGCCACCGGTACTAGTCCTGGAACCAGTGTAATTACGGCTAAGTATACTATTAATAATGTCCTCTACACAGATACGTCGAATCTCACTGTCGTGAATTTAAGCATAACTCCGGCTAATAAATTTATCTCATTAGGCTCAACGCAGCAGTATCAGGCTAAATTCACAGATGCTTCAGGGAAAGTGAGTGATATAACCCAGTCAGTAAATCAATGGTCATGTGTTAGCCTAGGTTTAGAAAAGGCAACAATTAGCCACTTTGGACTAGTTACTACAAATCGTTTGGGACTCTGTACAATCCAAGCGACCTATGTCATTCATGGCGTCAGTATAAAAGCTTCGACTTCGCTCACAATAATAGAACCAAATCTGAATATAAGTCCCACAACCAAGACGATTTCATTAGGTTCCACACAACCGTATAAAGCTACACTTACTGATAATGACGGGCAGATAACAGTTGTAACACAAGCGGTTACTTGGTCCAGTAATAATACAGATGTGGCAACAATAGATAGTAATGGATTAGCTACAGGTTTTGGAGTGGGAAACTGTACAATTAGGGCAACCTATGTCATCAAGGGTGTCAGTATTCAAGCTTCGACATCGCTGACTATAAATAAGCCGGAACTGAGTATAACACCGGCAAACACCACAATTTCAAAAGGGTACAAACAACAGTTCCATGCTACACTCACTGATGATGAAGGACCACCGATAGTAGTAACACAAGCGGTTACTTGGTCCAGTGATAATTTGAATGTAGCAACAATTGACACCACAGGAAGAGTTACTGGGTCTGGAGCGGGAGCCTGTATAATTACCGGAACTTATGTCATAAATGGAGTGAGCATTACGGCTTCGACTCCGCTTTCAGTCGTAAATTTTAGCATAACTCCGGCAAGCAAGACGATTTCTTTAGGTTCCCAACTACAATACCGAGCTTTCTTCACGGATTCTGCGGGGCAGACGACAGAGATAACAGAATCGATTACTTGGTCCATTAATGATACGAATGTGGCAACCATAGATACCGATGGAAGCGCTACTGGTTCCAGAGTGGGAATTTGTATAATTACAGGAACATATACTATCGACGAAGTGAGGGTAGAGGCTACGGCTGAGCTTCAGATAGAGTTGCCAACGCTGCGAATAACTCCGGCTAATTATTCATTATTATTAGGTTTGCCACTACAGTACACTGCTACACTAATTGATTCTGAAGGTCTTCAGACAAATGTAACAGAATCCGTGACTTGGTCCAGTGATGATACGAATGTTGCATTAATTAACGAAGAATCGGGGTTGGCAACCGGTAAAAACGTAGGAACATGTAAAATTTCAGGAATTTATACTCTTAATGGAGAGAGCCTTGAATCATTTACTACCCTTACGATAAGGGACCTAAGCGTGGTTATAGGTTTACGTGTAATACCAATTCCGAGTACATTGGCAATCTCTGTTGGAAATACTCATCAATTTATCGCCCAATTGGAGTATAGTGATAGTACACCTCCTGATGATGTAACCCATTTAGTTACATGGAGTACTAATAATAGTCAAATCGCAACGATCGGAGCTACAGGCTTGGTGACTGGAACGGGTCCCGGACCCAGTATCATAACGGCTACCCTTAATCTTAGTAACGATTTTTTAGAAGAGTCATATCGTTTAACTATTTTATCACCAAATACTAATTCTCCAAATCAAAAGGGTGGAATTCTCCGAGAATGGGAAAACATTTGAAGATGGAGAAGAATAATAAGGTTCAATTTAACTTAAGGAGATTGCAACGTGTTCAAACAAAAACAATGGCTAGCAGTTATTCGGGGAAACCACTGGGTTGTTGCTAAAGTGGCTCGCCGAAAGAATAATCTGGATATTCTTCGCTTATCCGAATTCCGCGCAGAACCAGAATCTGAATCTGAACCCGAACACGGTCAACAACTTGGGGAGAAGGATCTTGTGCAGAAAGAACAAGTGCAAGAGGTGAAATACTTAAAGGGCGAAAAAAAAACGGCTTCCATCAAAGCTTGGTTGGATGCTAATCGTGTCCCTCTTAATAAACTTCGGGTTTCGGTTTCTTGCCCGGGCGTGATTACGCGGATGATTACACTTCCGATAATGTCAACCCAAGATATGGATAAACTTTTAACATTACACGTTGATCAATATTTTACTATTAATATTTCGGATTATGTTGTAGATTATAGAGTATTGGAACGTTTAATAGAAGATGGGGAAAAACGTCAGAAGGTTCTTCTGGCGGCTCTACCTAAGTATCAATGGGAGGCATTATGGTCAGAGTGGAAAAACATCGGATTTAAACCAAAAATTGTGGACTTAGCGGCAGATGGTTTGGCTCGTTTATATTCTCAATTGACTCCGAAGGGTAAAAGCACAAAGAGCACGACTGAGGTGGAGGCTCCTCTTGATATAGCGATTATTGAACTGAGTGCTGATCGAGTGGAATTTATCCTCTTGGAGCATGGCGTGTTTTTCTTGTATTCGGATTTGGAGGTTGCGTTAGACGAGTTGGATCAAGTGGCAACTACCGTGAAACGTGCTACCCAGGAGCTAGGGCGCGGACGAAGAAAAGTGGCTGAGGGTTCAGAGCTTCAGACAGCAAGATTGATAGCATGGGCTAAAGCGGAAATTGAAATAACGTTGAGTGATGTGCTACAATCAGTGGCCGAATTTTTTGGTTTTTTTGCAGCGAGACATTTTGGTAAATCTATTGATCTCATTTATCTTACCGGGGATTATTCAGATCTTCCTTTTATTCAAGAGATTTTCGAGTCTAATTTAGGCGTAGCTACCCAGGTTGGCTTTCCTAATGCTTGGCATCCTAATTTCAGCAGACGGATAAAGACACTTCAGGAAAATGAGATGAAATACGGCAGCCTTTATGGATTAGCTTTGCGGGAGGGCTAAATGAGGGAAAAGAAAGAGTTTAATTTTGCCCAACAATGGATTGAAGGACTGGCTCGAGAGACAGGGGGGCCAAAAAAATGGAAGACCACTTCAGTACTTTTGGTGATGGTCAGTATATTACTCATAGGGGCAGTGGGAAGCGCGCCGTGGGTTTGGGATTATAAATTGAGAAAAGATATCACCCTAGTAGAACAACAAATTTCTGCTCTCGGAGAGATCACTAATCAGGTTAAACAACTCAATACGTTAAAGGCTCAAGCTGAAGAACAACAGAAGTTATTGGATTTGATGAAAAAGAGTACCAGAGAACCTGGTCCTATCCTGGAAAACCTAAAGGAAACCTTACCTATTGGGACGGTAGTTAATACTTTTTCTTTACAGGAAAATACTTTGAATATTAGTGTAACCTTTCCATCACCTGTGGATGTGGCACGACTGTGGGTCAGTCTTCGCGAATCTGAGATGTTTTTAGAGGTGGATAACCAGCCAGTATCGTTACAAGATAAGGTTCAGACTTTGAATTTTAGTTTAAAGTTGAAATAGTTGGTATTCATCGTTAGGCTGGAAGACCTTAAAGGTAGAAAAGATAGGAGTAACTACGTGAAGAGGGCAAAAAAGGAAAGAATGGAATTAATGATACTGATCATTATTGTGCTATTCGGGCTAGGTTCTGCCTACTATAAGTTCTTTTTTACGCCCGAATGGATGGTTATTCAAAGTTCAACCCAACAGTTAAATACACAGAAAGTTCTTTATCAGGAATTGTTAAGCTATCAACAAAATCAAAGTGGGCTTCAGCAAGATATTAAAACGATGGAGACTAAAGTTATTGAATTGAATTCTCAGCTTCCCGCTCGGGTAGATAATCCTCAACGCATGGTGGGCCTCTATAATTTGGCGAAACAACACTCAGTGACTCCTCAATCGATTGCCTTTGAGCAGATTCAAAATAAAGGCACCTATCAAGAGATGGGGTTGAGTTTTAGTTGTTTAGGTCAAACCGCGAATATACTTACATTGATTCAAGATTTACAATTAGGTGGAAGTCAACGACTGGCGATCAATAGCATCAACCTTTCTGTTTCAGAAGGAGTCATGCGGGCAGAGTTGAAATTGACGGCTTATTCAAGTCTCGGAATCTCAAACAGTTTAACTCAAAAACCCTCTTTCATGGATTCGCCCTTCGGAGTGGGCTCTCCTAAGGAAATGTTTCAACCCTAAAAATCCGCCTACTCGAAGCTAAACGGGAAGGCGGATTTTTTAAGGTTTAATCAAACAAACAGGGGTGTCTAGACGAACTATATATTCATTGACAATAGCAAATAATTCGGATAATCTTTAGTTAGAAAATCAGTGAAATTTCGTCATAAAAGTTTAATAAAGGATGTTGGTGATGTCTTGGGGACTACGGGTAGAATAAAAGTGATGTTGACAACTGAAGGAACCTACCCTTTTCAGCAAGACGGAGAAAGTTCATGGTGTAATGCTCTGGTAGGTGGATTACCCAATGTCGATTATGTTTTATACAGTGTGTTGACGGATCCCAAGGTTTCTCAAACGTTTACCTTGCCTAAAAATACACAGTTGATTAAAGTTCCCTTGTGGGGAACGGAGGCTTCGAATGAACGCTTAATCCTACCCTTTTCTAAAACGTATTTACCTAAAAAACGGACTAATTCCCTTATTGTTCAGTCTCAGCTTTTACCTTTATTTAAAGGCATGATACAGGAAATCTTTAGTACAGATAAAAATTCAAAGAAATTTGCGAATATTCTTTATGAACTGCATATTTTTTTCAAACAATATGATTACAGAAGTAGTCTTAAAGATGAATTAGTATGGGCTGCTTTTAAAGATCAAATCTATGGATATACAATAGATCCGACGTATAAGCTACCAGAGCCAAGTGTCTTCGACCTGATTCAAAGTCTTGGTTGGGTGGTTCGCTATTGTACAATTTTAAATACTCCTGTACCGCACGTGGATGTTACTCATTCTGCTTCAGCAGCATTTTGTGGAATTCCAGGCGTACTGGCAAAACTAGAGCACAAAACGCCGTTTTTATTAACTGAACATGATGTTTATTTGCGAGAACAATATCTTCGGATCAATTCGAGCAATTATTCGCCTTATTTAAAAACGTTCTTTATTCGCTGTATCCATTCGATCACCTCGTTGAATTATTTTATGGCTGATCAAATCTCACCAGTATGCGAGTACAATACTCGTTGGGAAAAACGATTTGGAGTTAGCTCGTCTAAAATTGAGGTTATCTATACTGGTGTGGACAAAGATATTTTTACTTCAAACCCTAAAGAGCATTATAACTATCACCCCACGGTGGTATCTTTAGCAAGGATTGATCCAGTTAAGGATTTGGTTACTTTAATTAAAGCAGCAGCAATAGTGAAGGAACTAATGCCGAATGTGCGGTTTTTCAATTATGGGGCTATCACTGTACCAGAATATTACGAAGAATGTTTAGTCTTGCGCAAACAGTTAGACTTAGAAGAGACCTTTATCTTCGCGGGCCATACGAATGATGTTCCCAAAGTGTTGGCTACTGCGGATGTTATTGCTTTTTCCAGTATTACGGAAGCGTTCCCTTATTCAGTGGTGGAGGCGATGATGGCTGGTAAAGCCGTCGTAGCGACAGATGTCGGAGGAGTAAAAGAAGCGATCAGTGATTGTGGAGTATTGGTTGCTCCACGACTTCACGAGCCTATGGCTATGGCAATAGCCAACTTATTAAGTAATCCTGATCTACGGCACTCCCTTGGGCTAGAGGCACGTAAACGAGCTTTAAACCTCTTCACGATTGAGCGAACTTTGGGATTATATAATGCGGTTTATCTGAAACTTATGAAGAGTACTGATCGCCCCCAACTCTTATTGCAATTGCAACAGCAAAAATTGCTTTCCAATAAAGGATATGCACTTCAGGATTTGGGCTTTTGGAAAGAGGCGATTATTCAGTTCCAGCAAGCAGTCGAGGCAAGTCCAAAGTCTGCTGCGGTACTAGTCTTGATGACAGAGATAGCCCATGCCTATAATGAATTAGGAGATTCTGAGAAAGCTCTTTTGGAGTTAGCAAACATTAAATCGTTGCTACCAAAAGATTGTAGTGAACCTGTTCAAATCAATGTGAAGATCGCAAATATTGTGGACGAGCCTACCACATTTGCACTAAGTATACCTATTGCTGAAGTCGCTCTTCGAAAGCCTTCAGCGGATGCTTTTGCCCTAGAGACCATCGTCTTAGAAGCAGAGAAGGGGGTCCTAATCCCCCTTGAAGAACTAGAAGGAGTCTTGCAGGATGATAAAAGAGTTAAACCTCAAGCCGTATCATGGCAATTAAAGAGTCAAAAGAATCATGCAGATAAGGGATATGCATTAATGGAGTTGGGATTTTGGCGAGAGGCGATCGTACAGTATCAAAAGGCAATTAGCTTCTATTCCAACTCTACGGCAGTGCCTGTATTTTTAACAGAGATCGCTTTTGCCTATATGGAACTCGGACAAGATGACCTGGCCCGAGATGTGTTGGATAAAGCAGAGCTCCTTATCCAGTTGGAAGGGATGAATTTAATAGCTTGATTTTATGAAGGAGAGTGAATGGTGTGGCTTCTAGTTTTAAACGAACTTTTTTTGGATATGATCCAATTGCAGTTGTGAATGAGCTTTCGTTTATCGATCAGGAGTTTGCTCAGAAACGTGAGGAACTCCGTCGAGGACTGGAAATCCAAGTTCAACAAAAAGAGTTGTTGCAACTTGAAGTTGCGAAAATAAGGCGGGAATTAACGCCTAAGTTAGAGTTGCAAGATGATATTTCCAGTCGATTACTTACTGCACACTTGAAAGGTACAGAAAAAGTGATCACTGCTATTAAGGGTATGAAACAAAGGGAGTCAAATTTAACCCATATGATAAGTGAACGGAAAAAAGAATTGGTTAGATTGCATAACGTTACGGGCAAAATGAGTACTGAGTTTTTGGAAACTGCTAATCGTTATGGTACTATCCTTAGCTGGGGAAAAGAAGGTGAAGAAAATAATGTTAAAGGTTAAAGGGAAACTATGGGGATTTCAGAAAAAAGAAGTTGAAGACCATATAGACAAATTAGAAAAGGATCAAGAAGCAGAATTGTTAGAGCTTTCCGAACAAATTAATAAATGTCAAAGTGAAAATGACATCCTCAGACAAGAACTAAGTGCTTTGACAGAGACAAATGCTTCTTTCCCAGAGGGGATACTATTAGACCTAGCTCTAAATAGAGTAGACAGGATAGCTGGGTTTATAGATCAAGATGTTGATATCGAGGTTCTAGCCATAGATAAAATCACCCATCAAAAGTCGATTGTGTTGGAGAGTACTATTGCAGAGATTGATAAGGATATCGATAAAGAAAAAATAATTATTGAAAAAGAACTTAAAAATATTGTGGAAATCGCGAAAAGACAAGAGCGTACGAAAAATATTGACCTTGAAGTCATGAAGAATATCGGAAAATTATTACCGATTGCCGATTGGTTAAAAAGTAATAAGGAACAAAACAATTCAGAAAAAACATGGGAAGAAGAATCGGAAGCTGAATCGGCTGACAGTATGCAAGAATTAATAAAGCAAATGACAGCGGACGGCACGATCCCTGAACCTCTGATCAAACCAGATACTATGAAGGCTAACATAGAAAATCAAAACTCAAAACGTTCTTCTGCCAGTGATCTTGAAGTATTAACTAACCTAATGAAGGCAGGTTTGAATGATAATAAGGATATAAAAGATGAAAAAGATGAAAAAGATGGCATTGTATACAAAGATGACAAGTTAGATGCTAATAGTAGGATTTGGAGTTATAATGACGGAACTTCGGAAGAGGTTGATCCATATTCTTCGATCAGTAAACCAGACTTTTGGCATGTTTCTGTTGTTGGTGAGGATAATGCTATTCCTATTCCTAGCATCCAAGAAGTTGCGGCTACAGAAGATTCTGAGACGAAGGTTGCGAGTCAAGAATACTACCAGTCTATGGAGGCTTCAGCTGTTCAATCGGATGAGACTCTAAGCGAACAGTCGCAAGCTGGCGTACGCGGAGAAATATCGGCAGTTCGCGCTAAGTATATTTTGGGCAAAGTGGCTGGGGAAGACATTATAGGTGCTTCTGGTCAGGTAATCATTTATAAGGGTAACCCAATTACAGTAAGTATCATGAATATGGCACAAAATGAAGGCAAATTAGCCGATCTTATCATTAATATGGAATCACCTGGACAGGACGCATAGATTATGAAGCTACTGGACAAAGAAAATCCTTTGTTTAACGATCTAGTGAAGCAAATTCGTAAAATAACTCTTGAGCCTGTAGACGAATATGAAGTTGCTGCAGTTTTGGAATCGTTGGGTTGGAATGATCTCATGGTTAAAGAACAATTCGGAGCAGAGGATATTTTTGACCTTGCAAAGACTGTTTGGGACCTAGGTCAAGGCCAACATGATGTATTGCCGACACACCAGACAGGAAAAGCCGTGTCATACCCACGGTTTATGCGCATTTTGCTTAGTTTTATTCTGAAGAATTATCTCGCCAAAGACGCGACTTTAGTGCATCAAATGTATGTATCATCATATACAAAAAGATTTGTGGTAGTAGCTGTCATCTCATTGATCATTACCACTAGTCTATATTTTTCCCTTGATAGCTTGAGCGATGCTAATATTATTCATCTTCAGGTCTTCGAGAACCCGACGACCTTATTCACCTTTGGTTGGGCAGTTATCGTATCTTCAGTTTTAGTGTTGGGCGTAATGAATTCTCTGATACTATTTTCTCTTGGACAACCTACGATGGTGTTTTATTCTATGCTTATAGTATTGACTGTCGATTTGTTCGTTGGTTTATTACTTAGCTTATGGATAGATTACAGTTTCGCAGGTGTAGGGTTGTTTCTTGGTTCGGTCATGTTTACTATATTGACAACTAAAAAGGTATTTGACGTTCTTAATAACTTGGATTATTATCTCTACGTATCGAGTGTTAACAATAAAGTCTTTTTTCCTTCAGACTTGAAGTAAGATAGGATTCTTGACGTCTTAGGGCCAACAATGTCAATCTAAAAAGGAGCTGTCCTGAATTGTTTCAGAGCAGCTCCTTTTTAGATTCAGTTTTATTATTAAAGAGGATAAGCAAAATCTCCCCCCCTCAAGCATAAGAATAAGAACAACATTGAAAGGGGTGGAGACGATGTTCACAGAGCTATTTTTAGTCAGCATTGCACTCTCTGTTCTCAAGGGAGTTTCTTTACTAGTATCGTATATTAACAATAATGCCTTTCCTCAGCCGTTAAATGAGAAAGAGGAGGCGCGGTATCTAAAAATCCTTGGCGAGAGTAAAACAGAGCCCTTTACCCTAACCCGTGAGGTAGAGAAAGCGCGCAATACGTTAGTTGAGCACAATCTACGCTTGGTGGCCCATCTGGTCAAGAAATTCGACGGAACAGGAGAAGACGGTGACGACTTGATATCAATTGGCACGATAGGGTTAATCAAAGGGATTAACACCTTTGATCCAGGTAAAGGGACGAAGCTTGCCACATATGCAGCACGTTGTATTGAAAATGAGATTCTTATGCATTTACGATCGCTGAAGAAGTCACGAGGAGAAGTCTCGATATACGATCCGATTGGAATGGACAAAGAGGGTAATGAGATATCTCTGATAGATGTTCTAGGGTCGAACGAAGAGGACATTTCTATAAAGGTTGAAAACGAGTCCGAGCAAAAGGCTTTGCTTGAACTTGTTAAAAATTTAACCCGAAGAGAAAAAATGGTCCTTCAGTTGCGTTACGGATTGATGAACAGTCCCAAACGAACCCAACGGGAGATTGCAAAGGCTCTGGAAATATCTCGCTCATATGTTTCGCGCATCGAAAAGAAAGCGATTCAAAAATTAATGGAAGAGATGGGAAAGATTGATCCTAAAAGATAAGCTGAATACTTGCTCTCAAGGCATCCTCTAAGGTATAATTATAAAAACTTCTGTACTTTGGAGGATTTCATGTTTGAGTATTTTAGACCGACACTAAAAGCGCCTTCGCTCGATCTTATTTCGGTTGAACAACTTGTTCAAGATGGGATCAAAGGACTTATTATCGACTTAGATAATACTATGACCCCGTGGAATGATGTCGAAGTGGGTCCTAAAGTGGCAGAGTGGTTTATTAAGGTTAAGTCTGCAGGAATTTGTGCGTGCGTTGTGTCGAACAACAGTAAACGCCAACGAGTAGCAGTAGTTGCGGAGCGCTTAGACATTCCTTTTGTTTTCGGAGCGACAAAACCTCGAAGAAAAGCGTTCCGATCTGGAATGGAACTATTAGGATCAGGGCAAAAGGACACCGCTGTTATAGGAGATCAGTTATTTACGGATATACTAGGAGGAAATCGCCTCGGTCTCTACACGATATTAGTCACACCCATTAACGATCACGAGTTTATAGGAACTAGAGTTATGCGACGAATGGAGAGGGTACTCGTCTGGTTAATGAATCGTTGTTCTCCGGCAAAACCCTTTAGTCCTAAGATACATTAAACGTTTAAGGAATGGCCTGCCATTCCTTTTTCATACTTCGACAAAGTAGTAAAGGGATGTTATCAATGGAAAAGCATTATGCGGTGATCGGAGATCCGATTGAGCACTCTCTCTCGCCAGGGATGCACAATGCTGGGTATGAAGCCTCAGGGATTGATGCGCAGTACCAACGCTTTCACGTTAAGCCTAGCCATTTGGCAGAGGCGGTTGAAGGTCTTTGTGCTCTGGGGTTTTCTGGTTGGAACGTAACCCTACCACATAAGGAGACGATAGTATCTCTAATGGATACCCTTACTACCGAGGCTAAACGTGCAGGAGCGGTAAACACAGTGAAAATTCATCAGGGTCAGCGTATTGGTCATAACACGGATGGCGATGGGTTTGTTCGGTCCGTGGAAGGAAGTTTCGACGGGTTTAAAGGGAAGAAAGCAGTTCTACTCGGGGCGGGTGGAGCGTCGAAAGGGATCGCTTTGGCCCTAGCAGCACGAGGCATGCAAATACATATTCTTAATCGCACGCCCGAAAAGGCGATACTCCTAGTGGAGTTGATTAAGCAGTCGGGCGGCAAGGCTACGTCGGGGGAATTTGCTCCAGGGGACTGGCTTGAGGATGTTGATCTGTTGGTGCAGACAACTTCGGTAGGGTTACTTGGGGAACCGTTCCCATTTTCTGTGCAAGGAATTTCTGACCAAGCACTTGTTGTTGATATTATATTTAAACCTAGGGATACGATTTTTTTGCATGATGCTAAAAAGCAAGGGTGTCGCACGCAAAATGGGTTAGGTATGCTTCTATACCAAGGGGCATATGCGTGGGAGTTCTGGCTAGGTGGACAAGCTCCTGTCGAGGAGATGCGCCATGCTCTAAAAGACCAACTTATAGGGCGGATGTTTTATAAAGCTTAGATTAAAGAGGAAGATAGAAATGAGTAGTATAAGACGTAATGATCGAGGGTTTACGTTGCTGGAACTATTGCTTGTTTTAATTCTATTGGCGGGATCAGGTTTTTATCTACTCATTAAGCTTCCGGTGAACCTCGATAAGCAACATCTAGACATTGAGACAACCCAATTACTAGAAGAAATCAGGGATGCCCGGCAGTCTGCCATGGCGGAGAATACCTCATATAAAGTTAAGTTTTATTTTCAGGCTGAGGATCACCGTTATCAGATTTTCAGACAAGGAAAACTGATCAAGAATGTTCAGTTTAAAGACGGGATTAAGTTTTTTGGAAATGCAGGGGATAAAGACGGCGAATTAAGTTTTAATCCAAAAGGGCGAAGTATGGGGACAACCATCACGTTGACTAACTCATCAGGTGAGCAAAGGAGCGTTGTTGTTGCCCCAGTCGGCATGCGCATTAGGAAAAAGTAAATGGGAGTAGGGATATATAGTGCGTTTTTTAACGGCAGGGGAATCACATGGTCAGAAACTAGTTGGAATTATCGAAGGCCTTCCGTCTGGAATGAAGATCTCTAAGGATAGAGTCGATGAAGCATTAAGACAGCGTCAACAAGGTCCAGGGCGCGGAGGACGAATGTCTATTGAACAAGATGAGATTCAGATTATCTCCGGAGTCCGTGGAGGATTAAGTACTGGGGCTCCGGTGGCTTTAGAGATTCAGAATCGGGATTGGGAAAACTGGGCAAGTATAATGGCTTGGGGAGAAGAGGCTGACCTAGAGAGCCGAAAGGTGATGACCCCACGGCCAGGCCATGCAGACTTAACTGGAGCGCTTAAATACCGCACTGAAGTTCGGAATATCCTGGAGAGAGCGAGTGCCAGAGAGACTGCTATGCGGGTCGCGATCGGCAGCATTGTTAGACAAGGACTTTCCGCTCTTGGGGTGGAGATTAGAGGGCATGTCCTGGCAGTAGGCGGTGTTCATGCAAAGTGTACGGAGTCAGACTATTGGGAACGTGTAAGACTATCGGAGTGGTCAGTGGGGGACCCTGTCGCGGAACAAGCGATGGGGG
>JUEG02000905.1_pt1 | contig 21345 bp, 18 predicted proteins | sample 432341 | NCBI WGS metagenome assembly JUEG02 (sample SAMN02953476, study PRJNA257561) | rock porewater metagenome | biome: terrestrial; feature: Opalinus Clay rock; material: porewater; isolation source: Opalinus Clay rock BIC-A1 borehole | place: Switzerland: Mt Terri URL, St-Ursanne ... | reverse complement strand
GCGAACAGGACGCTGATGCGCTGGCGGGCGAGGCGGAGGAGGGCTTGGGTGTGGGTCTTTCCGCGGGCGCGTTGTCTGTCGTAGTAGGCGCGGGAGGCGGGGTCGGCGTTCATGCAGGCGAAGGCGGAGAGGAACATGGCGCGCTTGAGCTGCCGGTTTCCGCCTCGGGGTGCGTGATCGCCGTGGATCGAGGTCCCGGATTGCTTGGTGGTGGGGGCGAGGCCGGCGTAGGAGGCGAGGTGGGCGGCGGTGGGGAAGTTGGTGCCGTCGCCGACGGTGGTGAGCAGGACGGCGGCGGTCCTGACGCCGACTCCGGGCATCGAGGTCAGGACCGGGGAAAGAGGGTGTGCCTCCAGCAGGGTGTTGATCTGGGCTTCCAGGGCCCGGCGTTGTTCGTGGACCGCCGCGAGCGAGCGGGCCAGCGAGTGCACGACGACGTCCAGGGTGCCTGTGCCCGGGACGGTCACGGTCTGCTCGTCGAGCGCGTCGAAGACCTCGTCGATCAGCCGGGCAGCCATCCGTGGGGCCTTGGCCCGGATGAGCTCAACGAGTCTGCGGCGTCCGGCTTTTCGCAGGGCGGCCGGGGAGCCGTGGCGTTCCAGAAGCCAGGTGACGGCCTGGTGGTCGAGGCGGGGTCCCAGGACGCGTTCCAGGCTGGGGTGGAACTGGGTGAGCATCCCGCGTATCCGGTTGGAGGTGCGGGTGGCCTCGGCCGCGAGGTCCTGGTCGAAACCCACCAGCACGGCGAGTTCGGCGGTGATCTCATCGGTGAGTTCCAGCGAGCGCAGGGTGTGCGGCATGGTGCGGGCGGCGTCCGCGATCACGGCGGCGTCCTTCGCGTCGGTCTTCGCCTCGCCCGGATACAGGTCGGCGATCCGGCGCATCGCCAGGCCGGGCAGGTAGGCGACCTGGCAGCCCGCATCGCGGGCCACGGCCAGCGGGAGCGCGCCGATCGAGGCAGGCTGGTCGACGATCACCAGCACGGTGCCGAACTTCGCGATCAGCTTGTCGAAGGCGGGCCTTGGCACAACCCACCCAACGAGTCAGCACCTTCAAAGTCACCGGTATTGGGTCTAGTGGCGAGCGGCTGGCTGCCCAGTGACCACAGCCTGACGTGAGCGGGAAACACCGCGGCGAACAGACCGTTCCAGAATACTTTCGCTCGGCACGGTAGGTGGGGTCCGTCCCTCCCCATCGTGAGGACCTAGAATCGCAGCATGCCACTCTCCCCGCACGTGCCGGACCTGGCAGCGATGGACATGCTGCTCAGCGTCGCGAAGCACGGCAGCATGGGACGCGCGGCCGAGGAGCACGGCGTGACCCAGCCCGCAGTGAGCTCGCGCATCCGCCGCATGGAACGGTTGCTCGGCATCGCGCTGATCGAGCGCACGACGCAGGGAACCACCCTGACTGGTGCCGGCAGCCTTGTCGTGGAGTGGGCTCGTGACGTCGTGGAGTCCGCGGCCTCGCTCGAGCGAGGGGTGGAGGCGCTGCGAGGTCAAACCCAGGCTCGGCTCCGGATCGCCGCGAGCATGACCGTGGCGGAGTACCTGATGCCTTCGTGGCTGACGACCGCGCACGAGGAGGTTCCCGGGCTGGCCATCGCGCTGAAATTGGCGAACTCCACCGAGGTCGCGCGCCTGGTGACCAACGGCCTGGCTGACATCGGGTACGTCGAGGGGCTATCTCGGACCAGCGGCCTGCTTTCCGCGGCGATCGCGTGCGACGAGCTGCTGGTCGTCGTTGCCCGCAACCACCCGTGGGCACGGCCCGGCGCCCGGGTCTGCGCACGTGAGCTCGCGGAGACTCCACTGATCCAACGAGAACCGGGGTCCGGCACCCGGTGGACCCTGGACCGGGCGATGCAGCAGACCCTCGGCAGGGTTGAGCTCGCCCCACCGATGATGGAGCTGACCTCCACCACCGCCATCAAGTCAGCCGCCCAGAACGGCCTGGCTCCAGCGGTGATCAGCTCGCTCGCGGTCGCCGCCGATGTCAAGCAGGGGTACCTGGTCGCGGTGCAGGTCGAGGGTCTCGACCTGCGGCGTACGCTGCAGGCTGTCTGGCCCACGGGCCGTCCGCTGCTCGGCTCGGCCCGCACCTTCGTCGCTCTGTCGCGTCGCGCCCACCAACGCAAGCGGCACCCGAACTGACCCGGTCGCCTCACCTGGGCGCGAACCCGACCCGGGGGTCAGACCGGCGTCAGCGGCAGCGACCGACCCAGCAGAGGACGGCGCACCGGTCGCAGCCGGGCAGCCACCTGGTCGAGCGCCCGGGCCGACGGCGAGCCGGGCGAGGACACCACCACGGGGACGCCCCGGTCGCCGCCCTCACGCAGCGCCCGGTCGAGCGGCACCTGGCCCAGCAGCGGAACGTCCAGCTCGGTGGCGAGCTGCTGGCCTCCCCCGCTGCCGAAGAGCGTGCTCTCGGCACCACACGAGTCACAGACCGCCGCCGACATGTTCTCGATCACCCCGGCGTTCGGCATCCCGACGTCGCGGGCCATCAGCCCGACCCGGGTCGCGACGGTCCGGGCAGCTGTCTGCGGCGTGGTGACCACCAGCAGCGACGCTTCCTCCAGCAGCTCCAGGACCGACAACGTGACGTCGCCGGTCCCGGGTGGCAGATCGAGGACCAGGACGTCGAGGCCCCCCCAGTGCACCTCGTGGATAAACTGCCTCAAAGCCTTGTGCAACATCGGTCCCCGCCACACGATCGGCGTCTCGTCCTCCACCAGGAAGCCCAGCGACATCAGTCGGACGCCGTAGGCCTGTACCGGCAGCATGGTCTCGTAGAGGGCGACCGGGCTCTGCCGCACACCGAAGAGCTGCGGCACGGAGTAGCCCCACACGTCAGCGTCCAGCAGTCCCACCGACTTGCCCTGCGCCGCGAGTGAGACCGCGAGGTTGGCCGCGACCGTAGACTTGCCCACACCGCCCTTGCCGCTGGCCACCGCGTAGATGGCACCGGCTGCAGTCGCGCTCATCTGGTGACCCTCGACCATGAAACGAGACGCCGTGTCGCGGCGCTCCCGCTCACTCATCACTGCGAAGTCGACTCGGACGTCGACTTCTCCGGCCACCGCACGGACAGCGGAGGTGACGTCACGGGTCAGTCGGTCCCGCATTGGACAGGCCTCGGTGGTCAGTGCGATCCCCACCTCGACGTCCCCGCGTCGGTCGACCTCGACGCGGCGAACCATCGTGAGCTCGGACAGGGGCCGGTCGAGCTCGGGGTCCAGCACGTTGCCGACCGCGTCGGCGATTCCGCCGTGGTCCCGTTGTCGTCTCATCGTTCCCCCTCCAGGGCCGCCACCAGGACGGTCGCGGTGGACTCGGCTCTGGCGCGCCACCACTCAGTCGTCGGATCGGAGCCATGCCCTCGGTGGACCTCCACCCAGGCGCGGGCACGTTCAGCCAGCCAGCCCAAGGTGGCGGGCGCATCCTGCTCGAGCATGGCCCGCAGCGCAAAGCGTCGTTCACCTCGCCGGAACCCGACACCGACGACCGCAGCGCCGGCCTGCAAGTCGCGTTGGCTCAGCAGGACACCGCAACGGACTGGTGCGACCAGGGTGTCCAGCAGGTCGTCGACCGAGTCGTTGGCGGCGAGCGGCCGCAGTGCCTCCCGCAGCGCCAGCGGCAACAGCGGCACGGGGGTGGCGCCCTCGTGTTCCTCAACCACCGCGGCCAGGGTCAATGCGGCCCACTCGGCCAGGCTGGGGACCCGAAGGCCGGCGACGGCGTGCAGGTACGCCGGCACCCACGGCCAGAGGTGCTCGTGCAGCAGCACCTGTCGTGACATCCGCAACTGCTCGACCGAGCGGTCGTTGTCGGCGAGCAGTTCGGCCAGGCCGAGCTCGGCGTAAAGCATCAAGAGCGCACCGAGGTGATCGGCGTCCTCGGGCGAACGCAGGCCCAGGGCCCGCCAGAAGCCGCCCACCCGGTCCAGGCCCTCGCCGCCCAGCTTGCCCTCGTCGCCCAGGTAGATGGCTGCGTGCGGTGGGAGGCCGAGCACGAAGACCTCAGTGTGCTCAGCGCCGGTCGCGGGGCTCAGGTCGAGAGCCTGCCAGACCGATTCGTTGCCCGGAGGCGGTGTTAGTGCCACTGAGCCGAGCGCCCGAAGCAGCTCGTAGCGATCGCGGGCCTCCGCCTCCTGGTTCGCCGTGCGATGCTCCGCCATCGTGGAGGCGTTCACGTGTCGAGCGCGAACGTGTCGGCACTCGGCTTCAGCGGCCGCATCAGCCAGCTGGGCCGACGCGTCCCGTCCGGCGAGATGTGGCCTGCCGGTCTGGTGCGGGTCATCCAGTCGTCGTACACGGCGCGCGCCTTGTCGGTGTCCACACAGATGTCGCCGGCGCGGTCGTCGGCTCGAGCCCGTACGACACGCACTGCCTGGTGCCAGCAGTGCATTCCCGAGATCGGGTCCGGATGCACCGGAAAGATGAGGTTCTGGTGCACACCCGTGTCGCTCCACCAAATCCGTTGGGTGTCGGGATCACTCGACTCGTGCGGCTCGACATTGCGAATCCGTCGCATCGTCCAGTCGCTCCCCTCCCGCTGCAGGTCGACGGTAGCCATCATGCCGCCGGCACCGCCGCCCTGGTTCTCCGGACGCCAGCGGCCCATGTGATGGGAGCAGGCGACCACTCCGGGGCGGATGCCCTCGGTGATCCACGCCTTGGCCACGAAGTAGCCGATGTCGGACTGCACTCGCAGCAGATCCCCGGTGTGCTCGACACCCAGCCGTGCCGCATCCTGCGGGTGGGTCCAGACGGGGTTGGTGTGTGCCAGCTCGTCGAGCCACTTCGAGTTGGCCGAGCGCGTATGGATCTGGGTGGGCAGCCGGAAGGTGGAAAGCAGCACCATCTGGTCCTCCGCGAGCTCATCGGGGTGCACGTGACTCTTCAGGTAGCCCGGGATGGCCTGCTCCGGCCAGCCCCAACCAGCCAGTGTCGAGGAGTAGAACTCCAGCTTTCCCGAGGGCGTGGGGAAGCCGGTTCGTACAACGCCGTCGACCATGACGCCCACCGGCCGATGACCCTCGTCGTCGGGTCCGGGAGCGCCGACCGGAGCCATGTTCACGACAGGTGGCTTCTCGGTGGCCGTGAAGACCCGGCCCTGGGGCGTGACGTGCAGGTCGGCCAGCTGCTCGTCGCCCACCTCGGCGTTGTAGACCGCTCCCTGACCCTTGGTGATCTCGAAAGCGCCGTACCGGCGCATGAACTGCAAGGGGGTCAGGTCCTCGGCGGCCGCCTTCTCCGGCAAACCGGGCACCGAGTTCTCGAACATCCAGCCGTAGTACTCGTCCACCGACAGCTTCGTGCCTGGCTCGGCCCGCGACTCGTGGTACTGCCGGATGCCGAGGCTGCCATCAGGGTCGATCCGCCACGACAGCTCGATCCAGAACTCGTTCTCCTCCCATACCTCGCCCGGGTTGACCTCTCGGCTGTCAGTGATCGTCTCTCCCAGGCGCTCCCTCGCGGCTCGCAGCACCGGCTGCCTGAAGCCCACCCACTGGCCGTCGTACTGCTCGTAGGAGTGCGTGTCGTGCCGCTCCGAGCTGTGCCCCATGGGCAGCACGAAGTCGGCGAGGTAGGCCGACTCGTTCCAGGTGGGGGTGAGTGAGACGAAGCAGCCGATCTTCTCCTCGTCCGTGAGCACCTCCATCCACGACATGCCGTCGGGGTTGGTCCACACCGGGTTGTAGACCCGGATGAAGTAGGTGTCGAGGGTGCCTCGGCCCTCCTTGAGGAAGTGCGGTAGCAGGAACGACATCTCGTTCTGCGCCAACGGGAACTCCAGCGGCCAGGTGAGCTGCTGCCACACCCCGGGGTGCGGAGGTGTGTAGATGGGCTTCGGGACGAACTTGTTCCACGAGTTCGCGAACAGGCCGCCCTCGGTGCCAATCGCTCCGAGCAGGGCCGAGATCAGCACCAGCGTCCGGGTGATCTGCCAGCCGCCGAGGTTGGCAGCCGCAGCCGAACGCCAGATGTGCGAGGAGAAGCGCGTGCCGGCCTGCGCGACCGTCTCCGCGACCTCGGCGATCGTGGCCGAGTCGATGCCGGACTCCTGGGCGGCGTACTCGAAGGTGAAGTCCGCGTACAACGTGGCCAGCTCGGCCTCGAACGACTCGAATGTGGCGGGGAGGTCGGGCCGACACTCCTCCAGGTACTCCTGCCAGTTCCACCACTTCCGCACGAACTCACGATCGTACCGGCCGGTCGCAATCAGGTGTTGGGCGACCGCGAGGTTGATGGCTGACTCGCTGCCCGGCTGGGGCGAGAGCCAGTGATCGGCGTGGGTGGCGGTGTTGGAGAGCCTGGTGTCGAGCACGATCACCTTGGCGCCGTTGGCGCGAGCCTCGGTAATGCGCTGGGCGTGCGGATTGAAGTAGTGCCCTGTCTCCAGGTGTGAACTGATCAGGTAGATCACCTTGGCGTTGGCGTGGTCCGGGCTCGGCCGGTCGGCCCCCATCCAGAACTGGTAGCCGGCCCGCCCGCCGCTCGAGCAGACGTTGGTGTGGGAGTTGTGGCCGTCCACACCCCAGCTGGCGAGGACGCGCTCGGTGAAGCCATCCTCGCCGGGACGTCCGATGTGCACCATGATCTCGTTCTGCCGCTGCTCGACGATCGCCTTGCGGAGCCGCTCACCGAGCGTGTCGAGCACCTCGTCCCACGACACCCGCTCCCACTGTCCCTCACCGCGCTCCCCCACTCGACGCAGCGGGTAGAGGATGCGGTCGGGGTCGGTGACCTGATTGATCGTCGCTGGCCCCTTGGCACAGTTGCGGCCTCGACTGCCGGGGTGCTCGGGGTTGCCCTCGAACTTGCGTACGTGCAGGTCGTCGCGGTCGACGTAGGCAAGCAGGCCGCACGCCGATTCGCAGTTGAAGCAGGTGGTGGGCACCAGCATGTAGTGGTGCTCCTCCCGGCGGGGCCACGCCCGTGAGTCCAGGTCCACCCAGTCGTCCCACCGCTCCTTGGGTGGGAAGGCGGCCAGGTGCACACCACTCGCGCCCTGGTAGAAGGTCTCACCGCGTGCTTCGACGTCCTTCCGGGCAGCGGAGACGCGACGCGCCCGCTCGGTCAGGGACACCCGACCGGTCTTCTTCAATGGCATTCGATTTCCTCTCAAGCCAGCGGGACGGATTGGCCGGCCTGGACGTAGGCATGCTCGTGTGCCAGCAGACCGATCAGGGCGAACGGAACTGCGACCACGCCGATCAGGGGAGCCGCGACGGACACCAGCACGCCCACCAGACCCACGCGGAAGAACGTCGCGAACCTGCCGCGAGTCATCTCATGACCAGCGAGCCGCGCATGGGCGGTGACATGCGGCAGCGTCGTCTCGGTCCACAGCAGCAGCAGGTGCGCGGCCGCGCTGACCGCCAGTGCGACCTCCAGCGCATGGACGGAGCTCTGGGGCGCCATGGCCAGCGCGAACGGCAGCAGCGAGGCAGCGCCGGCAAGGATCGCCTGCACCGCGAGGTGCGCGGGCAGCAGCGGGCTCTGCCAGAGGTCGCGCGCCTTGGCCTGCGCGAAGAGGTAGGCCGTGTAACAGGCCGTCGCCAGACCCGTCACTGCACCGATGACGCCTATCACCTGCTGGGTAATCAGGAGGTCAAAGAACCCGACGACCAACGCCGCGGATGCCGCAGCGCCGAAGGCACCGATGATGAATGATCCGCGTACCAGCCAGCTTCCCCACTGGTGTCGGGTGAAGATCAGCCAGAACCGGGACGGGTGCTTGAGGTCCCAGATCAGCAAGACGCCGGTGATGCCCAGGAAAACCAGTGCCAGCAGCGGCGCCACATATCGGGTCACCGGGCCGTCCCACGCCATCAGCCCGGTGAGCGCGAACAACACCGCCACCAGGAAGGCGCCGGCTGCGATGCTCTTGGTCCAGGTGTAGAGGCTCACCCGCCATCCCCAGGGGGCGTAGTGCGGAATGTCGTACGAGAGCAGTGCGGCCGCCGACGACCGTGCACCCTCGGGGTGGCCCGACGGCACGAGCTGCGGGTCCGGCGGCCCTTGCGTCGACCAGGCGTAGAGCCCACCCTCGGGCCGCTTGGCGCCGAGCGGGTCCAGGGTCGCCTGGTGGGCGCCGAGATAGAACAGCCCGGGGCCAGTCTCCTTCTCGGGACGACGCACGAGGACGGGCTGGCGCTTCACCGCTTGCGCAACCTTCGACGTGGGGTCGTTCATGTCACCGACGAGGATGGCCTCGGTCGGACAGACGGTGACGCAGGCGGGCTCGAGCCCGCCGTCGATGCGGTGGGCGCAGAAGTTGCACTTCTCGGCCGAGTGGTCCTCCGGGTTGATGAAGATCGCGTCGTACGGGCAGGCGGCCATGCAGGCTTTGCAGCCGATACAGATGCTCTTGTCGAAATCGACGATCCCGTCGGGTCGCTTGTACATCGCCTCCGTTGGACAGGCGGTCACGCAGGGCGCATCGGTGCACTGGTTGCACCGCGTCACCTGGAACGATCGCCGCGCCTGCGGGAACTCCCCGACGTCCACGGACTTCACGTAGGTCCGCGTGACACCCAGGGGTACCTCGTTCTCGCTCTTGCAAGCCGTCGTACAGGCATGACACCCGATGCAGCGGGTTTGGTCCAGTACCTTCAGCCACCTGACAGGACGCTCGTCGAGATTGGTCATAGCGGCAGCCTAGATGTCAACCCGGATGGTCGCTACGGAGGAATCCCCAAGGGCGCATGGGCCCCCCAAAGTTTCCTTTGGGTCCGGGGGATGACACTGTCCGACATCATCGACCCGAAAGGAAAGGAGCGGTCCATGGCCGAGCAGCAGTCGCGGGAGCCCCCCGGGCAGGTGCGGACCCCGACGAGCGCGCCATGCTCGACTATCGCCTCAAGTTGGCCAACGAGCGTACGTTCCTCGCGTGGATGCGGACATGTCTGGCACTGATGGCCGCAGCCGTCGCGGTTACCGCAACCACAACCAAGCCCGTGTCGTCACCGGCAAACACGCCGACGTTCACCTTTGACCCACCAGGTCACCATGAAGTTCCCCCTGACCATGGACAGCGGGTGCTGAAGTTCCCCCTGTGACCTGGACAGCCTGATACTGGGACGGATGGTCCCGGAGGAAGCAGTCACAGGTAGTGAGCAAGAAGAGCAATACGAGTAAGAGGTACACGGCCGAGTTCAAGCGGGACGCGGTCGCGCTCGCGCTGTCGTCGGACAAGACGGTCACCGAGGTGGCCCGGGACCTGGGCGTGAGCCCTGAAGGGCTCCGGGGTTGGGTGAAGCAGGCGAAGATCGACCGCGGCGAGGGGCCGGCCGGGGCGCTTACCAGTGCGGAGCGTGAGGAGCTGGTCCGGCTGCGGCGGAAGGTCCGCGAGCAGGAGGCCACGATCGACGTGCTGGGAAAAGCGACCGCCTTCTTCGCGCAGGACAAGAGCAGGTAGACACCGCCGCGCGGTGTCGCTTGATCGACGCGGAGAAGGCGTCCCAGGACAATCCGGCAGGTCACAGCGTCGCGGTTCTGTGCCGGGCGCTGGGAGTGCCCCGCTCCACCTACTACGCGCACCGGGCGTCGAGGCCGGCCCGCGCGGTGCGCGACCGTGCCGAGGAGCTGCTGGTCGGGGAGATACAGGTGCTGCACGCCGGCTCGCGCGGCGCGTATGGGGCTCCGCGGATCCACGCGGCGCTGCGGCGGGCCGGCCGGACTGTCAACGAGAAGAGGGTCGAGCGGCTGATGCGTGTGCATCACATCACCGGGATCACCCGGCGCCGTCGCCACGGCCTGACCCGGCAGGCCAGGCGGGCGGTGTTCGCCAACGATCTGATCGGCCGCGACTTCACCGCGCCCCGGCCCGGCATGCGACTGGTCGGTGACATGACCGAACTTCTGACCCTGGTAGGGAAGTTGTATCTGGCGACGTGTATCGATCTCGCGACCCGCGAGGTCGTCGGATGGGCGATGGCCGACCATCACCGCGCCGGGCTGCCGGTCGCCGCCCTGCGGATGGCGGCGGGACGCGGCGGCCTGGAGGACGGCTGCGTGATGCACACCGACCGCCGAGTACACGAGTGACGAATTCCGCACCGCAACAAGCACGTTGTGTATGCGGCAGTCGATGGGACGAATCGGTTCTTGTTACGATAATGCTGCCGCGGAGAGCTGGCTCGCCCTGTTCAAGGCGGAGATCGGAACGACCGTCTGGGAGACCCGTGAGGCCGCCCGAGCCGACGTCTTTCACTACATCGAGGTCGAGTTCAACCGCAGCCGGCTCCGCCGACACCCCGAGTACGGCTACGTCACCCCGCTCGAAACGAGAACCCTGCTCAGGCAGAACCTCGCCCCCGCAGCGTAAGCACCCGCTGTCCATGTTCAGGGGGGAACTTCACATGACGCTTCCCCCCGGCCAACGTGCCGTCGAGGGTTTCCCACGCTTCGGGACACACCTCCATCGCCCACCTCCGCCTGTCTCCGCCGACCCGGTGATCGAGATCGGCGGGGCTCTCACCGAGCCCATCACACTGTCCGTGACCGACCTCGCAAAGCTGCCACGACGAGACCTCGCAGCTGACTTTCACTGTGTCGCCGGATGGTCGGCAACCGGCCTGCTGTGGGAAGGGGTCCCGTTCGAGACCTTCTACCGCGCGCAGGTCGAGCCGCTGCTCGAGTCGGACGCGCCGGTCAGCCATATCGTCTTCGAAGGTCTCGACGGCTACCGGTCGATCGTGTTGTTCGAGGACGCCCTGGCCGACGACGTGCTCATCGCCGACCGTCTCGACGGGCGGCCGCTCGACAGCGACCACGGCGCTCCGGTGCGGCTGGTCAGCCCCGGCCAGTACGGCTACGTCAGCACGAAGCACCTCTGCCGCATCGAGTTCCACACTTCCGAACCCCCGGACCCCGACCGGTGGTCGCCCCTCGCGGCGCACCGCAGGGCGAGGGTCTGGCAGGAGGAACGTCACCGCCATCTTCCCGGCCGTGTGGTGCGCCCGGTCTACCGGGCGCTGATCGGGCCGATCCGCGCACTGAGCGCCCGCGGAAGTCGCACATCGCGGCAGTGAGACCGCTCGCTCCGCTCCGACTGCATCGAACAGGTGCCGGCGGCGCTCGCCGTGCCGCCGATGACTCCGATGGCTGCGGCCGCCTGCCCGGCAGGGTCAGGGTCAGGACGGACGGCCACAGCAATGCCGGACACCCGTCAGCGAGGTCGGTCTTGTCGGGCCCAGGCCGACCGTGCGGTGACAGCGACTGGGCATGGCGCACACTTCCCGGGTTGGATCGTGTCGCGGCCCGTCCTCGAGGTTTACGTGCCCGCCGGCTTCGCCCTGTGGCCGGTCGCCGAGACCGAGCCGTACTGCTTCCTGCCGCTCAGTGGCGCTCTGGCTCCCGCCGAGGTCGGCACGGCGGTGCGCGGCGCCGGAGTCGTGGGGGATCCCGGTCCACTCGGTGAGCTGCCGTACGGCGAGTTGGCGTGCCAGCCGGGCGCCAGGTCCGGTGCAGCTGGGCCGGAGGCTCAACTGCCGGGACCGTACGTGGGGCACGCCGTACGGAGTGTGCAAGCGCTGATGTCCCTGGCAGTACGGGTCCTGTACGGGCGTTGTACGGATCTGGAGCCGTGTCCCTCGAAATGCGGCCCGAGTTGAACACTGCCCCGGCGCGGTGGCGTTGACCAGCGCTGTGGGCGTTGGGCGGGCGGTGCACTCGGGGACGGAAGGGCGTGAGGGCGGTGCGGGACACGCGGAACAGTCGCACGGTGAAGACAAAGGACGGAAGCGAGCTGCCGGGCGCGTGGTCGGCCTACGGCAGGTTGCTCCAGCATCTGCGCAAGCAGGCAGGGCTGAGCCAGCAGGCACTCGGCGAAGCCATCGGCTACTCGCTGGAGCAGGTCGCCTCGGTCGAGCAGGGGCGGCGGTCGGCGAAGGTCACGTTCACCACGGCCGCGGAACGCGTGCTGGAGGCGCGTGGAGTGCTGGAGGTACTCCAGGACGAGGTGGACCGGGCGAAGCTGCCGCAGTTCTTCCGCAACTTCGCGCTCATCGAGGCGGAGGTGGCGAGCCGCTTCTCGTACGATCCGCTGCTGGTGCCGGGGCTGTTGCAGACGGAGGCGTACGCACGGGCGGTGTTCGCCGGGCATTGCCCGCCGCTGAGCGAAGAGACCGTGGACCAGCACACGGAGGCGCGACTGGGCCGCCAGAAGCTGCTGACGCGGGTGCCTATGGCGGAGCTGTCATTCATCATCAGCGAGGACGTGCTCCGTAACCCGGTGGGCGATGCGGCGGTCATGCGCGGGCAGTGGCAACGTCTGCTGGAAGCGGGCGCGTCGCGCAACGTCGGAGTTCAGGTCATGCCTGCTGCGCCGGGGTTCCACGCCGGACTGAACGGGCCGTTCGTGATGCTGGAGACGGAGGAGCATCAGCACGTCGGATACGTCGAGTCCCAGGAGGTCGGGTGCGTCGTCCGTGATCCAGCAGAGGTCAGCGCCTTCGGGTTGCGGTATGGCAAGCTGCGATCGCAGGCTTTGAACGGCGTCGAGTCTGCGCGGCTCATCGAACGGCTGGTGGGAGAGACATGAGCGTGGAGCAGGTATCCGAGGACGTGGCCGGGCTGCGCTGGTTCAAGAGCAGCTACAGCGGATCGGGCGGCGGCGACTGCGTGGAGGTGGCCGCCGGCCTGGACGCCGTGTACGTACGGGACTCGAAGGTCGTGGGTGGCGGGCCGGTGCTGCGGGTCGGCCGGAGCGAGTGGGCGGCGTTCGTGGCGCTCGCGGCCGGGTAGTCGCGCCGAGGGCATACGGCCGGAACAACGTGCTGGCGGTTCTCTTCCAAAAGACGAAGGTCGGGGGCAGCGAATGCCTGCCCTTCGACGTGCGTCGTCACCCGTTGACGACCGCGTCCCCTGGAGTAGGCCCACTTGGTGGACGTGAGTAGGTGAACCGATTACGGCGTCACCGTGACGAGGTTGGGTAGCGAGCATGGAAGCCACCACCACCCAGGACGCACGTCCCGACTACGAGGCCACGGACCGCAGGCTCATGCGCGGCGCGGGTATCGGCCTGATCCTCCTCGTCCCACCGCGGTGGTGTGCTTCTTCCTCAGCCTGACCACCCTCCGGGCAGCTCGCTTCCCAATCTTGAAGTCAAGCCGCCTGACCCGGGGAGGGGTGTTCCAGCATCCAGGGGCAGTGGATTCTGTACGCCTTCGTCGGATCGGTCGTCGTCGGTGTCCTTGCCGTCGCGATTCCCCTGCGACGCCTGCCGTCCCCCACAGCGCGTGGATGGCTCGTACACCTGCACGTATTCGCTCACGGCACCATGGCGTCCATGATCCTTGCCCGGGCGTGAGTCTCGCCAGGGGCCTGACCGCTGGATGCGAGCCGAAGACTGCACGGCCACGGCTCCTGGGAAGATGGAACTGGCGCCCCTCAGAAAACCTGAAGCGTCAGTCCGTCCCGTCCGTTCGCCCGGGCGACGCGCGCCACCTCGGCTTCGAGAGCAGCCGATGGCGGCTGGGGAACGCCGGGAAACAGCGACACGTTCACCGGCGATCCGTCCTCCCACCACCAGGACCGGCGAGATCCATCCGGCCGCCTTGCTCACCTTCGCACGGTGCTCCGGCGGCAGCAGTTGGGCGTCCTTGGTGCCCGGTCCCAGTACGTACTGGTCGACGCCCCGAGCAGGTGGACGGATTTACTGGGCTTGGTTCGCCCCAGCTCGTCGGCGTGTTCGGTGAGGATGTACGCCGCCCCGCCTTCCACGTCGACCTGTGTCAGCCGGTCCCCCATGTCCTCGAACCACTTCCGCAGCGTGGTCTTCCTGAGGTAGCCCCTCGTCAGCCAGGCGTCGAAGGTCTCGGGAGTCGCCGGGCCGTACGCGCCCAGGTATGCCTCGACCGCCGCCTCGTCGGGGTCGGGCACTCCGGGCCAGTCGGAGGCCAGGCTGTCCGGCCGGGTGAAAGCGGCCTTGTTGCCCCAGCCCGGCGCGTGGCACAGGGCGCCCTGCCACGCGAGCGGCTTCAGCAGCGCGCCCCATCCCGACCTCAGCTGCTCTTCCATCCCCGCGAACCTTTTGTCCGCCACGATCGCGGACACCGACTCCTCACGCGTGAGCACAGTGCCGTCCAGAAGCGCCGAGACACGGTCGACGAGCCCCGGCCACCTCCTGCGGAGTCGCTCCATGAACGACCGCTGCCACACCGGTTTCTCCCAGGTCCGGGCCGAGGCCATCAGCGACAGGAACGCGGAAGCTGCGGCCGGGGTGAGGAGGTGCAGCGTCCCCCGCATGGCCCACGTCTTGACCAGAGCGCCCTCGGCGAGAGCCCGCTCCAGGTCATCGGCAGCCTCCCGTTTCTCCCTGTTCTGGCGCAACGCCACCGCCAGCGCGGCCGACGAGGCGACTTGAGCCTGCACCCCGCACAGCCGACCGACGATCCCGACCGCGTCGACTTTCGCGTCTCGGGCAGGCTCCATGAACTGCCGCCGCAACCGCCACGCGAACGCCTGATCCCAACTGACCTTCACACGCTCTCCCTCGGCCGCCGCCGACCTCCATCGGTCCACCCGGCCCATACTGTCGCGCCGCCCCGGGCTTCGCACCGCGTACACACGGGCCGGGAGGCTCACACACAGCCCGGCAGGTGACGGCCGGAGAGGCACCCGGCCGCGTCGAGCCGGCTCTTGACCTTGTCGAGCAGCACGTTGAACCTGGTGCAACACCGCGAGCTCGGAGGACCGGATGCCCCGGGCGATCCATCCCTCCACGCGTGCGACCAGCCCGGTGACCTCGTCCTGTTCGGGCCCGTGCCCGTCGGTCTGCGGCAGCCTGCCGCAAACAGCACGGCACCCCGGGCGACCGCGACTTTCGCGCGGAGGTCCGGGGTGCCGTCATCGCCCGGAAGTCGGGCTGTGTGCTGTGCGGGTCAGGCGTCCTTCAGGTCGATGCCCTTGGTTTCCCTCATGAGATAGCAAGCGGCACCGGTGAACACGCAGAGCAGCATGATGTAGGGACTGGAGAGCCAGGCCAGGTCGACATCGATGAAGAGCTGGTTCAAGTACGGCGCGGTGCCTCCGAAGACGGCCACGGAGAGGGAGTACGCGAATCCGATGGCCTGGGTGCGTACCTTCGTCGGGAAGCTCTCCGCCATGATGGCAGCCAGGAGCGATCCGGGGATCGCCACGATGACCAGCGCGATGGTGGAAGCGACGAGGAGCGTCCAGCCCTGAGCACCGATCATTTTGGTGAGCGGGATCTGCAGAGCGGTCATGAGCACCGCAAACGTGATCATCATCGGGCGGCGGCCCACCTTGTCGGAGAGGTGGCCCCACAGCGGAAGAGTCGTCAGAGCGATGAGCTGGGCACCGACCGAGTACCAGTAGGCGACGCCCGCGTCCATGCCTTTCTGGGTGATGGCGTAGGTCGAGACGTACGACGTCCAGGTGTAGTGGGCCGCGGTGATACCCGAGGTCATGGTGATGATGAGCAACACGGCGCGTGTCACCTGACTGCGGGACAGCGGTTGCGGCTGGTCGCTCGACTGCTCGTCGAAGAACACCTCGCTCTCGTCCATGCCGCGACGCAGGTACAGAGCCGCGAGGGCGAGGAACGCTCCGAGGACGAAGGGTATGCGCCAGCCCCACTCGGCGACGGCGCTGTCGGACAGCACGGATGTCACCGCTCCGCCCACGGAATAAGCGACGACCGAGCCACCGAAGATCGCGACGAAGACGATGCTTCCCCACAGGCCCCGGCGTTCGTTCGGCGCGATCTCCGCGACGTAGGTGTTGGCCGTCGCGGACTCACCGCCGTGGGCGAACCCCTGCGCCACCCGGGCGAGAAGGAGGATGAATGAGGACCAGGTGCCGATGGATGCATAGGTGGGCATGAACCCGATGACAAGACTTCCGCCGGCCATCATGAGCATGGTGGTGACCAGCACGAACTTGCGGCCGCGTTTGTCGGCGACCCGTCCGAAGACGATGCCGCCCAGCGGGCGCATGAGGAAACCCACCGCGAAGACGGCAAGGGTCGACAACAGTGCCGACACCGGGTCGGTCGAGTTGAACATGGCGGCGGCGATGAAGGGCGCGAAGACGGCGTAGGCGCTCCACTCGTACCACTCGAGGACGTTCCCGATCGTGCTGGCGAAGAGCGATTTCCTCTTCGACCGCAGGGTCGGCCGGGGATCGGCCCCCACTTCGCTGACTGTCTCGAGCGTTGTCCGGTTGATGCTCACGAGAGGCTCCTTCGCTGCTTTCGGGCAGGGGTGCGGAAAGGGATGTCTCCTGGCGTACGAGATGGGCCGTGGCCGTGCCGCAGTCAGGTGCGGGCGGCGGCGGTCAGGCCGGCGTACTGCGCGGCCATGTCCAGCAGGCGTGGGACGCCCGCCTCCAGCGATGGTCCGAAGTCGCGGTCCTCCGGTCGTTCCCCACGCAGCCACCGGGTGTGGATGGCCTCGCAGAAGATCGCTGCCTTCCACAGCGCGAGGGCCTGGTACCACGGGAGCGCGGTGAGGTCGAGGTCCGTCCGTGACCGGTAACGGTCCACCAGTTGGAGCCGGGACGGATAGCCGGGCTCACGGGTCACCGAGGTCAGTTCCAGCGGGGTGGCCGGGGCACCCGCTTCGGCGTAGGTGGCCGTGACGTAGCCCAGGTCCGCCAGCGGGTCACCGAGCGTTGCCATCTCCCAGTCCAGGATCGCGACGAGCCGGGCAGGTGCACCTGAGGCGAACATGAGGTTCCCCATGCGGTAGTCGCCGTGCACCACCGAGGCCGCCTGGCTCGACGGCAGGTTACGGCCGAGCCAGTCCCCGATCCGCTCCACCGCCGGCAGGCCGCGGGTGGTGTTGGTCTCCCACAGCCCGGCGAACCGCTCGACCTGGCGTCGGAGGTACCCGTCGGGGCGGCCGAACGACGCCAGTTCGCCTCCGTTGACGTCGATGCGGTGCAGGCCGACGAGGGAGTCGACGACCGCCCGGCCGGTCGCCCCGCGCTGCTCGATGGAGGAGAGGTGGGTCGGGATCGTGTCGGTGACGACAGTGCCCTCGACATGGGACATGAGGTAGAAGGGAACCCCCAGGACCGACGCGTCCTCGCAGACGGCGATGATCTCCGACACCGGTACGCCGTGGCGTCGCAGGATTTCCTGTACGCGGGCTTCCCGGACCATGTCGTGTGTCGACTTCGGCAGAGGCGGACGCGGGCCCCTGCGCAGGACGACACGTTCGCCACCACGCCGGATCAGGTAGGTGACGTTGGAATGGCCGTCACCGATACGCTGCCAGGCGAGCGGACCGCGGCCGATGTTGTGCACGTCGAAGAAGGCGGTCACCGCGTCGATCACCAGGAGGGGCGGTGCGTCGAGGTGGCGGGCCCGGTCCCAGCTCGCGACGACTTCCACTCCGTCGGGGACGCCATGCATCAGATGTTCCCCTCCCCGTGGACGACGGCGTCGCCCCGGTACCGTTCGCCGGACTCGACCGCCGCTTGCCTGTTCGCCGAAGCCCGGCGGGAAATGGCCCATTTGTGCGTTTCGTTGGACCCGTCGTAGATGCGGAACGGGCGTACCTCGTTGAGGTACTGGGCCAGTGGCAGACCGGTGGAGACCCCGTCCCCACCGCAGATCTGGATGGCACGGTCGACGACCCGGAAGACCGCCTCCGAGCAGTGCACCTTCGCGACGGAGGACATCGCGGAGCCGGCCTTGGGGTCGCTGCCGAGGAGCGCCGCGGTCTTGGTGATCACGGCGTCGGACGTCTCGATGTCGATCACCGACTCGGCGATGAGATTCTGTGCCAGGCCGAGTGACTTCATCGGGGAGCCGAACAGCTCCCGCCTCTCGGCCCGGTCCAGCGCGATGTCGAGCGAGCGCCGCGCGAGTCCCAGCCACCGCATGCAGTGGGTGAGCCGGGCCGGGCCGAGCCGCACCTGGGCATAGCGGAATCCGAGCCCCGCCCCGCCCAGCACTGCTTCGTCGGGGACGAAGCAGTCGTCGAAGTGGACGTGCGGGTGCCCTCCGTCGATGTACCGGTCAATGGTGTGGACCGGCTCACCGACCCTGATGCCGGGGTTCGTCATGTCGACGAGAAACATGGTGGCCCCCGCGGGTGAGCCCTCCGCCGCTTCGGTTCGCGCCATGACGATGCAGAAACCGGCGCCGATCGCACCGCTGATGAACCGCTTGTGACCGTTGACGAGCCAACCGCCCGTGGTCCGCTCGGCCGTGGTCCGCAACGCCGCGGGATCGGAACCGGCGCCCGGGTGGGGCTCGGTCATGCCGAAGCAGGAGCGGATGTCCCCCGCTGCCAGCGGCGCGAGGTACCGCTGCTTCTGCTCCTCGGTCGCGACCACGTTGAGCATGTGCATGTTTCCCTCGTCGGGAGCCATGCAGTTGAGTGCGCTCGGGCCGATCGGCGAGTAGCCGGCCTCTTGCAGGACCGGCGACCAGTGCTCGATGGGCACACCCTGCCCGCCGTACTCCTCCGGCACGTGGGGCGCGAAGACCCCGGCCTCCTTCGCGGCCGCCTGCAGCCGCTCACGCGTGCTCCGGTCCAGGCGCTCCCCGGGGGCGGGCTCCGCGTCGACGACCACCTCTCGTACGAACCGGCGCGTGCGCCGGCACAGCTCCTCCACGTCGGGCGGAAGGTGATGCCATGTCATAATCGCCGTCCTTACGGTGCTTGTCCGGCCTGTCGGCACGGGCCGGGGATCAGGCATGAGTCAGCCCGTCGCTGTGGACGTGCGCCCGGTGCGGCCGGCTTCGCGGAGCTCGGCGCGGCGGATCTTGCCGGTCTGGGTCTTGGGCAGGTCGGCGACGATGTGGACCTGCCGGGGGCGCTTGTAGGCGGCCAGGCGCTCGCCGGAGAAGGCGGTCAGCTCTTCCGCCGTGGCCGCGCGGCCCGCCTTCAGCGAGACGTACGCGACGACCGTCTCGCCACGGTAGTCGTCCGGTTCTCCCACGACGGCGGCCTCGTGCACCGACGGGTGCTCGTACAGCGCGTCCTCGACCTCGCGCGGCCAGACCTTGTAGCCGGACACGTTGATCTGGTCCTTGAGCCGGTCCACGAGGTAGACCCAGCCCCGCTCGTCGATGACGGCGACGTCGCCGGTACGCAACCGGCCCTCCGGCATCGTCTGACGGGTGGCTTCCGGGTTCTTCCAGTACCCGGGCACCACTTGCGGCCCGCTCAGCTCCAGTTCTCCCTGCTCCCCGCTGGGCAGCGGGTGGCCACTCAGGTCCACCACGCGAGCGGTGAGGTTGGGCAACGGCACCCCGATGGAGAGCGTTCCGCTGGGCCGGTGGACCGGCGCCTTCCGCCCTGGAGGCACCGCGATGACAGCGGACGTCGTCTCCGTCATCCCGTAGCCGTTGTGGATGTAGACGCCGAACCGGCTCTGGAACCGCTCGACCGTGGCCGGTGGGATCGGGGCGCCACCGGAGTACAGGGCCTTCACCGACGTGAAGTGCTGCGGCCCGGCCTGCGGCAGCTCGTAAATCGCGTTGAACGCCGTGATGGAGCCGATGGTGAAGGTGACGCCGTGCTCGGCGAAGGCCTCCAGGGCGACATCGGGGTGGAACCGGTTGATGAAGACGAGAGTGGTGTCCGTGATCAGCGAGACGACCGCGTTGACCACCGCGCCCGTGATGTGGAACAGCGGGGCGACGGCGAGCACGACGTCGCCGTCGTCCAGTCCTGTCCACGCCCCGTAGGTGGCTGCCACGTTGAGAACGTTGCCGTGGGTGTTCATGGCACCCTTCGGCGGTCCGGTCGTACCGGAGGTGTAGGTCAGCAGCGCGATGTCGTCGTGGGCCGGCCGTACCGGCGTCGGCCGGAGGTTTTCGAACTCACGGACCAGGGTGAGGAGATCGCCGTCCGGTGCCGGGATGGCGCGCTCGGTCACCGGAAAGACGCGGGGGTCGTTGCGTGACTGGTAGTCGAGCGCCGAGGTGCTGATCAGCCACCTGACGGTGCTTCCGTCGAGGGTCTCCAGCGTTTCCTCGGCGTCGGTGTCCGCGCACACGATTCCGACCGCGCCGGCGTCGTCAATGATCCGGCGAAGCTCACGCCGCCGGTACATCGGATTGAGCCCCAGCGCTGTGGCGCCCAGCTTCCACAGGGCCAGCAGCACCAGAGCGTACTGAGGGATGTTCTGCAGGTATACGCCAACGCGGTCACCTCGCCCGGTCCCGCGGGCTTCGAACGCCGCGGCCAGCGCATCCGACGCGGCGTCCACCGCCTGCGCGGACAGGGCGCCGTCGAAGTAGCGCAGTGCCGTGGCACTGGGATTCTTCGCCACGCGGGTCTTCCACGCCTCCACGAGAGAGCTGTGGCCGACCCTCATGTCCGCTTCGATTCCGGGCGGGAACAGCTCCACCCACGGACGTTCTCCGGGCATCGTCATTTGTTGTCCCTCCCGCCCACGCCGGTCGGGCGTATGCTTACCGAGCGATCGCTCGGTGAAGGATTCAGCCCGGAGCAGCGCCATGTCAAGGGTTCTGCGGGCACCACCGACCGGTGCGATGTTGCATAGTGGCGTGCCGACGCCAAGACGACGCGGGGCAGGAGGAGCGCTGTGACCAAGACCGAAGCCATGACGGCTTGGAGGGTCTACTCGGACAGTGAGTTGCCGCCCATCCTCGGGGCCGCGCTGGCCTGCTTCACGGAGCACGGCTACCACGGGACGACGATCCGGACGGTGGCCTCCCGTGCCGGGCTCTCCGTGCCGGGGCTGTACTACCACTACCCGTCGAAGCAGGAACTGCTCGTCGCGCTCGTCTCCCACGCCATGGACGACCTGTGGGAGCGCAGCACAGCGGCCATGGCGGAGGCCGGCGCCGACGTCCAGCAGCGGCTGGATCTGCTCGTCGAGTGCCTCGTGCTGTACCACGCGTACCGGCGTGACCTGGCGTTCATCGCCTACAGCGAGATCCGCAGTCTGGTGGGGGAAGCGCGTACGACGTACCTCGGTGCCCGCGACCGCCAGCAGCGCCTGATGGACGGCGTGATCGAAGACGGTGTGGGGCGGGACGTCTTCGCCACCACGTATCCACGTGAGGTCAGCCGGGCGATCGTCACCATGTGTACCGGAGTCGCCCAGTGGTATCGCTCCGACGGTGAACACACACCCCGGGAGCTGGCGGAGAGGTACTGCGCCATGACCCGCATGACGGTGGGAGTACGGTGAACGGTTCCCGGCAGTGCCGGGAGTGTGCGTCCACGGCCCTGCGGTCGGCCGGGGGAGCGCAACGGCGGTCGCGTCCGGCGCAGGATGAGCGCGTGACTACGGGACGACAGCGCGGCGCCCACCCGTGAAGTGACGTATGGCGGGCTACGACGCCGTGCTCGACCGGCCGGTCGCCGTCAAGCTGATCC
>JUEG02000699.1_pt1 | contig 21352 bp, 30 predicted proteins | sample 432341 | NCBI WGS metagenome assembly JUEG02 (sample SAMN02953476, study PRJNA257561) | rock porewater metagenome | biome: terrestrial; feature: Opalinus Clay rock; material: porewater; isolation source: Opalinus Clay rock BIC-A1 borehole | place: Switzerland: Mt Terri URL, St-Ursanne ... | reverse complement strand
ATAAGCTCTTTCTTATTATCTCCACTTCCATGGCTATGCCCATGATCGTGTTCACCATATCCATGACCCTCTTTCTGTCTACCTTCAGCAATGACTTCTACATCAGGCTCAATTTGTTTTACAATGGCCGTTGCCTCTTGTAGAATTCTCTCCAAATCCTGCGTCTTCCCCTCAATGACCAGTTTGCCAGATACAAAGTCAATATGAGCATTATGCACCCCTTTTAACACTTTTACTTTATCTTCTATTTTTGTAGCACAACTTGCACAGGATAACCCCATTAGCACTAATGCTTTTTTTGAAGCTTTATCTATAATTTTTTCTTTTACAATGACATGGGGTTCAAATTCATTCACGATATCCCCTGCAGCTACAACGATAAATTCTATTTTACTTTCATCATCTATTTCAATGGTCAGGATCTTAGTAATAAAGTTTAAAGTTGCTCCCTTAACGCCTTCTAATTTACTGATATTTGCTTCTATACTAGAAGTACAACCCGCTCAGTCTAAACCTTCTAGAATTAATTCTTTTTTGATTACACTACTCATTCCATTTCCCCCTCTATTTCAAATTCATTACTTATGGGTAATATGCATAAATCCTTGATCGAAAATATTTTTAATATGCTCATCATCTAGGGAGTAGTAGACTACTTTCCCATCTTTTCTATACTTCACTAATCTTGCTTGTTTTAACACCCTTAATTGATGTGATATGGCAGATTGATTCATGCCAAGGAGTGCAGCGATATCACATACACACATTTCTGATTCAAATAAGGCATATATAATCTTAATTCTGGTTGTATCTCCAAATACCTTAAATAGTTCAGCCAAATCATACAGTTTTTCTTCCATGGGCATAGATTCTTTTACTTTATTTACAATATCCTCATGGATAATAGTGCAGTTACAGGTATCCACCGTTAGTTTTTCAATTTCCATCAAACCATCCTCCCTCTATTTATATGTGCTCATATATTCATATGTTCAGTTTTATTATATTCCATTAAGTCTTATTTTTCAACTATATTTTTTTAGTACATGAAATTAGCGGCTACGTTGTGGTTGTGTTAGGTTGCAGTGGAAGAGAATAAAAAAATGTGGCTAAAGGTATGTTTTAGATACACTTTATCCACATTTTTTAGGATTTCTGTTTTTGGCAAATCTTTGTCGTCTATGAACTTAGGAATCATACCTCCCGATATCCCCTCCGGAACCCATTTCAGTGCCTTCCTAAAAAACAAAGCTATTTTTCTGTATATTATCGAAGGCCAATCACTCGTAGTGCACCATAAAATCTTGATTTCCAATAATACATATCATCCAGCTCACTTATTGAAACCGTTTTTCCAGTGGAAGGCGAATGAATAAACTTTCCATCTCCAATATAGATTGTTCCATGAGATGGACCTTCCCGATACCCTTCAAAAAATACCAAGTCTCCTGGCTGAAGTTCTTCCTTTGAAATAGATTTTCCAAATTTGAATATATCAAAAGAGACGCGGGGTAGCTCGATATCATTTTGTTTAAAAACATACCAAACAAAACCAGAAGAATCAAATCCTGAAGGTGTGATCCCTCCCCAAAGGTATGGTACTCCAATATATTTCCTAGCCGTATCTACAATTTCTTGGCGTTTATTTTCTTCGACGATATTCTGTTCATTTACACTGCTATTGATTAAAGAATCAATACTCTGGTAGAATTCATCTTCAGAGTCAAGAACCATGCTTTTTTCAAAAAAATCTAAAGGTACCAATACTTTTCCGTTAGTGTTAACTGGTGGTGCAAACAACAGCTTGGACTTTCCATTGACAAAAACGTTTGAATCACCTATCTTAAAAACAATCTCTTTGCCCTTCCATGTAAATAGTACCTTCTCTTCTTCCTGTATCCAGACGATATCGTCTACACCTAGTTCCTCTAAAGCTGAACGGATAGGCACAAATAAAGCCTGTTCTTTCATGTCATTGGTTTTTTCTTCCACGTTCATCTCTTGAAGGGCTATTTCCGCAGCTACAGCCATTTTGGGTGCAGCAAATAATACTATAAACAGAATTGTGACGTGTAAAAACGAAGATTTCTTCTTGAGCATTTTTAGTAAACTTTTCATCTTTTGATTGTCCCCCTTATTTCTGATTCAACAAAATGACACTTATTTCAGATACCATACTATCAAAATAAAATGCAAATACTGTGCCAAGTGTTATCCCTTCAGATTTAGGGGAACATTTCACTTTATTTCTTATTACTGTGTCAAAATGCACAAGGAGCGTAAGATATCCTACACTGGAGAACTGACAACTCCACTATATCTGATACTTATATCATTTATCCCATCCTCTTTTGAAATCTTACACTACTTATAACAAAAACAATGGAACCTATTACAGCTAGACTCACTGCCTGAGGCCAAAGTACCTTAATTCCCACACCTTTTAAAAATATTCCTACAACTATATCCATATAATATCTTAAAGGACTTAAATAGGATAACCATTGTAGTATCTTAGGCATGCTACTAATGGGCACCATCGTTCCTGACAAAAACATTATTGGAAATAATACAAAGAAGCTTAATAATAAGGATTGCTGCATATTCTTAGAGATTGTAGCTATGTAAACTCCAAAGCCCATGGCTGTGAAGAATAATAACGTTGACAAGGAGAAGAATAATATCAAGCTTCCCTTTACAGGCACATCAAACAAAAATACTGCAATCATTACCCCTACTGCTAAGCCTACCATCTTTACAATACCCATAGGAAGAATTTTAGCAATAATGAGTTCATAGGATTTTATGGGGGTAACCATTAGCTGCTCCAGTGTTCCTACTTCCTTTTCCCTAACAACTGCACCTGATGCAAGCAATACTCCAGTGAATATAGCGGCTATTGCTACCATTGACACTAAATTAAAATGGGTGAAATTGAGGCCTGGATTATACCATGGATTAACTAAACTTCTTACTGAAGGTAGTAATGAAAGCTGACTTTCAGCTATTCCTAATCTTTCAATCTCTATACTTCTTGAAAATCCCCTAACAATTTTTGCTGCATAGGAAATAGCGAGGGTAGCTGTATTTGAATTAGTTCCATCTGCTAATAGCTGAACCTTGGCTTGTCTTCCTTCAATGATATTGGTTGAGAAGTCCATAGGTATTACAATAGCAATTGATGCTTTACCACTATCTAGTAATTTATCAATATCATCGTAGCGATTGACATAATATTTAGTCTCAAAATTTTCTGTTTCAGAGAAACTTTCAATCAGATTGTTACTATATTGGGACTTATCCATATCGTATATGACAGTTGGTAAATTGTTAACTTCCATAAATAATGCCCAACCGCATATTGCTATTTCAAGAAATATGTATATAACTAGCATTACAAGTGCCTTATCTCTGAAAAACTGTATAAATTCCTTCTTAATCAAAGCTTTCACTCTGCTATTCATCACTAAACCCCTCCTTTCTTTGTATAGGATTAATCAACCTTCTTCTTAAATCTTAATGAGGCTGTTGTAATAATAACAGTTGTATATAATAAAAGAAAAATTATGTTCCATATCATTTCTCTTATTCCATTTCCCTTAAGTAATATATCCCTTGAAATATCTATAAAGAATCTAGCTGGAAATAGATAGGTATATACTTTAAAAAATGCTGGCATATTGAAAATAGGATATATGAAGCCAGAAAACAATAACGATGGCATAACGGTAATAACCAATACTAAAAGCATCGCTGCCATCTGGGATTTCATCATAGTTGATATTAATACTCCTATACTTACAGTACAAAATACATATACAGTTCCTAATATAAGAAAAAGTGTAAGACTTCCTTTAAAGGGCACTTTGAACCAAAATACCCCTACTAAAAGGATAATTATCATCTCTACTATGGCAATTAATGCATATGGAATAGTTTTTCCTAATATAAACTCAAAGGATTTTGTGGGAGAAACAAATATCTGTTGAATTGAACCCTTTTCCTTCTCTCTTACAATTGCAAGGGTAGATAAAAGAGGTGGAAAAGCCATAAGTATAACTGCAAACAATCCAGGGATAATAAAATTCTTGCTCTCCAGGGATGGGTTATACCATACCCTTTCTTCTAGCTTTATGGCTTCAAGAGCTTCATTTCCTGCTCCTTGCTTTCTCAAAATATTTGTTAATACATCACCCGAATAAATTTCATTAATTGCCTCTATATATCCTATAGTAACTTTTGCTGTAGGCGGAAAGATTCCATCAATAAATACACCTACCTCTGCAGGTAATCCTTTAATAATTTGCTCTGAGAATTTATTTGGTATCACTATTCCACTCATAATACTGCCTTTATCTAATAGTTCTTCTATTTCATCAAAGCTATTCGCATAATATTTAATATCAAAGTATCCTGAGCTTCTTATACTTTCTATATATTGTCTACTTTCTAGGCTTTTGTCGTGGTCTAGTACTGCAGTTGAAATATGCTTTACATCTAGATTTAAAGCATATCCAAATAAAAGAAGTAGTATCAATGGCATTATTATCGCTATTCCCAGGGTATAAGGATCTCTTCGTATCTCATACATTTCTTTTTTAAGTATTGAATATGTCCTTGATCCTTTCATTTTCTACACCACCATATTATTTCTATCATCTTCTTCAATAAGAAGCACAAATAAATCCTCCAGGGATATTGGTACTGCTTCTATTCTTTCAACATTAAATCCATTATATTCCATTAAGTTTTTTATCCCATTAGTTTCTTCATCTATGTTTTGAACTATAACATGTAGCTTATTTCCAAAAGTAGATACCTTATATTTATTACTACTATTTTTTAGTACCTCCATTGCTCCAAAGGGATTATCGCACTCTACCTCTAGTAGTTCACCTTTAAATTTCTCTCTTTTTAAATCTAAAGGGCTTCCTAAGGCAATTAAATTTCCATTATATATGAATCCTAAGTTATGACAATGCTCTGCTTCGTCCATATAGTGGGTGGTAACAAATACCGTAATACCCTGACCAGACAATTCATAAATTAAATCCCAGAATTGTCTTCTAGCAATAGGGTCAACACCTGATGTTGGTTCATCTAAAAATATAATTTCAGGTTCATGGAGAATAGCACAACCAAGTGCTAATCTTTGCTTCCATCCTCCCGATAAGCTCTTAGTCAGAGTTTTTTCCTTTCCAACTAGCCCTGCCATGTTTAAAACCCACTTTTTTCTCTCTTTAAGCTTTTCCCCCTCAACTCCATAGACTCCTCCATAGAAGTTAATATTCTCTTCAACAGTTAAATCATTATAGAGGGAAAACTTCTGTGACATATATCCAATTTTCGACTTTAGTTTTCCTACTTCTTTTCTTATATCATATCCTCCAATCTGTGCATCACCGTCTGTCGGCATCAAAAGTCCTGTAAGCATCTTTATTGTAGTTGATTTTCCAGAACCATTAGGCCCAAGAAAGCCAAAAATTTCTCCTGACTTTACAGCCATTGTCAGACTTTTTACTGCTGTAAAGTTCCCAAACTTTTTCACTATATTATCTGTATTAATTGCTATTTTATTTTTACTCTTAAGCTTAACTTTATCATCAGTTATATTATCAATAACCTTTATTTCTTCATCGCTTTCAAAAGTTTCATTTGGCTTATCATATATTGCTGATACAAAAACATCCTCTAAGCTTGAAACACCTTTCCTTAAATCAATTATTTCAATATTACTCTCAATAAATTTTCTTTTGATTTCCTTAGTAGCCAAATATATATCATCAACATGGGCATGAATTCTTTCACCAAAAATCTGAGTCTCTAATACTACATCATTATTTTTTAGAATATTCCATGCCTTTTTCTGAGGTGCTGCCTTTATATCTAACATCTCTCCTCGTAAGCTTTTCCTAAGATTTGAAGGGGAGTCGCATCTAATAATATTGCCTTTATGCAATAAAGCTACTCTATCACAGCGCTCTGCTTCATCCATGTAGGGAGTAGTAATGAAAATCGTTACACCCTCTTTCCTAAAATCGTGGAGTATTTTCCAAAATTCCCTTCGGGATACAGGGTCAACTCCTAGAGTTGGTTCATCTAAAAATAAAATTTCAGGAGAATACATAAGTGTACAACATAGAGCTAACTTTTTCTTCATACCACCTGATAATTTCTCAGAAGGTCTATTTACAAAGGGCGTTAGTCTACTAAAATGTAGTAGTTCTTCCTTTCTCCTTTGTCGCTGTTCATAGGGTACATTATAAAGGTCTGCAAAAAATTCTATATTCTCATCTACTGTTAAAGTGCCATAAAGGCTAAAACCTTCAGACATATATCCTATTTTACCTTTAATTCTTTCTGCATCCTTTACTGTATTGAGATTTAAAACTTTAGCCCTACCAGCAGTTGGATTAAGAATGCTACAGAGCATTTGTATCGTGGTAGTCTTTCCTGCGCCATCAGGACCCACTAATCCGAAAAGCTCACCTTTTTTTACTTTTAAATTCATTTTATCCACTGCTAAGACTTCCTTATATTTTTTACACAAGTTCTCAGTTTCTATAATATAGTCAACCATCTATCTCACCCACTTACTACGTATTCATATTAAGTGCAGCCTAATCTATCTTATGACTGCATCCGCTGGCATACCTGGCTTTATAATTCCATTTGCATCCTCAAGTCTAATTTTCACTCCATACACCAGCTTCACTCTGTCTTCCTTCATATGTACATTTTTAGGTGTAAATTCTGCTTTATCTGAAATATAACTTACTTGTCCTATAAATTCCTTGTTATCAAGGGAATCAATATATACTCTAGCTTCTTGTCCTAGCTTAACTCTACCAATCTGTTTTTCTGATATATATACTGTCAAGTCAAGCTTTGATAAATCTATGATTTCCACAATTGGCGTACCCTCATTTACCAATTCTCCTTTATCTACCATTTTTAATGTTACTCTTCCACTGGTAGGAGCTAAAATTGTTGCATCTTTAAGTACAGCATTTGCTTCTTGCAAACTAGCTTCTGCAAACTTCTCTTGACCCAATGCAGATTTATAAGCTGCCTGAACCTGCTCCATCTGTCTTTGGGTGGATTGATAAGCCTTTTCATATATTTCTATATTGAGTTGAGCGGATTTAGCTAAATTTAATGTAGCTTCTGCACCATCTACTTGATTTTGTGCTGAATCTAATTGAGATTTAACTGTATCATAATTCAGCTTTGCTTTTTCTAATTGCTGCTGAGAAATTGCACCATTTTCATAAAGAATCAAATATCTTTCATAATCTCTTTCAGCATCATTATATATAATAGTTAATTGTTTATGGTTAGATTTTGCCGTCTCTAAAGCAGATTGAGCCAGCTTAATGTTGCTTTTCACTTCTTCTCTTGATAGGTTTACGGCTAATTCCCTTTGGTCAACAGTAATTCCTAATGCTTTCATAGCTGCCTCTGCTGACTCGACCTGAGCTTTAGCAATTTCTAATTGGGCCTCTGCTTGCATCACCTTTGCTTCTATCCTTTCAGAGGATAATCTTGCAATTAATTGTCCTTCATCTACAAGGTGTCCTTCATCTATTACAATTTCTTCTAATTGTCCTGGTAATTTTGAACTCACAATAACAGAATCACCTTCAACTATACCACTGCCCTCAATAAAATCCTTATTTTCATTATTAACTATTACATTGCTATAAACAGTCCATGCTATAGCCAGGACCACAAAAAACAGACTATATAAAAGTACTTTTTTGTTTTTCATTTTTTGTCCTCCCTTTTAAATCTAAATATCATATTTTTATTTGTTCCATCGCACTGTGTATTGGTAGTCATTTTTTTCACGGACCTACAAACAGTCTCACTTTTAAAATAATCTAGAAATTCCTTTTTTATTCTTCCTGCACAATGACCACATGTCATACCTTTCAATTTGGATTGTCCTTTTCATAAAAAATCTCCTCCTAATTTTATTATATATATTTAGGCTTAAAGCCATATAAGCTAAGTGTGTTTATAACAACATTTGCTGGATGTACATCCTAAACAAAACAGATGTCCTTTTGGCTATATATTTATACATTTATATTATACCCGGCAGGGGTATATGTAAAGGAATTTTTATTAAGGGGCTTGGCTATTCTTTATGTTTAGCAGATTTGGTAATACAAAGAAGGATTTGAACCTAATCGATTCTATAGCTTGTTGCAGAATCCTACTAGCCACATAAATACAGCAATATATTAATTTGCACTCTGCAACTATTAGTTTTGCAATTAAGCTTTGTTCCTATTATTTTTCTTAAGAAAGTACGTTATTAAATTTTAGTCACCCTAAAGGGTCAAGCCACATAACATGTACTAGACAAAGGATGAAGGATAGAAAAGGAAATTAAAATATGAAAGGAGCGACGCAAAATGGCAGATAAACAATGTGGTGGCTTTGGTGGTTTTGGAGATAACTCTAGTTTGTTATTCTTCTTCTTGCTATTAGTTATCTTGTTTGGAAGTGGATTCATTGGTGGCTTTGGTGGTGGCTACGGCGGCTACTAGTTTTCTTGAAATCAGATATCCAAACAGATATATTAAACATAAGATAATATCGCTTATGAAATTAACCTCATACTAAAAGACCAGAACTCTGGTCTTTTTAGTTATTTCAAAATTATTTTCTCTACTAAATTTTTATCAATGACCCTTTGTATTAATATGAATAATGTAATGTATAGCTTTCTCTCTCAATTAATATCTGCTTAGAAAATTATAAAATAATAAAAATAACATATTTTTATACAAACTTGAACACTTGTCCTGAAGTTTGCATAATTTATATTAGAAAAGAACAGGAAGAGATTTAATACATAACTGCAATGACGATAGATTCTTTTCTTCTTCCTGCTCTCAGTCATATTGTTTGCTGGTTACTACAGTGGCTTCTGGTATGGAGGAACTCATTAATACCCAAAGGCAGTTATGAAAATCAAGTGCTGAATTACATTTAGCAATATCTGCTACTTCAGACATTGTCTCCTCCTTTAACTAGGTCATGACCATCCGCCGAAGTAGTCATAATCTACCATACATATTACTTTTTATAGTAATATGTATGGTAGATCATGTAAAATCGAAACTAAAGATATATTAGTAATTACAGTAAGTGAGTATACTTGAAAGGAGAGAAATATGAAATGCCAGAAAAATATAATAATGATTTTGCCTACAACTTTAGTAAAGCTTTATTAAAGGAAGAAGAATTAAAGAAAATCGATGAATACACAAATCAATATGTCGATATGCCAGACAGATATATCTTCCAAGAAATCATGAGGGCAAAGGCAGCTGTTCCCCAAAATATATTGGATCAACATATTAAAAACCTAGAGCATTTTTCACAGATGGAAGGATTTGTAACAGAACCTATGAAACAAAGGATCAACCAAATAAAAAAAATATTATCCTCACCTGTAGGTACTAAGAATACTCAAAGTACAGATGTGGATAGTCAATTTTTCTTTGGAGGATCGAGTTTATTACTATGGTTCCTTACTCTAACAGCCCTATGGAGAAGAAGAGGTTATGGTACACCATACTATGGCTACCCTGGTATAGGCTATCCATATTAATAATATGAAACCCATTAATAGAAGCCTTTGAATTAAAAGGCTTCTATTAATTTATAATCACGTATGTCCATGGACTATCATACTGTGTATTATAAGAAGAATAATACATATCTAGTAAAGGAGGTGAAATGAATGTCTGATACAGTTGAAAAGAAAAGCTTTGGTTTTGGAAATCTTTTTGGAGACGATTCTAGCTTATTATTCTTCTTCCTATTATTAGTTGTTTTATTTGGAAGTGGATTTGGTGGCTTCGGTGGTTTTTTTGGCGGTGGAGATGATAGTCTATTATTCTTCTTCCTATTATTGGTCATTTTATTCGGAAGTGGATTTGGTGGCTTCTTTGGTGGATATTAGAGAAGATTGTTGAATTGGGATTATATCCCAATTCTTGTTACATAACAAGTTTTGTTACCATAAATAACTAGGCATTTTTCCTCTATTATAATTAGGGCTGTTGGAATTTCTTTTCAACACCATCCTGGGTTTTATATTCTTGAAGTATAGTGACACATTGATGCTTAAATCGTTAGAACATAGAACAAAACAACAGCTTTCTTGAATTTGACGTTCCAGTTAAGTTAGACATCCATTCTATAAAAGAATGAGACACAATTTTCTAGTTAACCCTAGAACATTGTGTCCCATTCTTTTATTATAATTTATATAGTTTATTTAGAAGCCACCCATCATATTATTATAGTTACTGTTATTTACAGTATTACCATGCATGGCACCCATTGAGCTGTGCATCTGAATCATACCTTCTCTACCTACTGATTCCATCATTTGTCCCATGTAATCATAACCATTATCATTCATTATTTCAATCATTTTATCATAGTCTTCTTGTGAGATACTACCCATGTAGTCTGTCATTGAATCATAATCGCCCGTTTGCATGTATCTAGCTGCATCCTTAAATCCATTTTCTCTCATTATTTTTACCATATCTTGATAGATATCTTTTGATGGATTATTGGCACTGTTTTTATTGTAGTTTGCATTTTCACTATTATTATCCTTCGTAGTATCCTCTATCTCAATATCATCATTTTGCACTGCTATTGTATTTGCTTTAATGCTATCTTCCTTTACTATATTTTGTTGATTCTCCTTCAAGATATTATTGGTACTATTTGCGAAGGCAACTCCTCCAATTGTTCCTGCTGTAATCACAGCTGCACCTAATAAAGCCACTAACGTTTTATTTTTCATTAATATTTTCCTCCTTAAATTTTTTATAATCAGAAATATAAATTACGTTTTTTTAATCTCTGATCCTTTAATGAAATTATACAAAACAAATGTGAATTGAATATGAATTTTACTTTATTTTATCAATATTTTTATTTCTAATAATTATTTTCTTTACAATATCACCCCTCAAATTCACAAACTTCACTTTTGAAAACCCTACTTTCCCAACCATTTTATACCATATGTCTATGTATATTTATTTCCGCATTTACCGATAAAAATAGTATTGATTTTTTATTAGGAGTAAACTATAACACTACCATATTAATGATTATCATTTATTTTCAAAAAATACTATATAAAAAACAGAGGACAACAAAAGAAATTAATTTTTTTTAATCTTTTAATCCTTTGCGGTCAAACTCAATGGCTTCCACTTTTGTACTAGCCTATGTTCTTTATAAAGGGGTACAGACTTTTTTTTATTTAGCCATTGTGGTTTTGGTACGAGGGATATTTCTCGCCTTTGAAATTCCTACCCGTAACGCTCTGCTGGCTGATCTCGTCCCTCGACAGGCTTTAGCCAGTGGACTCTCCTTTTACAGCGCTACGCTGAATACTGCGCGTATTGCCGGTCCAGCTACGGCAGGTTTGTTCCGGATCACTTGCGAGGGCGTGTGCTTAGGATTGTAACAATGTATGCAGGAATGTATAAAGTCCCTTTCTTATTGGAGGGGGTTTTTTCCAGAAAGGGACTTTATTTACTCTATTGGCAACTATAAGTTTCCATCATTTTTCATTTCTTCTAGTAATTTTTCTGCAAGTCTTAGATAGGTGTCCCATGAAGTGTTACGGATAGTAAAACCACTTGAAGCATAGTTTCCTGTTTCATCAATTGCAGGCAGTTCTGATAAATCCAGTAAATCTTGGGTCTTTATAACCTTTTCATTTAAAGCATCCATCTGAACATTGAAACCAATACGTGAAGGCTCTATATATTTAACACTATCATACTTTGATTGTCTGTAAAATTGTTTCAATTCAGGATCTTCAATTTCATCAGGTGAGTCTGCAAAAATTTCATCGTACTTTACAGAAACTATCTTCTTGTCCTGTAGTACTACCTTTAAATATCCTGTTAAACCTCCACCCATTTTCTCAGCAATACTATAGTACTTTTCATCTGACGCTTTGTCCAACTCTGGAAATAATTTTTCTGCCAATGGAATCATAGATTGATGTATACTGTTAGAAGCACCTGATACTACATCAAAATCCCCAGTTATTCTTTGCTCCTCAAGCATTTGTCTTTCCACCTGAACTACACTTTGTATCCAAGCAGCACCCTTTTTCTCTCCCATATCAACATTATATTCAGACATACGTTTAGGAACATTTTGGAAATATCTATAATAGTGATATATTCCCCCACTGCCATTCCTGTATCTTGCTTGAAAATATCACCTATATAATTTTTAGTGAGAAATAAAGCTTCAGAAATTTTTCCAAGACTAATCTCATTCTCTACATTTCTTATGATATAGTTGCATATTTCACTTATTAAAGTTCTTTTACCTTTTAATATAAATTTGTCAACAAGAACTTTTATGGCTTTAACTTTTTCTAATAACTCTTCTTCAATTAGATTGATATCAATGAATTGTGTTAGATTTAAATTGTCAAATCGTCTTATATCAGTATATTTTTCCATCCATTCATGATTTTCTTAGTCATTACCCATATTTCATTGTAGGCTTTCTGCAATACTATAGCTGTTTTTATTGTGTCATACTCCAGTGCTACTGCAGTCTCCCCAACCATTATGGATATGACTTCCTTTACTGCCTTTATATCACTTTCTAAGATATATCTAATAATTAGCTCTATTTGATGGCGAGGGTAGTATATATCTATTTTTTCAGTTAATTTGTCTTGTAGTGTTTGCATCTTACTTTGTGCTTCTTTTCTATCTTTTATATACCTCTTAACCTTTTCTAAGAGATTGTTTAATTCATTTGGGTCAACAGGCTTCACAATATAGTCGAATATACCATGTTTAATAGCTTTTTTTGCAAAACTAAACTCACTGTGCTCACTTAAAAATACCACAGTTATTAGTAGTTATTATCTCTCAATTTTCCAGATCTACCCATAACTTTCTTAAATAAAGAGTTCTAGCTAGAAGATTTTTTACATCAATTCACACTTTTTGTTGCTATAAGGTCACTTTTTAAGCCTTGTATATTTATCTGTAGCCACAACAGCATCATGGACGCCATCTAATATGGTTCTTAGCACTTCATTTTTTTTCAAGCCTAACCCCTTGTTCCATCCAGTTATTAGGTTCTAGAACTTCAATGATAAGGTTTCCTTCTTTTACATCTTCTTCAAACAAATCGATAATTATCCTTTTCCAGTTCTTTAGTTAAAGCAAGTATTCCAATTTTTTTATCCATAGTAACTCTCCTAAGTTAAATATTTAAAAGGATTTTATCAAGTTATATAAAAAAACAGTTAGCATGTGTAGGATAGATTCGTCAGCACCAATGATCCTTGAACTGTCCAAATCTAATCATTTGCACGAGTTCAATAAATCTATGATATGAATACTCATAGAAGTTATAAAATGCTTTACAATAGTAATTTCTATGGTTTTTACCTTCAAATCCCCTATATCTTCTACATCCCCCTCTACATAATGATATCCAATTACAATCTTTGCAATTATGACTCCATTCTATAGATTGTTCTACAAATTCTTGTGCAACATAATTACTATGAAATTCATGAATATCATGTTGATTAATATTTCCTAGCTTATATTCGTCCATCACATAAAAATCGCATGGATAGACACTCCCATCTGCTTCAACAACATTTTGTATAGAGCATATTCCCCTCATATCACAGGATTCTGGCTCATAACCCATAAACATTGAAAGTACATTATCAAAATATCTAATACTTACAAAGTCACCATTTTTTATGTCTTTATACCATAAATCAAATAAGTTCTTTAAAAACATTTCATAGTCATCAACTGTCAATGAATAATTAGAGTATCCGAAATTTTCTCCTAAGGGTTCTAAGCATGGTATAAATTGAAGATATCTAAATTTATTTTTTTTAAAATAATTATATATTTTAATTATCTTTTTAGCATTAGCTTTAGTAACAACGGATAGAACGTTACAATCCACGTTACTTTTTTTAAAAATATCTGCAGCAGCTATAATCCTTTTAAAACTTCCTTCCCCAGAAGGAGTTATTCTATTCATATCATTAGTTTCCTTTGTTCCATCCAATGAAAGTCCCACCAAAAAACTATTTTCATGAAAAAATCCAGCCCAATTTTCATCAATTAATACACCATTCGTTTGTATGGCATAATTAATTTTCACCTTCTTTTTATTATTTTGTTTAACATAAAAGGCAAAATCTTTATAAAAAGCTAAACCTCTTAAAGTAGGTTCACCACCTTGAAAGGCATAGGTGACTTGTCCTCCCCTGGCAAAATCCAAAGATTTATCAATGATATTTTTAGCCGTATCTAAAGACATCATGCCAAAATCCTCTGTTTTTCTGTTTTTCATTTCATCATGATAAAAACAATACTTGCATCTCAAATTGCACCTTCCAGAGGCTGGTTTTATTAAAAAAGATATATTTTTCATATCACATTTTCCTTTCAACTCAATATAAGAGATTCCTTCGATGTATTTATATAAATTATATATTAGTTAAATATATTATTCAAAGATAAAAGAGCTGATTTACCCCACTATCAGCTCTTTTAAAACCTTATTTAAAAACTATCCATATTCTTTAGCTAACTCTGCTAATTGTTGTGATGTGTCATTAATTTCTTCAATTGCCAAAACAACTTGTTCAGTTGACTCAGCCTGTATGTTTAAAATAGCGCTTGTTTCATCTATCGCTGAAGCTGTTTTTTCAATTGATAGCCCGATTTTTCTAAATTCAAGAATTTCAATCCACAATCTTTAGCCCGGGGATTAGGGAAAATTACAAAGCAAGAGATATATACAGGTCTTATTTACTTTTTATCCAGCAAGTGTGATGGTTCTGTATAAAAAAGTCGTTCTGTAAATAAAAAAGTCATTCTGTAAATAAAAAACTTGTTCTGTAAAGAACAAAGAAGCATATAGTTAGCCAATTTCTGTAAAACTAATACAAAAGTTAATAGGTGGCTATATTATCAGTAAATATAATCTTTCGTGGGATCAGAAAAAGTATGAGAGTTATCTGAAAGAAGGTCGAGGAGCAGGAATCGCAAAAGATTACAGACCTTGGATTACTATTCATGACTTTCCCTCGAAAGGTGTATCTTCTAGGACACCCGGTTGGAAATCTGACCGGGTGTATCACTTTTTGTCTCAGAATGAATTAAGATATTTTTTTCTTCTTGAACCCATGGGCTGATTGAGCAGGATAGAGTCGCGAGCTAGGTGGGAAAATATTCATAAAATATTTACTTTTCCATCACAGTGAAGGCGTAAAAAAAAGTCATTCAAAATAAAGTGTTTAATTACTGATTTATGCACAATAGTGAACAAATTAACTAAAAATAAAGTCATTGATTTTTTTGTATATATTGGAAATTAATAAAGCTTTCTAGACTTTTACTAATAAAAAAGTCGTTCAACATTATACATTTTTTTCCTGATTGCCTCTTGCTTAAAAATATCCAACCTTTATGTAGAATTAATTCATAATTGTTTAAACCATGTTTTAAATCATCATAAAGATAGTCCACAATGTTATCTCCATTATTAAGCTTATCCTGCCACGCTATAAATATAGAAGTTTCTTCCAATAACATTAGCATTGAAATAGGAAGAAGTTGAAATCAAAACACCTGAATATTTTCCATTAAGTATTGAGTCAATTAATGCACTTTCAACTACTCTTGTCAATTCTTTTAATTCTGTTGCTTGTTTACCAAATTCTGTTCCTGATATTTGCAATGGTTTTTCAACTTTATAAAATATATGACACTTAATATTTATTTTGCTATCCTCAGTACCTTCTCTTGTCAATAGAAAATTAACTGGATACTTTATATTATATCTGGAAGACTCTGTTCCTACAGAAGTAGCGGAAGTTAGAATCATATACGGAGGCTAGCAAGAAGCTAATTCTTATTTCTCCATGAGTAGGGCAAATCTACTATGCTTTCCGGATCTCCAGTTATTGAAAACTCAAGTAAATCTATGAGGATATTTTTCTGTAAAGAAATATCATGTGCTCTTCCAAAGGTTTTCCCTAAAGGAAACTTTATATGCATCATTCTAAGTGGTCTTATTTTCTTAGCAACATTTGGTAAGTGTATGATAGATGCCGTACGAATCCCATGTTTTTCTATTTCTCTTTGAATCAGTCCAACTGACTGCTGACAAAGATATCAGCCAGGGGATAGAATAGCTATATCTACATTATCTTCTTTTAAGATTTTTGCAACTTCTGGTGCAGTCTCTTCCATTAAGGGAGTTACATTAGGAGTGAATCCCATAAACCCAAAGTGGTTGGTGGAAATATCTCCTATGAAGCCTTCTTCTTTTAACTCCTGTAATCGTTCTATAGGAAATACACAGTTTATATCTTTTTCTGCCTCAGTTTGATCATAGTGTCCATGGGTTATCATTAATTCCTCGGGTGTAATGGTACTGGGAATAAGCCTATACGTATGATCTCCCTTTTTTGTATCAAATAGTTCTTGCCCTTTAATATGGACCCCTGCAGTAGTAATAATGGCAACCTTAGATTCAAACAATTTTTTCTTCACAGGGGCAATTATAGGTGCTTCATCAATCGATTTAATCATAATTTCTGTTGCTTTTCCTATAAGTCTTTCTTTAAATGGAATTACTTTTGGGGACATCATTTCACCTTCTTTTCTCTTAAGTTTCTACTAAATTTTAAAATGTTATTGTTGTAACGTCTTCTTCTTTTAAATACTTTGTTAAAGGTTCTCCCATATATTTCACTTCAATTCCTAATTGTTTTAATTGTTCAGAAACACCATAGCTATCAGCACACGCTTTACATGCCACCACATTAATACCTACTTCTAACATCTTTCGGATGTGGTCTTTGAGTTCTTCGTCATTACTAAGCAGATTCGCTGATGGTCCCCATATTATAAAATTGATCTCTCTCCACCATTCCCTCATTTTTGCATTTATTGTGTACATAAATACCATTTTCAATGCAACTTCACGGTCCTGGCTAGTCCATAGAACTACCAGCTTATCCTTTTCATAGTTATTCATATTACAACCTCCCTTATATTTTTTGTAACCATTTATACTGAGTCTTTAAGACTTCACCCGGTTTATCACTAGATTTTAATAGCTCTAAACATTCTTCAATGACCTTTAACTGAAGTTCTATATTTCCTGGATCTCCAAAAGGAGCTCCGAAGGGAAATTTCGTCAAAATTGTTCTTGGTGGTATTATCTGGTTAACCATATCTTCAAACATACTTAGTGTCACTGTAGAAAATCCTCTCTCTTCTAAGGCCCTTGCAAGCAATCCCACGGATTGATTACATATTGGTCATACAGGTGCTAAGATTATGCCATCTACAGCTTCTTTCTTCAAGCGTTCTTCTATTTTTACTGAAGTATAGTTTATCAACTCATCCATTTCTAATATGTATCCAGAAATACTATAGTTTGTCTCAGCAAGAGCACCTATAATATCATTTTCCTCTAATTTTTTGAGCAACTCCAAGGGTAAAGCAGTATTTACGTCTGCTCTTACATACTTATGATTATAATGTGTATGTGCAATATTCATTTGTGAAATTGTTGTGTCTCTTGGTATGATTCTAAAAGAAGTATCTCCATTTATCGCTTCTATATCAAATGGTTTGTCTCCCTTAAGATACAATCCCGCCGAAGATATTAGTGCAATCTTTGCTCTAGAAAGATCTTTACTAAAAGGAGTAAACGGTATTTCTTTTTCTCGGTTATCAACAAATTGAAACTTCTTATCCACACTGTCCTGTATATACTTTTCTACACTTTTTAAATCCATAATCACCCTCCTAAAATATTGATTTAATGCTTCTGGACGCTTAATATATTTTACGTAGAATTGTTATTTAGTCTTTATACTTAATTTGCGTTTGTAGTTCTGTTTTCTATCTAGGAAAAATATGTTTGTTATTTCTAATATTTAATCACCTTAAAGGGGTGCTGAACATAACGTGTACTAGACAAAAGACTAAGGTTACAAAATGAAATATGATATGAAAGGAGAGACGCAAAATGGCAGATAAACAATATGGTGGTATAGGTGGATATTTTGGAGATAACACTAGCTTGTTATTTTTCTTCTTGTTATTAGTTGTTATATTTGGAAGTGGCTTCGGTGGCTTCGGCAAATACTAAATTTGTTAATTTATACGAGTAAAAGTATTTTTTTTTTATAAAAAAGAATGATATTACCGCTCAATATAAAACCTCTAACTAAAAGGCCAGATCAAACTCTGGTCTTTTATAATTTTAAGAACTTTAGCATCTCTTGACCCTTTTGGTTTTATCATGTTGCATTTTTTTCTTCATTTATTAATTTGCTTATTAATTAGATTGCTTTTCATAGGGCCAATTATTTATACCGCCTAAGTCATAAATATTTTCATAGCCCATCTTGACTAATTGTGCGGCTGCTGTAGCACTCCTATTACCACTACGGCAATATATGTAGTAAGTAGCCTCTTTATCAGGTATAATAGTTGATGCTTCTTCACTAATATCATCCAAAGGCAGTAGAATAGCGCCTTTTATATGTTCTTCATTATATTCATCTGGTGTCCTTACATCAACTATTATAATACTATTATTACTTTCTAATCTTGTTTTTGCCTCTTCAGGTGTTATTTTAGCAACAGATACCTTATCTTCAATTTCTTTCTGATTGTTATAATTGCTTGAGCAACCAGCTAGCAATATACTTATTATTATTAATAAAATTAAAAAAGTCTTTTTCATAATCACAACCTCCCTTCAATATTTAATGTTAGGTCATTGTCTCATTTTTTTACTAGAGTACACGAATATTCTCAACAAAAATTTCCTTAATAAATAAGAAAGAACGAATATTTAGTTTTAATAAATCATTGGCATTCTCTATATCTTTATGCACATAAATGTTAACAAAGCTCTTATTGAAGAGTTCAAATTTTTCTAAGTCTTTTGGTGTACCCATCACAACTGAGGGCAGATAGGGTCTTCCTCAACATAACTTCACTTGTATATTATCCACTGTTATATTTCCAATTCTTTTATCGATTAAATATTTTTCTAATTTATTGCTGAGTGTTATTTTCATTACAACTCCTCCTGTCATAAAATTTATTTTATTAAATTTTTTCACTACTATATTTCCTTTTCAAAAAACTTCATTGAATCATTAGTTGCTAGTATCTTTGTTGTAATGAAAAATTAAAGCTTTATTTGTTTCGTCTCAAACTGATAGATTTTCTCTCGGTTTTGATAACACCTTCTTTTACCAAAATGTTTAGAGTGTTTGTAACAGATTCTCTTGTGGCACCAATCATATTTGCTAGTTCTTGATGGGTTAGTGGTAAATCTATTATAGAATAATCTCCCTGTACTATTCCGAATTGTTCAGAGAACTTGGTCAGCAGATAAGTCACCCTTTCCTTAACATCTGACAATGCAAGTTTCTCTAACATAGCATTTTGCTCTTTTAATCTTTCACTCATAACCTGTAATAGTTTTAAGGATACTTCGGGCCTCTTAACTAGAAACTGTTCAAATTCTGTCTTTGTTAAAGAGCAGATTATTGTATTCTCTAAAGTTTCAATGTAGACATCACTTGTACCCAAAGAAAAAGAATCCGTTTCTCCAAAAACATTTCCAGCTCCCAATATTCCCAAAGTGAACTGCTTTCCATCCATATTAGTTTTATACAATCGTAGTTTACCTTTTTTCAACAAATACAGTCCTTCTCGAAATGTCTGTGGGGTCTGTATTAAAGTATTTTTAGAGATAGAGGACATATGTGAAATACGCCCCATCTCTATCAAATCTTTTTCCTCAAGAGCTTCAAAGATTTTAATTTGTGACAAATACCATAGCTTATTCATATCATTCACTCCATACTTTTTTCATCTTATCGTTTAGAGAATAAAATATTTCCCCATTTATTATTATAACAGGGGTTGCTATTGCACCAAGCTCTATGATCTCTTGAAACTTTTCTTGGTCATAGGTCACATTAATCAGCTCTATGTCTATATTTTTTTCTTTGAAATAATTTAGAGCTTCTTTACAGGACTTACAGCAATCTCTTATATATATTTTAACATGCATAACAGTTTCTCTTCCTAGAATTTATTATTTAACCTATAAAATTTACGCTTCAAATCTATCAAAGCACCTTTAGGACTTCAGTAGGGTCTAATCTAGTTGTGTAATCCGTATTAATGTATGAGAGGACAATCTTTCCATTAGTATCTACTACATATGTTGCAGGAACCGGCAATTCAAAGTTTTGATTTCCCTGAAATGTGGCTAAATCAATTCCAAATTTCTCATAAACTTTTCGTAGTTCTTCTTCAACAGTAAAAACTATGCCGAACTCCTTTGCAACCTTATTATCAATATCACTTAAGACTTCAAACTTCAAAGAATGTTTTTCCATGAGAGATAATGAGTTATCTGGTAGTTCAGGTGAAACTGCAAGCAATTGCCCTCCCAAAGCTTCTATTTCAGTAAGTATCTCCTGGTATGCCTTTAATTCTAGATTACAATATGGACACCATGCACCCCTATAAAAGTTAATAACCAATGGTCCATTATCTAAAAGTTCTTCTAAAGAAACACTTTTCCCCACTGCATTTTTTAACGTGAATTTAGGCATTAAATCTCCAACTTTTAATGGACTTTTCTCGATTCCTCTTTTACCAAGGGCTTCCGCTGATTTCTTCATGATTTTAATAATATTTTCTGGCATTTTCTTGCCAGATTCATTTTTCATTTTTTCAATTTCTTTTGTTAGATTCATCTTATATCCTCCCTATATTTTTCTATATAGTAATTTTATATCAACCATTATTTTTTTTCGGTGAAATAGATTACACTTTTAATATTTATTGTGATGTTGTAACTGGCAAGTGTTTTTGGAGAAATTTTGGCAAATAGTTTTCCATATAAATTTCCAAATCTCTCCATGCACTGCTTTTTGTAATTTATCTTATAATTACTATCCTTGATTAAATGAATATTAGCTTTTATCTCTTATGCTTTTTCTTATTTGCTCATAAATATCTTGTTCAGTATACTCGCGAATGTGGCCTTCGTCATCTTCTACAGGAGTTTCATACTCATTTAATAATTGCTGCTTTAAGTCATCAGAGATAGTTATCCTTCTGCTGAACAAATACTTTTCTAAATCTTTCTCTCTCAACAACATAATTACAATCGCCTCCTTCATCTATTAAAACAATGATTCTCGATGTTCTAATCTATAGCTCTT
>JUEG02000524.1_pt1 | contig 21366 bp, 21 predicted proteins | sample 432341 | NCBI WGS metagenome assembly JUEG02 (sample SAMN02953476, study PRJNA257561) | rock porewater metagenome | biome: terrestrial; feature: Opalinus Clay rock; material: porewater; isolation source: Opalinus Clay rock BIC-A1 borehole | place: Switzerland: Mt Terri URL, St-Ursanne ... | reverse complement strand
TCATCAAAATAATGTTTTTGAGCATATGCACAAAAAACGCCTGTAACACCAGGGTCGAAACCACTTCCTAACAACGCTGTCAAACCAGCCTTCTCGAACTTCTCTCTATAGGCCCACTGCCAACTGTATTCGAACTTAGGCGTATCAGGTGGTTCATAATTGGCCGTATCAACATAATGAACACCAGTAGCAAGGCAAGCGTCCATAATTGTTAAGTCCTGATATGGGAGAGCAACATTAATAACAATATCTGGACCAAAGCTCTTAATTAGTTCAATTACTTCGTCCGTATTATCAGCATCAACCTGAGCTGTTTGTATCTGTGTTCGGCTTCCAACCACTGATTCTTTTATAGCTTCGCATTTTTCAACTGTTCTGCTTGCTATACAAATTTCTTCAAAAACATCTGAATTTTGGCAACATTTATGTACAACAACGTTGGAAACGCCGCCAGCGCCAATAATTAAGGCTTTTCCCATACCACACTAACCCCCAATTCCTTTTGATAAAGAAAACTTTGATAAAACACAACAAAGATGATTATACAGAAAAACCTTGAAATAATCAATAAAATAATGACGAAAAATGACGAAAAATGAGTCCTGTGAAAAAGACCCATTTCTAAAATTGAAGACGGTGCATTAGTTCTGTAATTTAACTTCTGGCTTCTGTAAATTTGGGCACATAGATAACTCTATAGGATAAAGAATCCCCTTTAAACTAAAGGATACTTCCCCGGTTTCTTCCGAGACAACAATTACAAGAGCATCCTTTCTTTCACTAAGACCTACTGCTGCACGATGGCGGGTACCAACCTTTCGCCCTGGCTGTGCATATTTCTGTTCGGTCAATGGGAAAACACATCCTGCAGAAACTATTTGCCCATCCCTAATTATCACGGCACCATCATGCATAGGATTACCCGGATAAAAGATTGTTTGTAGCAGGGAAGCTGTAAGTTTTGCCCCTATATAAACACCATTATTAGCAAAAGTGGCCAGACTATCACTTTTTTCTATGGCAATTAATGCACCATGATGTTTTACTGCAAGAACCGTAAGTGCTTTCGATATTTCATCTAACCCTACTATATGAGGGAGGAGTGATGATTGAAAGTGATAGAACGTAGTAATCTTATCAAGTTCTGAAGCTAATTCTTTAATATTCCTAATATCGCATAGTAAACATTTTTCTTTGTTATCGAGGGAATTTATACTCGTATTTACCTGTTCACTAATTTCTAATAATTTATCCTTTAATGCTACTTTCATATCATTATTTAGTTGGCATAAATTCATACTTCTCCCCCTCTATTTAAGGCAATTAATCCTTTTCTTAATATCCCACCAGCGACCATTGAATATTAAAAAGTTCGGTATTTACGTCCTATCGTTATTTCTCAATATATTTTACTAGATTGCTGTTCTTAGCTTTAAAAGCAGCTACCTTCTCATCATAAAATACCTTTATAGTAGCCATTGTCGGGGATGCTAAAAGCATTCCAATTACTCCAAATAATCTTCCACCTAAAATTAATCCAAGAATAATAAAAATCGGTCGTACTCCCACCTTATTTCCGACCAGCTTTGGATCTAAATACCAAGCATCAAACTGTTGTATTGTAAATAATAATAAAAACATTGTAATTGCCATCGTCGGGGACACAGTTAGACCTACAAAGGCTCCTATAATCTCTCCTACCAATGGTCCAAGGTAAGGAACCATATTAGTTACCCCTACAATTAATGCCATTAATCCGGTATACGGAGCATCAATTACCGATAGGCCTACAAAAGCAATAACTCCAATAATTGTTGAATCTATAGCTTTTGTTCCTATATAAAGACCAACCATTCTGTTATAAGTTTTCACCCACTTTATAAGTTGGTGGCTTCGCTCTTCTTTAAAAGCCATATAAATTAGGGTTTTAGTTCCTTTAAGAAGCCTTTCTTTATCAAGTAGAACATATATTGCAAGTACAAAACCTAAAACAATCTTTACTAAATTAGTAGTAACCAGGAATATAGAAGTTATAGATCCCTCTAAAACCCATATAAATGTTGTCCCAAACTTAGACGACAATTCTGATAGATAATCTACTGCTCCCACTCTCATCAGTAGATTATATAGATTTTCATTCTTGAAGGCATTCTCGATCCACTCTTGTCCTATTTCCACGTATTTAGATACTTCTAAAGTTATAGAAATTACACTATCTGTAATATTGGGTAGAACATAAATAACTCCTAAAGCTAACAAGCTAATAATAATGACATAAGTTAATAAAATGGATAATCCCCTTTTGAGTTTAACCTTTTTCTCGAAAATATTAATCAATGGACTTAAGCAATATGCAATTATTAAAGCATATATAAAAGGGGCTAGTATGGATAAAAGTCTCCTTAAAAAAGCAAAGAAGACATTGTAATTTTCCAGTAGTATATATCCTACTATCACTACCAGCATCAAAATTAATATATCTTTATAGGTTATGTTCTTATTTAAAAACAAGCTACCTCACCACCTTATTTATTTACTAAAAATCATTATATCATAGCCACTTTCCAGCACCAAGGCCTTGAAAGTGCTTTTGTTCAACATTGTCAAGAATAAAATAAAAACGCTAAGCTATTTAGCTTAACGTTCTGATTGTAAATTTATTGAATGCTCCCGTAATTTAGTTGGTCCCGCTAGTACTTCTCTGTCGATGAACATAGTAGCATCGTTCCTTGTTTTAACACACCATTTCACTAGTGAGATGTAACCCTCTGTAATCTCAATTGCCGTTATGCAACGAGGATGTACAGTACTCCCAGCATTAAAATATGGGAGAGCACCTACTTCCGGAAACATGGGCCTATGGGTATGGCCGGCAATAAGCATATGTCCTTCTCTTTTTACCCATTCAGTAAGTTTTTTCCCTACCCTATCTTGTCTTACAGAATTCTTTGCTGTGCTTGTCGGGTCATTTACTCCAAAGGACTCAAGCGGTCTCCATAAATATCTAACTAAAAATCTGGCTAACTTCCATAATTCATTATTTAAATAATCCACTTGATGGCCGTGTATTAGAAAAATCCTGTCATCCTTATACCTCAAAACCAGGCCCTCGTGAACCCTTATGTTGTTAAACAATGGAATTTTCTTTTTTTCGCGCTCATCAAAATATTCATATAAATTATTTTTGACAAATTCATGGTCTTTCTTTACCATGTCATGGTTGCCGAAAATATAATACAGTCTGCCTTCATTGAAAAATTTAGACAGCAGCCAGAAAATATTTTTATAAGTGTGCACAATATCGGACTGATTATTATTTTCCCAAAGTTCATCTCCGTCACCAATCTCTATATAAGTGAAGTTTTCTTTATAGTAATGGTTTAAGGCTACAAAGTATATATTTTGATTCTTTGCAAAACTATCGTACCAACTTCCAGTCCCCCTATGGCAATCACTCATTAAAACAAGCCTTGAGGAATCGTCAATTGGAATTTCATCGGCTGAATTGAAAACTTTAGTTACATTCTTTAGTGAATTCATCGTCCCCCCTCCAGGTACTAAATTGTTTAGGCAGAATTAGGAATTAACGTAAATACTTCTGGATTTTCATAAACTTCTCAAATAACCTTTTTGTCTTTCCTATATTTAAAATGTAGTCATACATCTCCGGTGACTGAGTGTAAACTGCCTGTAATTTATCCAGAAAATCATCATATGCTCCGGTGATATCCTGATACATCTCACAGGTTTTTTTGTTTTTTAATTGTATGATAGCATCTGTTTTTGCAGTTCGTGTAAACGGTTGTGGTGTGCGTGGTTTAGCAAAATTCAAACTTACTGTTTTGCCATTTATGAAAATCTCACTGTCTAAATAACCTGCATTCTTCAATCCCTCTACAAAGGCTTCGAGCATTGTCTCATCTATTAAAGTAATATCTACATCCAAGGTTAATTCCCAAGGTTCTGAAAACTCACCAAGTATAAAACCGGTTAGCCACCAGTGTTTAGCGCTTCTGGTAAAGAGCACTTGATTATTTTTTTTCAGTGTACAGGACATTTGTAGTAGCTCGGCATCGCTTGCACTGTGATAGAAGGTTCCCTCAAAAATACCGGGAATCTTTAAATTAGGCCCTTTTGTGTTAAATACACCTACTTCGCAACCGGTTGTTAGAGCATACTGACCTTTCCATAACTCAATCAACCACTTCTTCCCATCATATTTAAAGTAGATTGGCTCACAATCTATAATCATATTTAACGGTGCTGCTGCTTCATCATACAGACGACAATATCCCATACTTCTCTGCCACGCCTCCATATGAGAATAAAATATATCTTGCTCAACATCGTAGGAATAACCGGCAGCTTCGATTGCTTCAAAAATTTTATCGATATCTGCCCTTGAGTTTAATCCAGTTCCTTCAGACATATAAACACATCCTAATAATTTTATATTTATCATAGTATTCTTTTAATCACCATTGTGTTAATATTTTGCAATAATTTAACTAGAAGCTCCGCATAGACAGAAAAAGCATTCCACCCTTACTAGGGTAGAATGCTTTTTTCAGTAACTCAAAGGCATTTCCAAAGTTATTTCTTAATTTCCCAATAACAACGCTTTGGAGAAACTATTGTTTCGTCCTTTTTAAGCTTATTCATTACCTTGTCAACTTCTTTTCTGTCTATACCAGTTTCAGTTGCTACTAGTCCTGCATTCACCGGCTGGTCTGCCTTTTTAAAAAAATCCAGAATTACTTCATAATTATCCATTTTAATCTTCCTTTCTTATATAAGTTATTTGCTATTTCATTATTTTGCAGATATTATTTGTAAATTCCACCGGATCCTCTAGTGGTAATCCTTCAATAAGTAAGGCTTGATTATATAATAAATTTGTGTAAAGTTTAAGCATATCTTGATCTTTGTCATAGGCTTCTTGCAAGGATTTAAAGACATCATGATTTACGTTAATTTCTAAAACCTTATCTGCCCTTACATTTTGACTATCTGGCATAGAACTTAGTATCTTCTCCATCTCGATTGAAAGCTCACCCTCACTTGATAGGCATACCGGGTGATTCTTTAATCTTTTCGATGCTCTAACAGCCTTGATTTTTTCTGACAAAATCTCTTTCATCTGATCAAAGAGTTCCTTATTATCTTTATCATCCGCGTCAGAGGATTTGTCACTGTCTTCTGTCTCGATACCTAAATCACCGCTTGCTACGGATTTAAATTCCTTGTCTTTATAATTTGTTAACATTCTGATCGCGAATTCATCTACGTCATCGATAAAGTAAAGAATTTCATACCCCTTATCCGCTACCATTTCTGTCTGGGGCAGTTTCTCAATTCTAGCAATCGATTCTCCTGAAGCATAATAGATATACTTTTGTTCTTCAGGCATTCTAGAAACGTATTCATCTAAAGTGACCAGCTTTTTATCTTTAGAGGAGTAGAACATTAATAAATCTTGAAGAACATCTTTATTACTTCCAAAGTCGCTATAGATACCATATTTTAACTGTTTACCAAAGGCTTCATAGAACTCTTCATACTTGGCTCTTTCATTCTTTAATAGATTTTCCAACTCATTTTTGATTTTTGTTTTAATGTTTTTAGCGATAAGTTTCAACTGTCTATCATGTTGCAACATCTCTCTGGAAATGTTCAGCGATAAATCTTCCGAATCAACCATTCCTTTGACAAAACTAAAATAGTCAGGCAACAATTCTGCACATCTATTCATTATCAAAACGCCGTTTGAATAAAGCTCCAAACCTTTTTCATATTCTTTTGAATAGAAATTATAGGGCATTTTTTCCGGAATAAATAATATAGCTTTATAACTCACGGTTCCTTCCGCATTGATGTGAATATGGCTCATCGGTTTATCAAAACCGTAATGCTTTTCAGCATAGAACTTAGCATAATCTTCCTGAGTGAGTTCTTTTTTATTCTTTTTCCAAATTGGAACCATACTGTTAATGATCTCTTCTTCTGTATACTCCTCGTATTCTTTGTCATTATCTTCTTTTGGCTTAGACTTTGTCACATCCATTTTGATGGGGTATCTGATGAAATCGGAATATTTTTTGATAATGGACTTTAATCTATATTCCTCTAGGAACTGATCAAAGTCTTCATCCTCTGAGCTTTCTTTAATTTTAAGGATAATATCTGTACCAACAGAATCTTTTTCAGAAGTCTCAATTGTGTAACCATCAGCACCTTCTGATTCCCATTTGAAAGCCTCTTCGCTACCTAAGGCTTTACTGATAACGGTAACAACGTCAGCCACCATAAACGCTGAATAAAATCCTACGCCAAACTGGCCAATAATATCAAAACCATCTTTTAATTCATTCTCTTTTTTAAAGGCTAGAGATCCACTTTTGGCGATAACCCCTAGATTGTCCTCAAGTTCTTGTTTAGTCATGCCAATGCCGGTGTCTGAAAGCTTTAATATTCTTAGTTCCTTGTCGAAACTAATCTTTATGTAGTAATCTTCTTTATTGAAAATTAATGAATCATCCGTTAAGGCTTTGTAATAAATTTTGTCAATTGCATCACTAGAATTAGAGATAAGTTCCCTTAAAAAAATTTCCCTATGAGTGTAAATTGAATTAATCATCAAATCTAACAATCTTTTCGACTCGGCCTTAAATTCTTTTCTTGACAATTAAATCTCTCCTTCCATTATAACTTATATTACATACTGTCATTAGCACTCTTAGTTAGCGAGTGCTAATGACAGTTCCATATACTATAATACAAGTTTGAAGTCAATATTTCAAGTTGAAGAGTGAATTAATTTCACTAAATCTCTAAGTGCTTGCCTCTAATTCTTCGAGTGCTGACTTTTTGATAAATGACAATTACTGCAAACACAATTAGACCGAATATGTCTGTCCAAAAATGAGCATATACCAAACTTAAGCCGGCTGGGATTAAAGCAACCCTTTCTATAATTGTAAGCTTTTTATCTATATAACCGGCTAAAGAAGTACTGATGCAAAACATTCCTATAACGGCAGTGGTGATGGCAATACTCAACTTAAGAAAACTGACATTATCCATAAGTAACACCGGAGATAAAACGAACGCATAAGGAACTAAAAAAGCTCCTACGGCAATTTTTACTGCCTGGATACTGGTTTTAACAGGATTGGCGTTGGCCAGCCCGGCTCCCGCATAAGCTGCCAAGGCTACCGGCGGCGTAATATCCGCTACGATCCCGAAATAAAAGACAAAAAGATGAGCACCAACAACAGACACATTGTCAAAGGCCAGTAAAGCCGGTGCAGCCATCGTGGCTGTAATTACGTAGTTAGCGGTGGTTGGGAGACCCATACCCAAAACAATACTGGCAATCATAGTAAAAAACATAGTTAAAATTAACTTGTTTTGCGCTAAATCTAAAATACCACCAGCAATTTTAAGGCCTAATCCTGTAAGGGTTATTACCCCCACAATTATTCCCGCAGCAGCACAGGCTGCAATTACCGGCAAAGCCGTTTTAGCAGCATCGGCTAGAATTTGAAAAAAAATAGGAACGCTTAACTTGTGCTCTACCAACTCTTTTTTACCCAGAATTGTGGCTATTGCCAAGGCAACTATATTCATACCTAAGGCGGTGTAAATCCCGTACATGGCCGCTTTCATAGCCGATTGACCACTGGACAAGACAGCAATAATGGCAATAATGGGAATCAACATATAACCCTTTTTCATAATCAAATTTACAAAGCTTGGTAATTTACTTCTTGCAACTCCCATTATATTCATCTTTTTTGATTCGTAATGAACGGCGATAAATTGCCCTACAAAGAAAAGCAGAGCAGGAATAAGAGCCGCCTTTAGGATTTCTTGGTAAGTTAAACCTGTAAATTCAATCATCAAAAAGGCTGCTGAGCCCATGATGGGTGGCATAATTTGTCCTCCCGTCGATGAAGCTGCCTCAACAGCGGCGGCGTATTCGGGTGTATAACCGGACCTTTTCATCATTGGTATTGTAAAAGCACCATTACCTACAGTATTAGCAACGGAGCTGCCCGTTATCATACCGGAAAAAACACTAGTCAATATCCCTACTTTAGCAGTTCCACCTGTCATCCAACCGGTAATGGACATAGCCAAATCACTAAAAAACTCTTCTAAACCGGTCCGCTGTAAAATGACTCCAAACATCATATACAGATAGATAAAAGTTGCGGAAATAGCTATGGGTATACCAAAAACCCCTTCCATACTTAAAAAGGAATGGGATATAATCCTCTGCATACTAAAGCCACGATGTTCAAAAAACCCTGGTAGATAAGGCCCCAAGTGGGCGTAGACCAACATTAGTCCGGCTACCACAACGATGGGAGCACCAACTACCCTGCGGGCTGATTCCAGCACCAACAAGATTCCCGTACCGGCTATAACAAAATCTATATCGTTATACATTCCCACTCTAGCTATAATTTGCTCATAAAAAAAGAATTGGTACAAACCCACAGAAAAACCCAGAAAGGCTAATACTACATCATAAAGGGGTATATTAGGATACTTCTTGCCGTAGTATTTGGATAACTGAAACAATACCAGTACAAGACCGGCCATCAAAGCCGTAATCAAATGGATCTTTCCTTGAAAATATATTAAACCTACCACTAATACCAATAGTGAGGTACTGCTCCAGCTTAGCCATGAAACCTTACCGTCTTCTCTTTTATTGGCAGGGTATAGCAGAAAAATCAATCCTAAAGCCATTGCTACATGGAATCCTCGTTGCTGATTGGAAGGTAATGTGCCAAATATAGCTGTGTAAAGCTGAAATAAACTGAAGCCAACAGCTACTGCAAAAACAAACCATTTCCAAAAAGGCTTCATTTCTTTGCGATAGGCACTGGCAGAATCATATTGTTCCAACACAGCATCCACGTTTATAGTTTCTTTGTCCTCACTGTATTCCGGCCCTTCAAATATTATTTTACTTTTTTCATGATCGTTAGTCATATTTTACCTCCCCCCTTTAGTATGTTGTGTACAACGGCTTGACCGAAATTTCTACTAAGGTTCCTTTACCCGCCAACTCCGGTAAAGATACTTTAATTCCATCTCTAAAAATTAGTTCATGATTAGCAATGACATAACCCACTCTTAATAAAAACCGCTCAAACTTGCGATTTTGGTAAACAATTTTATAAAAACCATCTTCTATAATAAATTCAGTAGTTTCTTCCCTCAACCGTTCAGACCCTACCGGCAGATTGGCTCCAAAGGAGTCATAACGCATTTCTACTAGGGCTAAAGTTCTAGGCCTTTCCACAGAAAAAACTTCATAAACTCGTTGTTTGGTTACGGAATGAACATACTCCAGTGTAAAGGTTTCACCAACTCTAAGCTTTTTCTCAAGAATTATAGAACCACTAGAGATATCTTTTACTTGAAAAACAGCGTAATTGGTCTTCCCGTACAGAAACAAGCCAGTAAAAACAACGCAAGTTAACAAAATTCCTAACAGATAAGGAGCACCCTTAAGGGTGCTCACTATTTTATTAGTCATCTGCTAATCAACTAAACCCTTTTCTTTGTAGAATTTAAGGGCACCGGGATGAAAAGGTACGGGATCAATGCCCTTCATAGCAGTATCGAGTAAAATTTGATCTCCTCTTTCATGGCCAAGGGCGATATCAGCTTTCTTCTCATACATTATTTTAGTTAGGTTATAAACTAAATCTTCGTCCATATCATCAGGTGCATATAAAACAGCCCACTGAGAAACAGTATAAGCTACCTCATCTTGCCCTTCATAAGTTCCGCCTGGAATTTCATAAGGACTGAAAGTTGGATCTAAATCCAATAATTTATCCAGGCCGGAACCCTTGATATTGACCACATTGACAGGTGTTGCAGTGGTTATGTCGATCACATTGCCTGCAGGCACCGCCAAAACAGCAAAAGCCGCATCTAACTGGCCGTCTTTAATCTTTCTGGCTGCATCGGCAAAATTATCTTGAAACTTCTGGATATCTTTATCAGGGTCGAGTCCGAAAGCCTCTAGAATATTTAGAGCAGCAGAAGCCGTACCACTTCCGGCAGGCCCGATAGAAACCCTTTTACCCTTTAAATCTTCCACTGACTTAATACCTGTAGACTGTGGAGCAATTATTTGCATAACCTCAGGGTAAATAACACCGATTGCTGAAAACTTAACGGGAGCTCCTTCAAAATCACCAGTTCCGTTAAAAGCACTAGCTGCCGGGCCATTCATAGCCATAGCCAAATCCGTTTCACCGGATCCCAATAGACGAATGTTCTCCACCGATGCACCGGTAGCTTCTATAGTCACGTTTAAGTCTTCAATATTATCATTCCAGACATTAGCTATAGCGCCTCCCAGAGGGTAATACGTTCCACCCGTTCCCCCTGTTGCCATTAACAATTTGGTAGTTTCTTTAGTTTTAGTATCGTTATCTCCTGTTTCGGTATTTCCGCCACAACCGACAACAGCTAAAGAAAGTATCAAAATTATGATTAAAGTCAAACCTAGTTTTTTCTTCATGTTTATTCCCCCAATTCTTTTAGTATTTTATAGTTTTATTGTTTGAATTTTCTTTATTCACCTCCTACCCCTACAAAATAAAACCCTACCACAATTCTTTATGAATACTCTCATGCTAATATTCTTTTCCTTTAAAAAAGCACTTGAATTTTAAAAAAACCCTTATATAAATTTCCACAGCCTACGTGTTATTTCCTCCCTTATTTACCAAATATTATCATTTTGAAAAGGCAATTTACACGTTAAATGCGAACTGAAAGGAATAATTTTTCTGCAGAAAAGGAATTTAATTCCATCCGTCGAAATTATATAGTAATAAATTTCACAAGGAGGTTGGTTACATGCGCAGATTATCAAAGGTTTCACTAGTTATCCTGATTACTTACTTTTTGTCAATTTTTAATTTAGGAATGGGTTTTAACCTCGGTCCCGAAACTGTTTCAGCAAAGTCAACTGTAAGCTTTGTAAAGTCCCAAAATTACGAAAAGTTCAAGCCTCAAGAGCTCATTGTTAGTTACAAGTCCAATGCTAAAGATAAGGAACTGACCAACAAAAGATTGAAGGCTATAGTAACTCAAAGAGGCTCTCTAGGAGTTGAGAAGGTTAAATTACCAGGGGATATCAGCGTGGAAGCGGCCCTAAAGGCTTACTCAGAAGATCCTAATGTAGAGTACGCGCATCTCAACTATACATACCAACAATTGATGGTTCCAAATGACACCTATTACGGTTATCAATGGAACATGCCAAATATTAAGGCGGAAGAAGCCTGGGATATTTCCCAGAGTGTGGCCGATATTAGTGTTGCTATAATTGATAGTGGAGTTGACTTAAATCATCCTGACCTAAAGGCAAATATTGTAGCCGGCTGGAATTTCGTTGCGAGCAACGGTATACCTCAAGACGACAATGGACATGGAACCCACGTGGCCGGAATTGCTGCGGCAGTTACTAATAATAGCATGGGGGTTGCGGGTTTGGCAGGAAACGCCAAGATTATGCCGGTTAAAGTTTTGAATTCTGCTGGTCAAGGTTATGACTTTGATATTGCAGAAGGTATTATGTGGGCAGCTGACAATGGAGCAGACATTATTAACTTAAGTCTTGGCGGACCAAGTTATTCCCAAACTTTACAAAGTGCTGTTGACTATGCTTTCAATAAAGGGGTACTTGTTGTCGCGGCCTCAGGAAATGATGGTTTAGCTTCTGTAAGTTACCCCGCAAAATATAGTAGTGTTATGGCGGTATCGGCAACAGAACAGACAAACAATATTGCTAGTTTCTCCAATTATGGCCCGGAAATTGAAGTAAGTGCACCCGGAGTACAAATTGCAAGTACTTACTGGGCAGGAGAGTCCACATACGCTTACGCTGATGGCACCTCTATGGCTTCACCAATGGTGGCGGGACTTGCGGCTTTGGTTTGGAGTAGCGACTTAACTATGACTAATACTGAGATCAGAGAATTATTGAGGAGCACTTCCGATGACCTAGGCACATCAGGTTTCGACAACCAATACGGATACGGAAAAATCAATGCCTATAACGCCGTTTATAGGGCGGCTAACAGAATATCCCCTGAGCCACCAAAACTAAATGTCATGACTCCTGTAGAAGGAACTTTAACTAACCAAGCGGTTGTTGAAGTTGAAGGTACCGCTTACGGAGCAGACCTTGTTAAAGTCCAGGGTCAAGAAGTTGTTCCTGTTGGCGACGGATACTTTAACGCAACTATCGCCGTAAAAGAGGGCGCTAATCAGATTTTGATTGAAGCCGTAAATAATTACGGAACAGTAAGTGAAACACGAAATATCACCGTAGACCTTTCCGCACCGTTACTAGAGGTTATTAATCCTATTGATGGTCTTACGACGACAGAGCCCACAATTGACGTAATCGGCTTCACAGAGATCGGAGCAAAGCTAATGATCAATGGTTCAGCTGTAATTTTAGGCTCTGACGGAAGTTTTCTTCAACCCGTCACTTTGGTTAAGGGCGATAATGTTATAAATATAAAATCCATAGATAAAGCCGGAAATGAATCCGTAATAACAAGAACCGTCACTTTGCTGACTGGCAAGAAGAGTAGTGGTGGTGGGGGTAGTACACCCGGCGGAAATGGTAAAGGTAACAAAAAATAACTTAAATCAAGCAAAGGGCTATATCGCAGAACGATATAGCCCCTTATTTGCCTTAATGTAACTCAAATCGTTCAAATTCCATTTCAAGAAGATCTACTTGTAGCCAAGCATGGCGCATTGATACTTCTCTTCCCACAAGGATTTTTACCGCCTCAACTCCTAAAAGACCATACCATCTGGCGATGCCTGCAACATGTTAACCCGGAAAGCTGATACAAATAACAAAAAGACAGTACCAAATCTAACGGGTTCCGTTTTGAGGTGGAAGATTGAAGGATATACTTTATGACGTTGCAATTGTCCGTAAGACCCTGATAAAGTGCGACTAAAATTCAGGTTGAGTCAAAACTCCATCTGAATAAGTTTACTTTATTGTGCAGAAAAATGGCTAACATGTAATTAATTGCTTATTTTCTGAAATTATCCCTTCAGACAAATTATCTGAAGGGATAATTTTTAAACTGTAAAGATTCAACACAGTTCCTTAAAATAGCCTGAATTTATTATTTATTTAATTGAGACTCAAAGAAAGTTCTAATGCAAAAGACTGGAAGTATATTACCTTTTTCATCTTGAGCTTTCAGTTTGTTGAAGGCTTCAGCAATAGCATTTATTTCTCGTTCAGTGAGTCCTTTAAAACTTCTACCAAAACCCTCTACTATTGTTGGTTTACAAAATACGGTTATTCCCCGGACTTCCTCAGTATCAGGCTCACCTTTCAATATAAAATTAAGGTCAGCTGGTTCATCACCTACGGCCAAGCAGATCTCTCCTATTTTGATATCATTAAGTGTATCGTGGCTGTCTATAATTTCCCTGACTTTTAAATTAGCTTGCCAAGCTCCTTCTAGCTCATCACCTTTTAAAACTAATTCTTTAACCTCGATACCTTTTCCAGGCTGCTTAACTACGATTTTCATTAACAAGCTCCTCCCTATTATTGAAAAATTTTTTTATATTACTTAAATTTCACTTAAAAAAATTTAGTTATTAATGATACCTAGTAATATCTTATGGATGAATTTATGGCACCCCAATTATAATATATAGGTATATCTTATCATAAAGTTGAAGAATTTTATCTACAGGCGAAAAATAAAATGCCAAGGGTAACCTTGACATTTTAGTACCTTTTATGACTTCAATTAAGAATTTAGGCTCTGCGAAACTTGCGTTGAAAATAAACAAATATTAAAGGGAGTTAGAGTTTTACCCCCTTTGCAAAATGCATAGTAGTTATCTACGGCGTAATAACATTAAATCTTTGTAGTGTAAAATAGTATCCATAAACTAATATATAGGCAACTAAATAAGATAGAAATGTAAAGTATCCATTCCAACCATTACGGTAAATCACTATATTGAGTTTAACCAACGCTAATTCAGCAACTGTGGTGAAAGCACTGAATACCAGAATTATAATAAATGCGTTTACCTGCTGATAATTAATTATGAAAAATATTAAAAAACAACTTATTATCGGATAAGCCCCTAAATCAGAGGGTAGTCTAGAAATACTCTGTTCTCTTGGAAATATGGGTCGCAAATCCCAAAAAAAATAAAATCCTAGGGTATTTATTGTAAAGGCTATAGCACTAGATATGGGAGCAATAAGAAACAGTATCTCTTTGCTAGGCAAAAAAATAATCGCAATTATCCAAGGCAATATAAATCCAATGACTGTATTAAATAACATATAACACCTACCGTAGAATTGTTACTATTTATTATATACAAAGTTTTAATTACTACACAGTAGGATTATACTACTCAAATTAAGCTTGCAAAAATGGAGCTTCAAAAACTTCACACGACCGACTTACTTGCTTGCTTATCACGTCTGATAACCGTGTCCTGTCTTCCTCTTAAAATAGCTGTAGAATTTACTATAATAGTCTCTAGCCTAAACTAGCATCAGTTAGCTTTTCACATAGTTCCCAGACACGCTCAGCATTGTCGGTATTATCAGCATATTGGGGATAAACCCCTTTATCAAAAAATTGCTTTATTTCTTGTAGCAGTCCACTGGTGTAATGCGATGATTGAACAATCTCTCTTTTATCGTTTACCAATTTACCCGTAACATTTTTAAATTCTTCTGAAGTACATATATGATAATAGGTATCCGCCATGGTTTCAGGTGGAGCACCAAAAGTGTTTTGAATAATTGCAGCTATTCTCCAGCCTGAATTCATTTTCTTGATAGTTTCTTTAGACATTTTAATAACAGGAATTTGAACAGAGTTCACTTTGATATTACCTTTTTTAAACTTATCTGCCATTTTAAAAGTTAACATTAATAGGGCCATTTTGGAGTCACCATACATTTTGTAAACATTATAAGGTCTACTATCCTTACATTCACCTTGTAAATTATCAAAATCGATCTTTCTTTTTGGATCAAAATAATGTCTGATATTTGTAGTCCCAGCATTAAGAACTCGTGCATCCTGACTTTTTTTAAGAGAATCTAGCAATAAGTGCGTCATTAAAAAAGGACCCACGGCATTAGTGGCAAAAGATAATTCGATGTTATCAGGACTCAACTGATATTCTTTTTCGCCATGATTAAAATAGGCCGCATTATGTATTAAAATATCTAATTTTTGATATTTATCTTTAAACACAGAGCAAAAAAATTTGATTGATCTAAAGGAAGAAACATCAAGTTCTATTAAATCCACCTCAGTGTTTTTAGTTAGTGCGATTATTTCCTGTTGCACCTTTTCGCCTTTTTCTAAATTACGACAAGCCATGACAACCGTATGCCCTTCTTTTGCAAACTTAATTGTTGCGGCCTTACCGATACCTGAATTTGCCCCGGTAACAATAACTATTTTGTTGTTCATAAATTCCCCCCACAGTCTTGGAACCTTAAAATGATGACCCCCTGAACAAGTTTACAAAGAATCCAGACATGGTCTCAAGACCTCCAAAATTTTATCCTCACTCAGCTAAGCTATGCGACTATCCTGACATTAAAGTTGCGAGCTTTTAATTGTCCTTTGGAACCCCTTTACACCAACGTCTCTTCTGACATTCCTTACAGTAAAGAAGCTTAAAGTTGACACCCCCATTTAAACCAAGGAGATTTTGAAAAAAGTCAATTTCAAAAATACTACCACACTTTTCACACTTCCACAGATAACTTATTGTGTTCCAGTGAACTAACATAATAATACTGATAATGATTAAAGCGGAAAGTGAGGGATGGATAAAAATATTCCCAAATAAACCACTGAAAAATACGGCCAAACCTATAACAAAATAAAGTCCATTTCTCAAAATAACCCCTCCCGTCACAGGAAATTTTGCTGTAATTAGTTTTATCTGTGATTTACCTAGGCTGCTTCATCTACTTCTGATAAGGTCGGTCTTTCAATTTCTTAGAAGCACCATGTTTTTTGGCCTGGCTTCGCCATCCATAATCACCCGCCAATAGATATAACCAGTTAGGGAACAATGGTTTTTCCATTAATTTAATTGCTTCCTCAGGTAAAAAAGTTTGATTAGGAAGTGTCTCAACTGTTAAATCCAAGGATTTAACAATGTTTCTAACCATACCCCCGAATGAAGCTAATCCTTTCCCGTCAATTGCGCCTCCACCACCTAACGCAAGTCCTCCACCCCATTCAAACCCAGCTTCTTTTGCAAAACATTTATATATAGCTAAAGCCGTATGATTTTGATGTGCTTCGGGGAAACCGCAATTACTAATAGCAAGCATAGTCTGCTTTCTATGCTGAGCCTTGCCCTGTCTACTCTCAGCCATTATCTCCATGGCTTTAACCACCATTGCCGGCGTACCATCCACATATAATGGGCTTGAAAAGATTAGAATATCACAAGCATCTACAGCCCTAGTTAACTCTTCACTTCCATTTTCAGTTATTAAGAGTCTACGTATATTTAATTTTTCTGTTCTAAGACCCTTTCTCTGCAATCCAGCTAAAACATAATCCCCCAATACCTCTGAGGTGCTTCTAGATGGCTTAGGACTTCCAACAAGTAATAAGACTTCTTTACTCATTTTTAAACCCCCACTTTCTGAAGGATTTTTCTAATTTCTAATTTAATTTCTCGATCGGACTGATCTCGCAGCAGTATACTGCTTAGACTTATGGGGTTATGCATATTAATAGCATTCCGCGTCACTAGGTCTCTAAAGGTATTGGCCATTTCATCATCCATTTCTGAAAGAATTCCGAAATTTATATAATTAGGATATCGTTCATACCTACGTTTGTGGTGAACTTCCCCCTTTATTTTCTTAAAAAACGGAGAAATAATAGGGATTAATCTATCAATAGCTTTTTTAAGTTCATAAGAATAACCACCAAAGGTAATGGGAGTAACGGTGATAACTAGATCACTTTGTACAACTGCTTCAGCAACTTTTCGTCCTTCATCATCAATAACACATTTACCGGGCGTTTTAACCCAACACCCAAAACAACCTAAACAGCTTGCGATTTCTATATCTCGTAAGTTTATTGCCCTAATGTTATGACTATTTTTTCCAAGTACATCCTGTAAAACAGTGTTAACAAGTTTAGCAGTTCTGTCTTGTTCCTTGGCTCCATTTAACAATAAAACTTTCATGATCTACCTTCTTTCAATATGATCTGGACTTATAAACCCAAACATTTCTAGCCTTACGAATTATATTTACTGAATACCCATTTTGAGTAATAAGCATTAACAGAAAAATCCACATAGATTGTAGCTGTTTCATTTTTAAATACTAATATAGAGCTCATTCGTTCTCCTGCTAAGTAATCATAACCCTGCTCTTTCATGAAATTTATTAAGGACTGTTCTGAATTGTCTGGCTTTGCAAGGTAAACTTTCGGATGCTTTTGAATTTGGGTAACTTCGGTTTCAGTAAGCATAATTTTAATTAATCCATAGCCACTTGAAAAAGGGCTTACAGTATTAAATTTTTCGAGCGAGATAACTATAGATATAGTTAATAAAAAAGTCACAATAATAAAAACAACTATATTATTTCTTTCTTTCTGAGCTTTTGTCACGGTAATCCCCCTGTTATGAAATAACATTATCAATGGTCCTCTCTATAAACTTATCTCTTTGTGCAAGATCAAAAAAATCAATACCCGTACGAATTTTAAAAACATTGCTTCTTAAAAAAGCAACCTGAACAGCAGACATTATTGTATGTAATATCACCAACAACTCACTATCTGTTCTTCGATCACCAAATTCTTCTTTCAAAGCCTTCAAATGTACTTGTGCTGCTTGATCCGTATTGTCACCTAACTGCCCGGTTGTTAGGTCTAACAGCATTGAAATCTTAGACATACCGGGATTAGCTACAATAAAGGCACACTTTGCCTTAAATACATACTTTAGTTTATCTATAGGGCTCATTTCGAGACTCTGGTACAACCCTTCAATTTCCTCGATAAATTGACTAATAATCCTCAAAATGCATAGATTGATTAGGTTTTCTTTGGTTTGAAAGTGATAATTTATTAAGCCTACTCCCACCTCTGATTTAGTAGCGATATCCCGTACAGTTATTTTATTTATATCCCCATGCTCCTTAATAAGCTCAGTAGTTGCATTAATGATTTTTTCCTGAGCTTCGGATTTGATTTTCACCATGTCTATTACTGCCTCCTAATTATGACCATATTGAAAAACTGAACAATGTTCAGAACCACGTTCAGTTAAATTTTACCACTATTTTAAATTTTGGTCAATTCCCAATCTCGGTTTAAATGTCCGTAACCTTTCTCGACACTAACCCTCTAAATTCTATTCAAAAGAATCTTAAATAAAACTCCCCTTATAGTAAACAGTTATATTATTTCCACTGTCTACTATAAGGGGAGCATATCAATTAATCTCTAACTTACATCGTTTTTTAAAGTCCCTATCTTTTCAATAAAACATTCAACACTATCGCCAGGTTTCAAATACTTAGGTGGATTAAAACCCATACCTACCCCCGCAGGAGTTCCTGTTATGATGATATCCCCCGATTTTAAAGTCATACCTTTTGACAAATCACTTATAATGGCTGCAAGGTCAAATATTAAATGCTTTGTGTTGGAACTTTGCCTAGTTTCTCCGTTAATTTTACTGCTTATATTCAACTGAACCGGAAAAGGGATCTCGCTTTTATGTACAAGATAAGGCCCCATTGCCGAAAAGGTATCTAAACTCTTACCTCTAATCCACTGTCCATGTTGCTTTTGTAGCTCTCTGGCCGATACGTCATTAAATACTGAATAACCGAAAATGTAATCTTCAACCTGTTCTTTAGCTATGTTTGTTCCATCTTTGCCGACGACAACAGCTAGTTCCACCTCGTAGTCAAGCTGCTGGGTAATTTCCCGGTGACTATTTATAGCTTCTCCAGGTCCGATTATCATAGATGCCATCTTTCCGAAATATACAGGATAGCTAGGTTTTTCAAAATATTTACCGATAATCGATTCTGATTCATCAATATGCTCTTCGTAGTTTAATCCTAGACAAATTATATTTCTCCTAGGCTGCCGAATGGGTGCACACAGTTTAATGTCCTCAGTATTAGTTGCAATTTTGCTAACAAGTTCATTATCACCTAAGACATTATTTATTCTACCAATTTCGAAGTCACCACAACTGTCAATAAAATCTAACATTGAAGTATAGGGTCTTAAACCCTCAATTTTCTGCAAATCAATTGCTTGTGACTTTTCCCTAGAAAGTACGCCTAACTTTTCCACACCGTTTTCTATGTACGTTATAAAATACAAAAACATCAACTCCCTTCCATTTCACTATCATTAAAGCTTCCACACCAATTTAGCGTTAGTATATATTTACAGGAAATCTTTGTCAATGTAAATATCCCTATACAAAAAGACAATAAGGGAGATGCCATAGACATCTCCCAACTTTTAAACTACCTAATTACTTTGCTCGCTGTTAAATCCCATTCCTCTACCCTGTCCATATCCACCACCATTACCTTTACCGAATCCTAGGCCACCACCATATTTTTGCCCAAGACGTTCCTGATCGGGATTGGGAGTTCCATCACAATTAGCGATTCTTGCCTCCATCTCTTTCTTAAAGTCTTCTGCATTCTCTTCAGTAATTATTCCTTCGGATACTCTCTGATTAATAACCTCATTTTTGTATTCGACCATTTCTTCTTTAAACTGTTCAAATACTTCCTGTTCTTGAGCGATCTGACCGTAACTCTTTCCGGCGCTTTTTTCCTCGTAAACCTTTTCAATCGGTGTTTGAGTTAAGTTCGATACGATCTCACCCGGGCTACTGTAGTTGGCTGCCAAAGCAGTGCCTGATACCAATAAGGACAACCCCAATGTTGCGGTAATTAAAGTTTTTTTGTTCATAAATCTACCTCCTAATTTTTTATTGTCTTGCTATGATTTAATCTTACATACTAAAAATGGTAATTCTGTGATGAAACTGTTTAGTAAATGTGAAACTTTAAATCCTGCCGGCCATATGTTGTGAAATAAAAACGAAACCCCCTTGTTAAAAGAGGGTTTCACAAATTGGGGCTTTTTAACGAATAAAGTTCATAAATACTTTCTGTTCTCTTTCGGGTTCTTCAACGGATCCTTTTCCGTTTTCAACTAATTTCATAAGCCAGGCCATGTTTTTACCAAGGATTCTCATGATTTGAACTCCTTCTTCATCCTGCATCGCCTCTCCCGGTTTAGTACCATGGATTACATTCCAGTAATTTGAGGTGGGTATCAACATTTCAGAGTAATTAAGATAGTTATTTAATTGATCAAAGGTCGGAAGCCCCCCAGACCGTCTTACAGCAACAACTGATGCACCAACCTTATGTCTAAGCATACCACCATTAGAACTAGTAACATAAAAAGCCCTATCCAAAAAGGCTTTCATCGTAGCAGCAATAGATGAATAATGAACAGGCGAACCTAAAATTATACCATCTGCCTCTTTCATTTTTTGAAGCCATCCATTAAACTCATCCCCCGGGATAACGCATTGTTCATTTTGGTTGTTTCTACATTGTCCACAAGCAAGACATCCTCTGACTGACTTGTTCCCTACATGGATAATCTCTGCTTCTATACCTGCTTTTTCAAGTTCTGTTGCAACTATCTTTAATGCATGATAGGTATTCCCTTCTTTATTCGGACTTCCGTTAAAAGCTACTACTTTCATTTCTTTTCCTCCCTTATTTACTGATAATATTGATTATAGAACGGATAAGATTCTTAAGCAAATTTAGCCTTTAGCTGATTTAGCTATATCCTTGCTTTTATACTTCATTGCTTTCCGCAAAAACGAAGAATTCCCTCAGACATCTATAATGTACCCCTTGTAAAGGACAATTTAAAAAAGACCTAGGCAGCACTATTAAGATGATTTCTGTATTCTACAGGAGTCATCTTTTTTAAATTCCATTGATATCTGTATTTATTGTAGTAGTTCATATACTGCTTAATCTCAAATTTTAATTCCTCTAAAGTATTACATTGCTTAATATAAGCTTCATCTTTAAAATGTCCGAAGAATGATTCCTGAGGAGCGTTGTCCCAACAGTTCCCACGACGGGACATAGATTGCTCTAGGCCATATTTCTTTACTAATTTCTGATATATGGGACTAGTATAGTGAACCCCTTGATCTGAATGTATTAATGCA
>JUEG02000761.1_pt1 | contig 21408 bp, 24 predicted proteins | sample 432341 | NCBI WGS metagenome assembly JUEG02 (sample SAMN02953476, study PRJNA257561) | rock porewater metagenome | biome: terrestrial; feature: Opalinus Clay rock; material: porewater; isolation source: Opalinus Clay rock BIC-A1 borehole | place: Switzerland: Mt Terri URL, St-Ursanne ... | reverse complement strand
AATCTATTTGCAGACATTTGGAAAAATAGAATTAAATTTACAGGGATTTCAAAGTTATATTCAAGTATTGTTGAAAGATTAGAATTAAAGTCTAAAAGACATTCAAAGAATGCATGGATTCTATCCTTAGGGTTAACAGAATTTATAATGGAATTAGTGATCTGGTCCTCTAAACTGTTTAGTATCAAGTCTATACAATTGAACAGTAAATCTTCCTTAGATTTGAAATGATAGTATATAGAGGGCTTCTTAATATCAACTGCATCTGCAATCATACTTAAGGTGGTATTTTCATATCCTTGTGTCAAAAAAAACTTTAATGATACCATCAGTATTTTGTCTTTCGTAGTCATTCGATCACCTACTCTCTAATAAATAGTATATCTTAAACCTTTGAAATGTACAAAAAAATTGATTTGTCAGTTATAGGTATGTACAATATAATTAATAATAGAAATTAGACTAACAAATAACAAGTATCAAACGTACTTGCAGGGAAGAAGACATGAAGACATGAAGCCTGAACATAATAATTCATTTCAACCCTTTATCCCAGCAGAAAAACTACTTCCAGAATTGACTGTTACATCTGTTGTATCAGGAATCCTGTTGGCAATTATATTTGGTGTAGTTAATGCATATCTGGGCTTGAAGATTGGTATGACCATAAGTGCATCAATACCCGCAGCGGTTGTTTCAATGAGTTTGACGAGGATCATCATGAAGCGTAACTCAATATTGGAGAATAATATTGTTCAAACAATTGGTTCAGCAGGAGAATCCGTGGCAGCAGGGGTAATATTTACAATTCCTGCAATGTTTCTATGGACAAATTCAGTTGAATTCCCCATTCCAAGTACTGGATTTATTACTTTAGTTGCTTTACTAGGAGGAATATTAGGGGTTATGTTTATGATCCCTCTAAGAAAAGCTCTTATCGTTAAAGAACATGGATATCTCCTATATCCCGAGGGAACTGCCTGTGCTGATGTACTTTTGGTTGGTGAAGAGGGCGGAGATAAGGCCAAGGCAACATTTGGAGGTATGGGGCTAGGTGCACTTTATAAGTTTCTAGCCGATGGACTTAAACTATTTCCATCGAATCTGGAAGTCTATACAAATAAATTTTTAATCGGAGGAGAAGCATTGCCTGCTCTCTTAGGTGTTGGTTTTATCATAGGCAAAAGGGTCGCTGGATTTATGTTGGGCGGTTCAGTGTTAGGTTGGTTCGTAATCATTCCTATTATATCAGTGTTTGGAACCAACAGTAATAGCATTATTTTCCCTGCTTCAGTTCCTGTAAGTCAGCTTGCCATCTGGGATATATGGGATTATTATATAAGATATATAGGTGCAGGGGCAGTAGCTTTTGGGGGTATGTTTAGTCTTATTAAATCCATTCCTATTATTTTCGAGACCTTTGTTGAGATAATAAGAGACTACATGGAAATCAGAGGAAGTAAAAGTACCCTTCGAACCGAGAGAGATATCCCCATGTATATCGTAGGGGTAACCATAGCCTTTATTGTGTTAACCATAGCGCTCCTACCATCCATCCATATAGGGATAGCAGGAGCGTTCATAATAGTAATATTTGGATTCTTTTTCTCGACAGTTTCATCAAGGATCGTTGGACTTGTGGGAAGCTCCTCCAACCCCATTTCGGGTATGACCATAGCCACTCTTATTATTTCATCATTGATATTTAAGATGTTAAGGGGTTCAGCATCAGAGACGATCATTACTGTGGTGACGGTGGGTTCTATTATATGTATCATAATAGCCGTGGCTGGTGACACATCTCAGGATCTTAAAACTGGATTTTTGGTAGGTGCTACACCATATAAACAGCAAATAGGAGAGATTATTGGAGTGATAACAACGGCCTTAGTACTAGGAGGGGTATTAATCTTACTAAACAAGGCATGGGGATTTGGCTCATCAAATCTTCCAGCACCACAGGCTACCTTAGTTAAGCTGGTGGTGGAAGGTGTCATGCAGGGAAATCTACCATGGTCTTTAATATTTATAGGCTTTGGAATCGGTATTGTAATAGAACTGCTGGGACTTCCAATTCTTCCAATAGCAATCGGACTCTATTTACCCATACATCTTACGACCACCATCTTTATAGGAGGATTTGTAAGGGGCATTTTGAATTTGGAATTTATTAATTTCAATGAATTTGAGAGACAGGAAAAAATAGGCTCTGGAATTTTATATGCATCGGGTCTTATTGCAGGGGAAGGAATTGTCGGCATTATATTGGCATTATTATCGGTATTAAATATTAACATAGCCTTAGGGTTTGATATAGGGCCTAAAGGAACAATTATTCTTTTTTCATTCTTGGTCTATATGTTAATTAAATGGTCTGTACTTAAAAAAGTAGAATACTGAATGTATTGAAAGAGAGGTCTTAGGGACTCTTTTTTTATGGTAATTTGACGAAAAAAATATTACAACAATTTAATCAGCAGAATAAAAAATTATTTATATGAATAATAATACAAAATTAACATCATATTTCTATAGAACGTTGGTAGGTAAAAATTAATACTTCAGGGGAAAGCTATATGACTTCTATAGTTTTATCTAAGAACTCCGGTATAGTACAATATACCTAACGTTAGGGAAGATGAAAAAAATCAACCTAACAGTGGAAGGTTTGTAAATAGCCAAGTCTAATTCAGTGAATATCCATTCGCTAACATGTGAAATATGCGGTTTGACTTTCTAAAAAAACCTCTCTATAATTACAGTCAGGATCGCGCGTCCTCATAAAATTGTATATATGTACATCCTACCATTATGAGTTCTTGAATATTTTAAAAGGTAGTAAAAGCAGAATATTTATAAACTCTAACATGAATCCTAGGATGTATGCAAGGAAAACGTTGGTACGAACAACTATACAAAAGGGAGGATGAACTATATGTCTAACTCTAGTTCAGCAAAGGAATTTAAACCATTTATTTCGGCGGATAAGATGTTACCGGAATTTACTGTTACATCAATAATATTAGGTATAATATTATCTGTAGTATTTGGAGCAGCAAATGCATATCTAGGCTTAAAGGTTGGTATGACCATTAGTGCTTCTATACCGGCTGCCGTAATTTCTATGGGTATTATAAGAGGAGTATTGAAAAAAGAATCAATTTTGGAAAACAATATGGTACAGACCATAGGTTCCGCAGGGGAATCTTTGGCAGCCGGAGCAATTTTTACTTTACCAGCATTGTATATATGGACAAAAGAATGGAATATGGGTGCACCAAGTCTGTTAACAATAACAGCAATTGCACTTTGCGGAGGTATATTAGGGGTATTATTTATGGTACCTTTGAGAAAAGCCTTGATTGTAAAAGAGCATGGAGTATTGCCTTATCCAGAAGGAACTGCATGTGCTGAAGTTCTTTTAGCTGGAGAAGAGGGCGGAGAAAAAGCAAAAATTACATTCACAGGATTAGGGTTAGGTGCACTTTATAAGTTTATCACGGATGGACTTAAGCTATTTCCAAGTGAAATCGAAACGACTGTTCCTGGATACAAAGGAGCAGCCATTGGAGCCGATGTTTTACCAGCCCTACTAGGAGTTGGATTTATCATTGGATCTAAAATATCTGCTTATATGTTAGCGGGTGCAGTACTAGGTTGGTTTGGTCTTATCCCATTAATTTCAAATATTGGTGGTATGGGTGAAATAATAATGTATCCGGCTTCAGTTCCTATCAGTCAATTAGATCACTGGGGAATTTGGAATTATTATATCAGATATGTTGGAGCAGGTGCCGTTGCCTTTGGAGGAATTTTTAGCCTTATAAAATCTTTACCTTTAATTGTCCAAACATTTAGAGATGCAATGAAGGATTATTCAGGGGGAGTTAACGGTACTAGCGACCTAAGAACTGAATCAGATATTCCTATGAAGGTTGTTATAATAGGTAGTTTAGTGGTTATTCTTGCAATGATGATGTTGCCAATTATTCCTGTGGGATTAGCTGGTGCGGTAATGATCGCTTTATTTGGTTTCTTCTTTGCAACCGTATCATCAAGAATCGTTGGTTTGGTAGGAAGCTCATCAAATCCAGTATCTGGGATGACGATTGCAACATTAATTATTACTGCAATCATATTTAAGGCGACGGGTAATGATGGACAAGCAGGTATGATTGCAACCCTAACCGTTGGTGCAATTATATGTATTATTGCAGCCATGGCTGGAGATACATCCCAGGACTTAAAAACAGGTTTCCTTGTGGGTGCAACTCCTAGAAAACAGCAAATAGGTGAATTAATTGGCGCTTTAGTAGCTGCCCTTGCTATTGGAGGAGTACTTACTTTACTAAACAGCGCTTGGGGATTTGGTTCATCAGAACTACCAGCTCCACAGGCTACATTGATGAGATTGGTAATTGAAGGCGTAATGGGTGGAAATCTTCCTTGGACCTTAATATTTACAGGTATTGGAATTGGCGTAACCATCGAACTTTTAGGTTTGCCAGTGCTACCTATTGCCATTGGACTATACTTGCCAATTCACTTAAGTACACCTATTATGGTCGGTGGCTTTATTAGAGGTTTATTAGATAAAAAACTTGATAAATCAAATAATCAATCAGAGATTAAGGGAAAAATTGAATCCGGTATTCTGTATGCTTCCGGTTTGATTGCTGGAGAAGGTTTAGTTGGTATATTACTTGCTGTATTTGCAGTAGGCGGATTGAATGTAGTGCTAGGAGTAGATTTGGGTCAAATTGGTGCCTTGGTATTCTTTGGCATACTAACATTTACGTTGATGAAGTTCTCTGTATTTAAAAAGATATCAAAATAGCGAATAAAAAACATTCTAAATAGCAATATCACATTGGAGAAGATATTTTATAATATCTTCTCCAAAATAATATTGAGGTGAGCCATGAAAAGAAAAATTAATAAAGACGATAATTTTTTGGAATTAATACCTAAAAAAATAAAAGAAATTCAATGGGTTGAACTCGAAAATGACAGTGTACAAATTATTATTAATAGGGATGGCATACTAGATAAGATCGTAAGAGCTTTTTTTAAAACACCAAAAACCATGAAAATAGATTTGGATAAGTATGGGAGTTGTATTTGGAAGGCGATTGATAATAACAGAAATATTGACGCGATAGGTCAAATTTTAAAGGATGAATTTGGAGATGAAGTGGAACCTTTTTACCAGAGATTTGGGACTTATATTAATATTTTAAGAAATAATCATTTTATTACTCTTGAAAAATAAAACCTAGGGTTATTTAATATAATAGATAGTGGGAAAGGAAAGTGATTGGATGGCCAAGTTTATTTTAGAAGTATTGTTGTTTGCTATAACTATTACTTTTCTGTTGGCATGGGGCTATGTAAAAAAACAGAGAAAAGCAGATGTTTTAGTGAAAAAGCTATATGAAAATTGCGAAAAGAAAATACTAAAAGGATTTGAGAATAGAGATATTTTGTCCAAGAAGGAAATTGAAACAATTATTAAAGGGACAAAGGCATCCCTATTTTGGAGTAACAATAAGGCTATAGTACAAGATGGAAAGTTTGTTATTGATACAGTTTTAGAGGGTATGATGAGAAAAGGAATTATTGTTGAAGAGAATCCAGGAAAGAAGCGTGCTTTTAGATTCATAAGAGGGAGTTGATTGTCATGGAAAGAGTATTGGGGAATCTTAAGCCACAAAGAGTATTTGAACATTTTGAAGCTTTAACTAAAATTCCTCGTGAATCAGGGAATGAAAAGCCAGTGAGTGATTATTTAGTTAAGTTCGCTAAAGAGAACTACCTTGAAGTGATTCAAGATGAATCATTGAATGTTATAATAAAAAAACCAGGTAGCAAAGGATATGAAAAATCCCCTGTAGTTATTCTCCAGGGTCATATGGATATGGTGTGTGTTAAAAGGGATGACTTAGAATTTGATTTTAATAATGAGCCTATTCCACTGATCGTAGACGGAGACTTTGTTAGAACAAAAGGGACTACTTTAGGAGCAGATAATGGAATTGCTGTGGCAATGGCAATGAGTATTCTTGAAGACTCTTCACTTGAAAATCCACCGCTGGTTGCGCTGTTTACTACCGGAGAAGAAACAGGTATGGATGGTGTAGTCGGCTTAAAATCAGAAAACATTTCAGGGGATATATTGATAAATATGGACTCAGAGGAGGAAGGAACACTACTTGCATCCTGTGCAGGTGGGGTTACTAACATCGTTACGTATAAAATTGGTTCTTGTGAAAGCAAAAAGAATTACGGTACGAAAGTAATCGTTCAAGGGCTACTTGGTGGTCACTCGGGCATGGAAATAAACAGAAATAGGGCTAATGCCATAAAGATCCTCGGTAGGGTACTTAGAGAGTTTCACAAGAAATCAGATTATGAGTTGGCTTCATTGAGCGGTGGAGATAAGATGAACGCAATCGCAAAACGGGCGGAGGCTTTAATAAGAATAGATGAATCTAGCAGGGAAGAGCTTGTTAAAGTAGTAAAAGCGTTAAATGACATAATGCAAAATGAATTTATACTATCTGATCCTAAGGTTGAAATTGTTTTAGAAGAAATGGATGTACCTCAAGTCGTTTATGATAAAAAGACGAAAAATGATTTGATTAGAATATTAAGACTTATACCCTATGGAGTTCAGACCATGAGTAGTGGTATTGATGGATTAGTGGAAAGCTCCACGAATATCGGAGTTCTCGAGTCTTATGAAAACCAGGTAAGGCTTACAAGTGCAGTAAGAAGCTCTGTAAGAACATTAAAGGATGAAATCAATGATCGAATAAAAGCCATCTGTGAAATGTCGGGAGCAGAAATGGACTTGTATTCGGATTATCCTGAATGGGAATTTAAAGTAGAATCCAAAATTAGAGATCTTATGATTAGCGTTTATAGGGATATGTTTCATAAAGAACTAAAAGTAGATGCCATACACGCAGGACTTGAGTGTGGTTTTCTTAAGGAGAAAACAGGAGATATCGATATGATATCCCTAGGGCCTAATCTCTATGATGTCCATACACCAAATGAGCATCTAAGCATATCATCAACTGAGAGGGTCTACAACTTCTTGTGTGAAGTATTGAAAAAGCTGAAATAGCAGGAAAATTTGTATTGGAGAAATGTGGCCCCATAAGGAGCCTCATTTTTATTTATATGTGTTTGTGATAACGATTATATAGTAAGCCTTACTTTTTATAGTATAATGTTTATGTATTCTAGCAAGAATGCACATTTTGAATAGCTAGTAAAAAGGAGAATATAAAGCATGGATATTATTCAAGAAAATGAACACGAAGATATCGTTTTTTCACAGATTAAAGCAAGTAGCCAATCCTTAACGAATAAAGTATTTACAAATTGTCAATTTTTCAATTGTGATTTCTCACAAACTGATTTTTCCTTTTCATTTTTTGAAGATTGCATCTTTAAAGAGTGCAACTTGACCCTATCACAATATAATGATTCAAAGTTAAGGAATGTTAAGTTTGAAAAATGTAAATTAGTAGGCATAAATTTTAACAAAAGTGATTCATTTATTATAGAGATAAGCTTTAAGGAATGTTTAATTAGAAACTGTAATTTTTCCGATTTAAATTTAAAAAAATGTGTGCTTCAACAGTGTGAAATAGTAGAAAGTGATTTTATAAATACAGAGTTATTAGAAAGCGATTTTACACATTCTACATTAACTGGAACTACATTTAATAATTGTAACTTATCAAAGGCTAATTTTTCTTTTGCTAAGAATTATGATATAAACCCATTAAGTAATAAAACAAAGAAGACCATAGTTACATTACCTGATGCGGTATCATTATTAAAACATTTTGATATCATTATAAAATAAAACTCTATTCAGACGGAGGATTATACCCCTGGGTACGTACTTCACCTGAATAGAGTTTATCTTTCATATTTTACTAATGGATCACAATTACCAATGGTGCTTCTAATTTGTGCCAAATTATAAAACTCATTTACTTCTAGCAAATTTATTGACAACTAATGCTATAGCCCCATCGCCAGTAACATTGGCAGCAGTTCCAAAGCTATCCTGGGCTATATATAGTGCCATCATAAGGGCTAATTGTGCATCGGTAAATCCTAACATGGTTTCTAATAATCCTAAGGAAGCCATAATTGCTCCCCCAGGCACTCCAAGGGCGGCGATCATTGTTATTCCAAGCATTAGAACAAATGGAAATATTTGAGCAAAGGTAAAGGTTAATCCTTCTAGAGCCAGAACGGCTATGGCACAGATGGTCAGTGTAATAGTACTTCCTGACAAGTGTATCGTAGCACATAAAGGAACTGCAAATTCTGCTACTTCATCGGATACACCATTATTTTTTGTTGATCGTACTGTAACAGGAATTGTTGCTGCAGAAGACTGAGTGCCGATAGCAGTAAAATAAGCGGGCATCATATTTTTAAGTGCCGAAAGAGGATTAATTCCAGTTATGGCCCCTGCAACTAAATACTGAAGTATAATATATCCGATGTGAAGTGCAATTACTACAATGAAAACTCTTCCGAATACAGAAAGGGTTTCACCAACTTCGCCAGAAAAAGCCATTTCAGCAAATACTCCTGCGATATATATTGGTAATAATGGGATGATTACAGTCTCGATTACCTTTTAAGAAATTACCAAATATACCACTAAAGGTTACTAAAATTCGTGTGAAAAGTCTTTTGTCACATTAAAGAACAGCGACCAAGACTGTAGCATCATCATTATTTTTGCCAAAATCTTGCAAAATTGAATTAGCAAATACAGAAGGATTACTAAAATCTTTATCTAAAAAGGAAGTACAATTCCATTTATTTATTATTCCATCAGTACACAGGGTTATAATAGCATTCTTTTCATAGGTTTTTCGATGAACTTGTATCTTAATAATGGAGGATGCTCCCAGAATCCCGTTAGTGGATATGAATCTTTCAGTGTTGCCATTTAATATATATCTAAATTCTATATTGCCTACGGCTGAATATTGAAATTCCTTTTTCATGGTATCTATTAAGATTATTGCGGCAACGGCTCCCCTTGTGTGTGAAATCTACGTATTGATTGTTATAAGAATGTCATCAATAGATTTATAATTATTTTCATCCATGATTTTAGATACTAGCTTTGAAACTAAATGAGCTTCAAGTCCATGACCTAGTCCATCGATTACTGAAAAAATGCATCTGTCCTTAAACTTTTTCACATAATAATAATCACCATTAACACCCATACCAGGGTATGGCCTACTTAATACACTAAATTTGATATCATTTTCTAAAATCTTAGAATTATTAAGAGTCCATTTTTTTAATATGATCAGTGTACCAATGGAATTTAACCCAGGATGGTTTGATTCAACAGAAATATAATTAGAATTATTATAGTTAGAAAATATTTCGAATGAGTCCATAAGTCTTTTTATTGCTCCAATTCCACCACCCAGGGTACCTTTTGAGGACACTCCATTTTTCACAATTTCGTTTATATCTTTGATACCGGGGCCTTTATCCTTTGCTGTTATTTCGATTCCGACTCTTTCTGTTTCGCTTAATATCTTGAAGGTTAAGGCACCTTCCACAGCTTTGTGTTTTATAAAGTTTGTACAAATCTCGTTTATAACTATAGAAATTTCGCCCATTTCAGTAGTACTAAAACCCAGTTTGTTACATTCTGCAATGATATATCGCCTTGTATAACCAATATCCCAATCATTATTAATATTAAATATATCGATTGATATCACGCCCCTACCTAACCTCTAAAGCCATTTCTTAATAATAATCTTTGTTCCTTTACCAACAACTGAAGTGATATGAAATTCATCCATTAATCTTTTACTCCCGGGCAGTCCCAAACCCAAGCTATTACTTTTCGAGCAACCACTACTTAAGGCTAAATCGATATTATCTATACCTGGACCCTCATCTTCAAAAGTAAGACTAATTCCATGCTTAGTATCTTCCGAAATTTCTTTGATTAGTACTTTACCCTTAGAAGCATACTGAAATATGTTTCTTGCCAACTCACTGGCAGCTGTAATAATTCTTGTTTGATCTACAAGCCCAAAATTTAGATTTTTAGCGGCTTCCCTAGTGCTTTGGCGTACAATAACAATATCATTTTCATTTTCAATATCGATTTCACATAGAATCATTTTATTCATCTTCTATCAATTGATCATGATCAACTTCTTCAATTTCTTTTGATTTTACTAAAACATTCAACTTTTCTATCCCTTGATCAATATCTAAGGCGGTTGAAACATTGTCTATTTTTAAATCCAGTTCTACAAGAGTTATCGCTACTGAAGGTTTCATTCCTACGATTACTAATTCTGCACCAAGTAGTCTAATCATATTTGATGTATCTGATAAAATTCTTCCAAGAAAAGAATCAACAATATCAAGCACAGAAATATCTATTAAAACACCTTTTGCTTTCGTAGAGTATATTTTTTGCAATAGATCAATTTGAAATTGCACAGCATGTCTATCCGTGAGATCATCCTGTAATGAAACAATAAGTATACCTCTTATTCTTAATATCGGTATTTTGTTCACAAGATTCACCTCAAATTATACATTTTTTACTTTTGTCATTTTATATCCGCACATTTCAAGTGCAAGCTTTAGGCCATCTTCCATTAAGGCCCTAGTAATAATTCCTGATAGATTAATACCTAAATGTACGATAATTTGAGCGATATTTGGACTTATTCCTGTAATAACTATTTCTGCACCAAGCAATCGAGCAGCTGTTGTAGTATTGATTAAATGATTGGCAACATAGGTATCCACTGTGGGTACTCCAGTTATATCTAAAATCGCAACTTTCGAAGAGGTATCAATTATTGCATCCAAAAGCTTTTCCATAACAATTTGAGTTCTTTTACTATCTAGGGTGCCAATAAGTGGTACAATTAATATTTGATTCCATGCCTTTATTACTGGGGTTGATAGCTCCAGCATATCCTCCTGTTGCGATTGTATTATTTTTTCTCTTTCTTTTACATAATACTCAAAGATGTATAAACCCATCCTGTCTAATATTTCATGAAGTTCCATGATCTCCTCATTGAGAAGCTCTTCATTTAAGTCGAAATTTGACTGAAGGAATCTTGACAATACGGATTTGAGTGAGGACAAATACATTGTTATCACCGTTGGAGACTGCTCTTTTGCAACAATGGTTTTTAGAAATGGTTTAAGTTCTGTTTTAATATCTATATATTCATTACCGTCAGCATTAGCTGTATTGCTTGAATGTAAAATTTTCATAAATGAATTAAAAAGGTCCATAGATAATATTTTTGTTTCTTCACTAAAATTTGCCTTAAAGTTTTTATTCGTATTTAATTCTTTTAAACATAGATCATATAAAATATCTTGTTCTTTCAGAAGTTCTAATTTTATTCTAGTATGTTTCTTCATATAAAAGCCCCCTTTATAAGTCAACAAGTTCAATCTTTATTATATAATATCAATTCCTAAGATCAAATATTTAAATAAGATTTTTTGTAATTATAGGATATAAAAATAAATTATGTTAATATATAAAAGGGAAAGTTGTCTATATTTTGCGATAATTAACTATTGCTTTGTGTTTTATGCAAATATTTAAGATGCTGAATATCATTAACTCTTTTAAAATAAAGCATTATAGTTATTATATCTATAATAACTTTATCACAAATTAGCAGAATGAAAGGTAACTACAAGTATGCTAAAGATCTACTTAACTTCAGAATATGATGGAATTTTAATACGACAAAAGGCTCAACAAGTGGCTAAACTATTGGGCTTCGATATACACGACCAGGTACGTATTGCTACAGCAGTATCAGAGAGTATAAGGATGTCCCTAAATGGTTTAGGAGAAGGGGAAGTCGTATTTTTTTTAGGTGACATGCATAATAATCCAATGTTAATGATAAAGGTTAAAGGCTATGAAATAGCAAACTTAAAAGATAATAAAAATTTGAAGGAAGACAAAAATTATAAAGTCAGATTGGAATCTGCTACAAATCATGCTCAATTACTGGTGGATAAGTTTCAAATAGAAGATATACCCGGAGAAGGTCGAATTATTATACTTGGAAAATTATTGCCTTTAGCATCACTTCCTATGACGGAACAAAAATTTGATAAGGTCATTCAAATTATTAATAATAGACAACCACAAAATCAATTGGATGACATGAGACAACAGAATCAAGAAATATTAAATACTTTAGTTGAACTTAAGAAAAGACAAGAAGAAATAAATGAATTAAATAAAGAACTTCAAGAAACCAATAAGGGAGTTATTGCTCTATCTAATGAATTGGAAGAAAAGGCTGAATTCTTAAAGCAATTAAATGAAGCTAAAAATAACGCTCTCCTCAGCGTAAGCCATGAGGTTAAAACTCCAATTCATGCGATTTTAGGTATAGTTGGATTGCTTTTAAAAAGGATTGATGGTGAGCTTAGTGAAGAGCAAGAGAGACAAATATTATTTATACATAAGGCTGGGGAAGAACTTTTAGAAATGGTGAATGATCTATTAGATATATCAAAAATAGAAGCAGGTAAAATTACGATTCAACCTATTAAAATTGAAATAGAGGAGATTTTTTCTGCTCTTAGAGGTATGTTCAAGCCATTAAATATGAATAAGAATGTAAAGCTAAATTTTGAGCTACATGAAAAAATACCAACTCTTTATACCGATGCTAGGAAACTATCCCAAATTATAAGGAATTTTATTTCTAATGCATTGAAATTTACTGAAGAAGGAGAAGTAAAAGTAACCGCAAAGCTTTCTGAAGATCGAGGAAAGTTAATTGTGTACGTTAGTGACACGGGTATTGGTATAGCTAAAGAAGAGCAGGAATTAATTTTCAGCGAATTTACACAAATAGATAATTACATGCAAAAAAAGCATTGTGGTACAGGATTGGGACTTCCTCTTTCAAAGAAGTTAGCTGAAATGATAGGGGGCAATATTTCAGTACAAAGTAAACTAGGTGTAGGATCTACTTTTTACCTTATATTTGCAATTATTTATAATGAGAAAAAAGATAGTAATAATCAAAATAATGATTTGAACGATATTTCCAAATGGGATAGTTAAATAACTAACTAGAATATGAAGTACTTGAGAAAATTTAATTCTTAACTAAGAGTGTACCAGTGACAATAGTTACTTCAGTATAATCACAGAAACAGATTATAGACCAGATTAGCAATAACATTATAGCAGTATTTTATAAAAAGGATCTAATAAAGTAAAGAAGGATATTTAGGCTTAAAGACAAAACGGATGGGTTTTGATTTAAGCGGAAAGGAATGTGAAGTCATGGTAGATGCAAAAAACATTAGAATTTTAAATGTAGATGATGATACTACGAATAGATATATTTTAACAAAAATTCTTAGTAAGGCGGGCTACAAAGTCCAAGAGACTACAAACGGAAAAGATGCTTTGAAAAAAGCAGAAATTGAACAGCCCAACTTAATTATACTTGATGTTAATCTTCCAGATATTTCGGGATATAAGGTCTGCCAACAGCTTAAGTCCAATCCTATTACTAGTTATATACCAATACTTAGTATTTCTTCACATTATACAAAAAATGAAGATTGGGTTCATGGACTAGAATGCGGAGCCGATAATTACCTTATAAAACCTATTGATTCCCATGTACTACTTGCTATTGTAAACTCAATGCTAAGAATTGAAAGCACAGAAAGCAAACTTAGAATTGCCTTAAAAGAAGCGGAAGCAGTTAATAATGTAAAAACACAGTTTTTAGCAAATGTCTCTCATGAATTAAGAACGCCTATCAATGTAATTCTTTCTGCTCTGCAGATGACCAATATTATTATGGAGGATATTGATTTATTGGATGCAAAGAAGAAATTATATAAATATAACGGTATGATAAAGCAGAATAGTTATAGGTTGGTTAGACTTATCAATAACTTAATAGATATTACTAAAATAGATTCAGGATTTATGAATATGAATCGAATGAATGTTAATATTGTAAGAATTGTAGAAGATATAACTTTATCTATAGCTAGTTTTATTGAAAATAAACAAATTGAACTTATACTATATTCAGATGTGAAGGAAGAAATTATTGCTTGTGATCCAGACAAGATTGAAAGAATAATGTTTAATATCCTTTCTAATGCCACAAAATTCACTAATGCAGGCGGAAAAATAACAGTAAATATACTTGATAATGACGATCATATAACTATTTCTGTTCAAGATACTGGTATTGGAATATCAAAAGAGGATAAGCAAAAAATTTTCCAAAGATTCTTGCAGATTGACGATACTTTACATAGAAATAGTGAAGGTAGTGGTATAGGATTATCTCTAGTAAAATCTTTTATTGAGATGCATGATGGAGAAATCATTGTAGAAAGTACTTATGGTCAGGGAAGTAACTTTATTATTAAACTTCCAAAAATAATTATAGATGAAACTGAAGAAAAGAGTTTAGTCGAAAGCAACTCAGATTATATAGATAGAATGAATATTGAGTTCTCAGATATATATGCTTAGAGGCGCTATATAGATGGGATTATAAAATTCGCTTTGTGGAGGTATGATCAGATGAAAGTGGTACATCGCTCACTATTTACCTTACATGTTTTTGTAGGGATAGGAGCTATTTTTGGGGGCTTAGCTGCAATTTTAAATCCTGAACAACCACTGGGAGCATCAGTTGAGATGCTAAAGAACTCTCCTTTTAAAAACTTTTTAATACCTGGTATTATCTTATTTACTATCATTGGCCTGGGAAATATATGTGCTGCTATGGGGATTTGTTTCAAATCAAAATTTCAAGGTTACAGTAGTAGTGTCGTCAGCTTGGCTCTAGCCATATGGATTATTGTTCAATGTCTAATTATTAGCTCGATTCATTTTTTGCATATTATCTTTTTTATCATTGGACTAATAAAGATTATACTATCGACAATTGTACTATTTAAGCAAAACTTATTTTCTGCAAATCTCATATTTGATTATTATAGAAGGTATACAAAAGCAAAAATTTCATGAAAAAGAATTATAAGGGCATCCTTTATAAATTAAAGAATGCCAAATTTTATTGTATAAAGAAAACCACCTGCTATATACGGGTGATCCTGATGCTGTATTCTTTTGCCCCACTAAGGGTTCTAAATCAAGTTAAAAGTTTATTTATGGGCGAATAGATATAATGAATATGAATGAATATCAAGGAATATGGTGAAATGAAATGAAATGAATATGAATAAGGATATGAATATGGAGAAAATACAAGGTGTTGTTTTGAAGTACTATTTATGGTATAATTCTGGCTAGAGCTTAATGGAGGCTATATTATGGAAAAATTTTTCATGAAAGAGGCACTGGCTGAAGCGCAAAAAGCCTTTGCATTAAAAGAAGTTCCCATTGGGGCTGTTGTAGTAAAGGAAAGGTGTATTGTTGGGCGGGGATATAATCTGAGAGAAACATTAAAGGACCCTACTGCTCATGCAGAGATCATTGCCATTCGTGAAGCATCTCAAACCCTAGGAGGGTGGAGGCTCATGGATTGTGACCTATACGTTACCATTGAACCCTGTCCAATGTGTGCTGGAGCCATTATGTTGTCAAGAATAAATAGATTAATTATTGGAGCCATGGATCCAAAGGGTGGAGCCGCTGGATCACTGTTAAATATTCCTGATGATGACCGATTTAATCATAAGACCGAAATCATAACAAGAGTCCTAGAAGAAGAATGCTCTCAAATAATGAAAAAGTTTTTTAGAGAATTAAGAAGTAAATAATATGGAGAGATATCGAAGTGGTCATAACGGGGCTGACTCGAAATCAGTTAGACGGAAACGTCACGTGGGTTCGAATCCCACTCTCTCCGCCAAGTGAAAGGGTTACAGAATTTGTCTGTAGCCCTTTCACTTGGCAGAAAAAATGGATTACATTGACATAGTTTAGCTTGTCCTACTTAATAAGCACTAAAAAGCGGATATTCAGGGACTTAACCACAATGCTTTTATAGATAGGTAAATGTTTTATTAAATTACTCAATATACCTTGGAATTTGGTGCTGCATTATTTAAAATAATATTTTGAGTTTGTTGTTTCACACAAAACTGGATCCAATATCTATGGCAATGTCCATTAATGCTCCTGATATACGAAATCGAATAATAAGGGTAATAAGGAAAAATTCTACATTGGCATTAAAAGAAATTGGAGAAGTTTTCGGAGATCTATCAGAATCAACAATAAGTAAAATTTTAAAGTGAAATTCATTATAGAACTAACTCAACTTGAAAATATATTGTTCTATTGGAGGAAAATTATATGGAAATGATTTATTATAAGTGCCCAGCCTGTGGTTTTACTTATCAAGTCCCTGCTTATTGGGTAGAATTCTCACCTGAAGAAGAAACAGAAATGCTACATGTTAATCTGCAAACAAAAGAAATGTGTGATGAATTAATGTTAAAGTTAGTTAAAGGATAATGGTAGAAGAATGAAATTGATAAAGCAACATAAGAAATTCTAATACGCAATGTCTAATACAAACGCTGACCAATGACAGGTGACAATGTTTCGATGATTTAATTTAATAAAGGAAGTTTCTTTGCATGTAATGAATAATTCAAGTCAGAACCGTCCCCGCTTGAAAATACCAGATTGTATGTTTAACATTTGGTTATATGTGTACATAATAAATATATTATAGAATAATTTAAGGAGGAAGAAGGCGTGAGGAAAATACTAATCACAATTGACGGTTCCGAAAGTTCAAAAGCTGCACTATTGGAAGGGAAAAAACTGGCGGAACTGATGAAAAGCGAGGTTTTGCTTCTATATGTAGAAAAGCATAATAAGGTTGAAGGACCTTTCGTAGATGTTTCTGTGTTGGTTGACGTACATGAAGATCTAGAAGAAATAGGTAAGCAAGTAATTAATGATGGACTTGAAGTATTTAAAAATTACTCAGGATCAGTAAAGGCAAAGACAGAGTTTGGAGATCCTGGTGAAGTAATTATCGAAATAGCAGAAAAAGAAAAGGTAAACTTGATTATTATGGGTAGTAGAGGACTATCGAGGATTAACAGATTTTATTTAGGAAGTGTGTCTAATAAAGTACTAAATGATGCTCATATTTCAGTACTTATCATAAAGTAGGTAATTGTTGCGACAGAGAACAATTTTGATATAGAGCTATGAGGGTGTTGTTCCTATGTCTCTATGTTTTATGGCAGCCCTTAAAGAGAGATAGTAGGTGAACCATCCCATTGAGGCATCATTTCTAAATAATACCTCCATATAAAAAACTTCAGATTAAGACCTCCATTTGTGAAAGTAGAAGTGGTGTATTTCGCCACTTTACTTTCACAAATGGAGGTCATTTAATTGAATGAAATTAGTTTATAGACATTTATCCATAGTAATCTGAAAAGCCAATAGCAAAAACTTATCCTTGGAAATTCAAGTGGAGACGGGTTGAGTAAGCAAACGATGGAAATAAGGGATCAGTGTGAAAAAAGAGTTGCCATAAAAAAGCACTCAAACGCTAGTTTCCAGCGTTTTGAAGTGCTTTTACTGTCATGAAGAAATATAATAAAGAGAAGCTTTTTAAGGGAGAAGTATCTACAGGGATATAATTATGGGCACTATAATGGGTACAAGTATTGTGAGAACCACTCCGGTGACAAAAGCAATTAATGCAGTCTTTCCGTCAGTAACCTTTGAAATGATCGGCAAAGTAGTATCCATAGCGGTAGCTCCTGCTGGAGCAATACTTTCGAGCTTACCTATGTATTTAGCGATATAGGGAATTATCATTAATGCTATTATTTCTCTCCAAACATTTGTAATAAAGGCAATTGCCCCCGTTTCAGCACTGTACTTAGAAAGTAAAATAGCAGATAGGCTGTACCATCCAAATCCTGCCCCTATGGCGCCGGATTCATTAGGGGGGAGACCGAGAATGAATCCTCCAATAATGCCACCTACTATGCTACCTACTGCTACCATAATAGGGATAAGTAGTATTTTTAGACCGCTCTCCTTAATTTGATTTACTACATCTTTGTTCCTACCAATATCAATACCTACAAAAAACAAAAGAATACAGAGACCAAGGTCGATTATAATACCGATATGTTGAACAAGAGATTGAGGAAATAAAAATAATCCAAAGAATATACCTAATATAACAGATAAAATGATTCCTATGTTCATTGTTCACTACTCCTTTCATCTTTATGACTTAATACATACCTTGATACAAGCCTTACAAATAATATACTAAAGACTATTGAAGATAAGGCTAGTATCAATGCCTGATAACCCAATCGATAAAAGGAACTGATTACCTGTTCATTCACTCCTATACTCATCCCCATTACAAAAAGAAGTATAAGCAAGCTGGCATACTGAAAGTGAGAAAGTTTGGCTATAAAGTTCTCTTTCAACTTTCCCTTTGCACTTAGCCAAGCACCTAGAAAAATTATAGAAATATAAAGAAATATTCTCATTGCGACCTCCAAAAAATAATGATTTAGCTTAATCAGCATGAATATAGTTTACATGAAATCGAATGGCTTCGTCAAAATTTTTTGTTATAGGTCATTAATAATCCAATTAATAATATATTCCAGGGTAAATGCCATTACTTAAGACTGGGTTTTAAAGAACCAATGATAAAACTTTCGAGACATATAAAAAGTAATAAACAGTGTTATCCAAGTCCAATACCATTCCCACTGATTATAGTGTATTACAGAAGTAGTGTTTTCAAGAAGTACTTCAATGATCGTTATCACTGAGCAATATATAGAGTAATAGGCTATTTGTCTTATAGGGGATTTTTTATTTGGGTAGTATAGGTTAAATAATACACAAATTGAAGGATAGACAAAGAATTCAAATGTAAAACTGGCTTTACTAGCATATGGAAAAAACATTCTAACGGGATATTCAATAAGGTGAAGTTCCACAACCAGAAGACCAAATATCCATGTTACGAATTGCTTGAAGGAGAAGATTACCCAAGCATGTCGTACTTTATTCCTAGGAATAAAGATAATAAGTAATATAATTGTTATTAACCATGAAGCGCTCAAAATAATATACTCAATTTTCATCTTGTCTTTAATCCTTTCTATAGGTATATATCAAGTATTTCCAACAAAATGGATTACAAACTAGTTAGATTATTTTTAAGATTGGTACCCAATTTGGACAAAGAGAATACTATGTACTAGGATAATAATGCAAACATGACATATTATGGAATAATATATAGAGAGGAGGGGAGAGAATGCCCTGGATGAGATATATTCCTCAAGAAATGTATCCCAAAAACAAAAGAAGTCATTTTGCTCAGAGCGCAAGTGTAAAGTTGACAGGGGGAACCACTGGAGATTGTATAAACACACCCGTGAAAATTAGTGCTTTAAGAACTGGAGCTATAGCAAAAGTTCCAGTAGTTTTAGCAGAACTGACATTGCAATTAAATATAGATGCAATAATTGATCTTCCTGTGGTTGCATCGGAGATTAACAATATAAAAAATAGTGTTAAGGTTTCACAATGTCTATTGCTCCCAGATACAAACATGCTTTTTATAAAAGGATATGTTAGTCAAAATATGGAGTACAGGACTATAAGCTCTATTTATGGAGACAGAGAATATGGATCGGTTAATCAATGTACTGTAGAGGTTCCATTTGGTTGTACTACATCAGTGGACTATAACGGGTCAGAGCCACTAGAACCTATTCCTAATGATTTTAAAACATTTGAGTATCAAAATAAACAAGACATTAGTATTACAAGGTTGATAGAAAAGAACCATGTACTATCAACAGACTTTTTGGAACAAAATAGAATAAGTACGGAACATTTCAATGATCTTCCCTACTGTGAATTGGTAAGTAGCAGAATAATAGAATCCGATAAATACCTCAGTAACAGTAATACTAACAGGTTTAATATTACCAAGGAAAAGTGCCTTAAAAGTATTGAAGAAAAAATGGTAGTCTACCTGACCATCAAGATTCTTCAAAATCAACAAATAGAAATCTTGCCAATGGCATTACGTGCTGTTCTTGATAAAGACTCCTAAATATTTTATAAAATCACTTGGGTTTTGATCCAAGTGACTTTATTTTTTAGCCAGTAAAAAATTGTGTAACCCTATTGGGACATGATGAATAGCATGTACTAGGTAAGAGAGGACAGGGTCTGACTTCCATTCTAAAAAATAATAAGGAGGATATAAGAAATGGCATATCAAAGATATGATGGACTACAACAATACTACGATGGAAAAAACCATGGTATGGTAAATGGTGTAATGGATGGGAAAATATGCAATAAGAAAGCCTGCGTAAAAGTAGAAGGAGGAACAACAGGAGATTGTGTGAGTACACCTGTGGCTATTACACCTTTGGTCACAGGAGCAGTAGCAAAAATACCGGTAGTCTTAGCCGAGCTTACAGTACAAATAAATGTAAATGCTATAATAGATTTGCCAGAATATGCTTGGGAAATTAAAAACATCAAAAAACATCTTAAGATTACTCAATGTTTATTACTACAAGACACCAATGTACTTTTTATAAAAGGATTTGTTCGTAAAAATATTGACTACACAACTCGTTCCTGCTCTAGTGGTCAAGGCATTTGCGGAGATATTAAACACTGCACAGTAGAGGTTCCATTTAGCTGTACAACTCCCGTAACATTTAATGGTGTTGCCCCATTAGCACCTGTTACAAGAACAGCTACTGAATTTCAGTACTTGAGAGAGACGGATATCTATGGACCTGGATATGCAGACAAGGACAGATTACAATCAGGAGATCTTTCTGAATTTAACCAAATTAGCACAGAATATTTCAATGAACTACCGTTCTGTGAACTTATAAGCAGCAGAATTGTGGAATTCGATGAGCAACTAAACAGAGTAAGTCCAGAAGGATATAATGTACCATTTGGAGAAAAGAAATTTAAAAGCATCGAAGAAAAAATGGTAATTTTCCTTACTTTAAAATTATTACAAAAACGACAAGTAGCAATACCTCCAATTGCATTAGGTGCTCTAGACATAGATTGCTAATTTTATGATCTGCTATAATTAAGGACTTCATCCTATTGATGGAGTCTTTTTTGTTTAAATTATGCAGATTTTTCGATAAATATCATTGTTTCCCGACAAACCTTTATTTATTCTTTGAAAATTCATGATATAATAAATCAAGAATTAGTACAGGGGGAATTTTCTTGGAAAAAATGAAATGGCAAAACTTAAAAATTGGTGTTAAATATGGTATTGCACTATCAATTACAAT
>JUEG02000627.1_pt1 | contig 21502 bp, 24 predicted proteins | sample 432341 | NCBI WGS metagenome assembly JUEG02 (sample SAMN02953476, study PRJNA257561) | rock porewater metagenome | biome: terrestrial; feature: Opalinus Clay rock; material: porewater; isolation source: Opalinus Clay rock BIC-A1 borehole | place: Switzerland: Mt Terri URL, St-Ursanne ... | reverse complement strand
GATGCAACAACATTAGAATATGAAGGAAGAACACCGGATGATTATTATGAAGTCGGCGATCACATTATACGAGTAAGAGCAAAAGATGAGGCTGGCTTCTATTCTCCGTGGTTAGAAAAGAGTTTTACTGTAGTAAATGCGGTGCCAACAGTAACGTTAACAGCGACGCAAACAAGAACCACTAAAGATGGTAAGTTCTTGGTTAATATTGAAGCTTCAGCGACAGATGCAGATGGTGATACAACAACATTAGAATACGAAGGAAGAACGCCTGACAATTACTATGAAGTTGGTAATCACATTATACGAGTAAGAGCAAAAGATGAGGCTGGCTTCTATTCTCCATGGTTAGAAAAGAGCTTTACAGTAGTAAATGCAGTGCCAAAAGTAACATTAACAGCAACGCATACAAGAAGCATTAATAATGGTAAGTTCTTGGTTAATATTCAAGCTTCGGCAACAGATGCTGATGGTGATGCAACAACGTTAGAATATGAAGGAAGAACAGCGGACGATTACTATGCAGTCGGTACTCATACGATAAGAGTTCGAGCAAAAGACGAAGCTGGATTTTATTCACCATGGTTAACTAAAACCTTTACTGTAACAAACTCAGCACCGACAGCGCCAGTCATCAGCCGATCACCAAGCGGTAACAGCGTTTCGCCGGGGACACCTGTCACCATTACAGCCCAAAGTACAGATCCTGACGGAGATTCGATTTCCTATGTTTGGGATGGTCATAGTTCAGAAACACAGACATATCCTCGTGGAAAAAATGTTGTTCGTGTGAAGGCAGTAGATGCCGCTGGAGCTGAATCTCCTTGGGCAGCAATCGTCTTTTTCGTGGCTGATGCGAATGGTGGCGGAGGAATGACTTTGACCGGTCCAGATTCTGTCATTTTAGAAGAAGGTCTGGAAGGAGCGACGATTACTGAATATACATTTACCGTGCCCCCTGTATCCGGTCATAGTGGAAGTGACTTTGGTCGTGTAAGAGGATACAATGTGACAACTAAAAAATGGGATCAGCTTGACTATGAAACGACCAAGAACGGGATTACATTCAGTAAAACGTTAAATGCAGGTGTTTATTCTCAACTAGAATTCTATTACTATACGAACCATTCATGCATGTACAACAAATCAAATATCACCTATTCAGTTGAGTATCACTTTGAATAAAAAGAAAATATCAAGAAAGTGGCTTAAGTTATTCTTAGGCCACTCTTTCTGAAAGGAGGTTGGAAGCGATGGAGTATGTCATCATGCTACTGATTGGAGCCATATTATCAGGCTGTTTAGTATATGTAAATACACTCTTAGATGGCCTTGTTCCCATTGCCCTTCATGCAGAAGATTATATGGATACACTTCTTGGAACTAGTGGGATAAGTGGAATGTTTGATATTTTCTTTTCATTTGGTGTTTCGCTTATTGTCTTAAAATTTCTTAAAAAAGGCTTTGAGAGATACATTTTATGGACTGAAGGCGATGCAGAGATTGAACCCATTATGCTACTTACAGGTTTCTTCAAATCTCTTGCCATCGCCATTAGTTTTCCAACGTTATATGGCTGGTTGGTAGAAATTGTTGAAGACTTAAGCAATGAATTAATTACCACTGTCTCTAATGATATGGCAACAGATTTCAGCACCATTATTACCGGCATTACTAGCGCAGGGATTTTCACAGGTATTGTGTCCATCATCTTCTTCATCTGCTTCTTTATGCTGTATGTACAGTTTCTAACAAGAGGACTTGAAATTCTGATTCTTAGAATAGGACTCCCCCTAGCTTGTGTGGGATTGATGGATCAAGACAATGGTGTGTTTAGAACCTATATACAAAAGTTTTTTCAAAGCACTACAGCGGTTTTGGTGCAGATTGTACTGGCAAAACTCGGCGTTTCATTAATGCTCAATGCCCATGTGTTTTGGGGATTAGCAGCGCTGTTATTAGCCTTAAGGACACCGAAGTTTTTACAGGAATTCTTGATTGTCTCAAGTGGAAACGGTGGCGGTGGCATGATGAACCGTGTTTATTCTACAGCACGAATCTATCAAATGGGAAAAGCAGTATTTAAAAAATAGAAGGATGGTGAGGCAGTGGATCTATTAAAAGAAATGGCTGATGCCTTCATCCTTTTAATTCGTGTAGGAGCAGTTTTGAGAGTGGTTCACTGCTTTATTCATATAGGAATGGATGAAGAACAAAGTAGCAGCTATAAAAAGAGAATGAAAAACACAGTAATCTTTTATGTCTTAGCAGAGAGCATATGGCAGATTAAAGATTTAGTCATGAGTTATTACATGTGATGGAGGTGCGTATGGAAGAAAGAAAAAAGAATCCCTTGTATATTCCCCAAGGGTTGAAAACAAGGGTTGAGATTTTTGATGGGTTCGGTAAAGAAGAATTATTTAAAACTATTATGATGACCATAATCGTTGGCATTCTTGATATTATGTATTACCTGATTTTTAAGAATACGGTGGTGAGCATTGTCACCATTCTTGTGGCAATTGCAGGCAGTGTCATGATGTTGACAAAAGACCATACCAATATTTCAGTTGTAGATCAGGTTGGCTTTATGGTTCGTTTTGCCCGGTCACAAAAATATTATCCTTACAAATATCAAGATGAATGGAGGTAGCGCAAGTGGAAGCAACTAATAAAGAAAAAGTGTTATCAAAGATGAATAAGGAGCTGGCAATCATCTCGGATGGAAATTATGATTTAAGGTCAGGTGAAAACTATATGACCGCTGAAAGTGTCCATTATGCAATTAGAAAATGGTTTTTGGAAGAACACATTCCAGAGCTTATTGCTGGATTGATGGCAAATCAAGATGAACCACTGGAAAGAGTGTATGATTTCTATGTGGATTCCGGTTATTTAACAAAAGAGGTTGATCATAAGCGCTTCATTAAAGACTATACGACATGTCTTTACTATGAACATTTAAAAAGTATTCTTCATGAAAAAGTAGAAAGAGAATATCAGCAATTTATTGAAGAATTCAAGCAAAAGTCACCTTATGATATGCCTAAATTGATTACAGAAATGACAGTAAAAATGCAGACCTACAGTATCTTTCGATATGATGATCAGTTTGATTTTACTGAGAGGTATTTTGAAAATCTTATCCCTATTGAAAACATCCTAGATAAGGTTTATAAAGCTTCTGAACTGAAAAGCGTATCAACGAATGATTTGGAGATTGTTGAAGAAGAAGTTATCAATAGTCTTATGAATTTGGCAAGAACTACAGAGGAAATTCAAGCAGTCGAGGATGAAGGCTATGAAATGGATTGATATGATTCAGTACATTCATATTGTTCAATTGGTATCCTTCGTCATGCTATTAACTTATGCTGCCATGATTGACCTCAAGACAAGAACAATACCGGATCATATACCTGTGCTAATTATTTTTATTGGATTGATTGATATGGAACCCGTTTCAGCAGTATTAGGGTTGATGCTTGTTCCGTTGCCTTATTTTATTATGGCACTTCTTAAAGAAAATAGCATAGGTGGTGGTGATATTAAGCTCATAGGTGCTTGTGGCTTTTACTTAGGCTTACAAGTTGGATATGTGGCAAGTGTTTTGGGGCTAATGCTTGCGATTATCATTCATTTCGCTTATAGCGTGATTGGAAATAAAAAGGTGACTAAAAACATACCACTTGGCCCATATCTAGGAGCAGGCTGTATAATAGCCTATTTTGTAATTAAATAAAAGAAAAGATCAGGAGGAATACAAGCAATGAAAAAAATATTAAGAAACAGGACCGTTCTAGGGATAGCCAGTATCGTGCTATCTCTTATTATTTGTTTTGGATTGACCCCGTTATTCAATCAGGCCATTTCTGAGAAAGTATCGGTTGCAAGAATAACAGAGAATATTCAAAAGGGTGAGCTGATAACATCAAAGATGATAGAAACAGTTGAAATTGGTGGATATAATCTGCCACATACAGTTTTACGTCAGGAAGAAAACATCATCGGTAGTTATGCCTTAACAGAACTTCATACAGGTGACTATATTTTAAATTCTAAGATTTCAAGTAAACCGCTTGTAAATTATGAGTATTTGACGGATTTTGATGGTAGTGAACGAGCCATATCTGTCAGCATTAAAAGCTTTGCTGCTGGATTGTCAGGAAAATTAGAACCAGGGGATATTGTTACTGTCATGGCTTCTGATTTTGGAGATATGAGAGAAACAGTAAGTCCTGCGGAGCTTCAATATGTAGAGGTGCTAGCAGTGACAGCCGGAACGGGTCTTGATACAGATGAATATGAAATAGATCGAGAAGCAATAGAAAAAGATAAAGAATTACCAGCTACAGTGACATTAAAGGTAACGGATAAGCAGGCAAAACTTCTTGCTGAGATGGAAGCTAAGGGTAAAATTCACATAGTTTTAGCGTATCGTGGTGAAAAGGAAAATGCAGATAAGTTCTTGGACGAACAGAAGTTGATTTTGTCTGAAAGTGAAGATGAAGCACAAGCTGATAAAAATGAAACGGATGATATTAATCAAGATGAAACACAAGGAAGTAATCAAGAAATTGAGGAAGAAGTGGAGGTAAGTAATGATGAAGAACAATAAGATCATTGGTATATGGGGTAATCCCAATAGTGGGAAAACCACTTTGAGTATTAAGATTGCAAATGAACTGATTAGAAAAAATAAAAGTGTCATATTGGTCATGGCAGACCCATTTGCACCGGCTATTCATACGGTGCTTCCATTCACAGAGACAAAGGATCAGTCATTAGGAGCATTGTTGTCCTCGATTCAGATTTCTCAAGAAAGCATTTTGAAAAAGTGCATTCCAGTCCCTAATACTAAGAACTTAAGTGTTTTAAGCTATCTTCATGGAGAAAATATTCGAACTTATGCAGATTACGGGAAAGAGAGAATCCTTGATTTTTTCATTCTGTTAAAGCATCTTGCAGATCACATTATTGTGGATTGCAGCAGTCAGTTTCACCATGATTTATTGTCAAGAGGTGCACTTGAATTATCAGATCAAGTCATTCGTTTAATATCACCAGACTTAAAGGCCATTAGTTTCTATGACGCTTCGTTACCTTTATTGGGAGAGAGAAAATACAATGTGGCAAATCAGATTAAGGTACTATCCAATGTGAAACCAGAAATGCCTAAAGATATTGTTGGGAATCGTTTTGGTGGCATTCAGAATGAACTGGATTATAGTGAGGAACTTCAGCGACAAGTGCTAGAAGCGAGGATATTTGAAACACTAACAGATAAAAAAAGTGAGGGTTACAATAATCAACTTCAAAACCTTATGGATATATTGTTCTTTTGTGAAGATGATCATGAGAAAAAAGAAAAGAAGAAGGAAAAGAAACTTAAAATTGCTTTTCTCAAAAACGGGAGTGATGCGTAGATGAGTGGCGTGTTTTTAGATTCAGCAAAGAATATCCGGGATTTTTCTGATATCCTTCATGAAGTGCAGGAATATATATCAGGGAAATATGCAATTTTAATATCCCATGACAGTGAAAATCAAAAAGACCAGATGAAGTCCTATATTACTAAGTATCTGATGGACTATTCTTTAGCGGTTGAAGATATGAACCTAGATGAGTTGGTAGAAACCCTATACTCAGAAATGGCGGAGTATTCATTCCTAACCAAGTATTTGTTTCGTAGTGACATAGAAGAAATCAATATTAACGCATGGAATGATATTAAGGTCACTTATTCAAATGGCGATATTTTACCTATAAAAGAAACCTTTAATTCACCAAGCCATGCCATTGATGTCATCCGAAGACTGCTTCATAAAAGTGGTATGATTCTTGACCAGTCACAGCCAATCGTTGTAGGTCATTTATCGGAGCGTATTAGAATCACAGTTTTAGGACAAGGTGTTATTGATCCTGCTATTGGTGTTGCGGTATCTATTCGTATTGTCAATCCCAAGAAACTGGTCAAAGAGGATTTTATGAGACAGAATACAGCAAGTGAAGAAATGCTAGACTTCCTGTCATTGACACACCGATATGGTGAAAGTCTTTGTATTACCGGAGCGACATCCAGCGGTAAGACGACACTCATGAGTTGGATTCTTTCAACACTACCGGATAATAAGAGGCTATATACCATTGAAAACGGTACAAGAGAGTTTAATTTAGTCAAGAAAAATGAAAAAGGTGAAGTTATCAACAATGTTATCCACACCGTAACACGACATAGTGATGATCCAAAACAAAATATTACCATGGTAAAACTCCTAGAAACAGGACTTACAGTGAATCCAGATTATATCTGTGTTGCTGAGATGAAGTCGGAAGAAGCCTTTTTCGCTCAGGAATCGGCAAGGACAGGGCATGGGGTAACTACTACGATACATGCCAGCTCTTGTATTGCTACCTATTATCGAATGGTAACCCTTTGTAAACAGCGATATGATATGGATGAAAGAACCCTTTATAATCTGGTAACAGAAGCTTTTCCTATTGTTGCGTTTTCAAAGAAGCTAGAAGACAATTCAAGACATATCATGGAAATTACCGAATGTGAGATTAAAGAGGATGGATCAAGAGCAATTAGAACACTGTATAAATTCAATGTAATAGATAATACTTTTGTAGATAGCAAACTTAAGATTATAGGAATATATGAAAAGGTCAATGACATATCAGCATCTCTTGAAAAAAGACTTTTAGAAAACGGTATGCCAAGTAACCTATTAGAACGGTTTAAAGGAGGTGGGAAGCATGAATAGTTTATTGTTTGTCGCATTTATAGCAATGAGTATAGGTCTCTTTGTAGCATTTGGACTTTCATTCTTTGATATGGCAACGGATATTCTAAAAAAGAGAGCTAAAAAGAAACAGGCATTAAATGAAAGAATCAAAGAATTAACCAGTAAGAAAAAGAAAAAAGGACTGAAAAAGCTTATTGATGAAACCAAACATGTATTACGAATGACTAATAAAGAGAATCTATTTATGCTGATTGTCATATTATCCCTAGTATTTATGACCATCGGCTTTTTTATTGCCATTACACTAAATAATATGTTCCTTATACCAGTACTAGCGATTGGTTTTTCGCTGCTTCCTTTTTGGTACGTCCAATTTACAGCGACAAAATGGAAAAAGGGACTAAACAGTGAAATGGAAACAGCTTTATCAGTCATTACAACATCTTATCTAAGAAGTGAGAGTATTATCACAGCTATAGAAGAAAACGTAAACTATATCAATCCACCGGTTCAGAATGTGTTTCATGCTTTTTTAACACAAACGAAGTTGATTAATGCCAATACAAAAATGGCACTAGAGAGCTTAAAACCAAAAATAGAAAGTTCAGTATTTCATGAGTGGGTGGATGCGCTCATTGATTGTCAGGAAGATAAAAACCTTAAAAGTACTTTGACACCTATTGTATCTAAATTATCAGATATGAGAATGGTCTCAGCAGAACTTGATTATCTTCTGTATGAACCAATTAAAGAATTTGTTACCATGGCAATATTATTAGTTGGCAACATACCACTCATGTATATGCTCAACAAAGATTGGTACCATACGTTAATGTTCACAGGCATTGGTAAATTTGTACTGGCAGTCTGTGGCATCGTCATATTTGTTTCATTGGCAGCCGTCGTTAAATTATCTAAGCCTGTGGAATACAAAAGGTAGAAAGGGGGGGATATGATGATGCAAATTTTACTTTTATTTTCGATGTCCTTTTCTTTAGGTGTGTATCTGATTTTGAAGGATGTATTAAAGCTGCCTTCAGGACGAGCTATTAAAGCGGTTCACGTCATAGATAAAAGGGAAAGAAAAAAATCAAAGAATCTTGAAGTATTAATCAATGAGTGGGCTATTAGATTATCTAAAATAGTTCATCTTACGGATTACAGTAGACGAAGACTTACAGCGACTTTAAAATCAGCAAATATAAAGCTCTCACCAGAAACATTTGTTGCGAGAGCTTGGCTAAAAGCGGGGATGATGCTACTTTTTATAATCCCTGCTTTATTTATTTTCCCGATGGTATTTCCAGTCATATTGTTTTTAGCAGTAGCAGTTTATTTCAAAGAAATCCGAAGTGCTGATGAAGCTGTCAGAAAAAGAAGAGAAGATATCGAGTTTGAATTGCCACGTTTTGTTTCTACCTTATCTCAGGAATTAAAAGTCAATCGAAATGTGCTTAATATTTTAGAAACGTACAAACAAAATACGGGCAAGAGTTTTAAAAATGAGCTAGAGATTACCGTGGCAGACATGAAGTCAGGCAGCTATGAATCAGCCCTTACAAGAATGGAAGCAAGGCTCAACAGCCCATCGTTGTCTGAAACGATTCGTGGGCTTATTGGTGTACTAAGAGGTGATGATGGTGTTGTGTATTTTCAAATGCTGTCCCATGATTTGAAACAATTAGAATTACAACGATTAAAGACAATCGCCATGAAAAGACCGGCAAAGATAAGGAAATATTCCTTTGCCATGCTCTTTTGCTTCTTGATGATGTATCTATCCGTTATGTTTGTTGAAATTATTGAAACCCTTGGGAAACTATTTTAGGAGGTGGTCGAATGATAGAGATTTTAAAGTCGAAACGGGGAGAGGGATATATTGATGTCGTGGTGGTTGTCCTTGTAGCGATGATGGTCATTGCTATGGCAGTTAAGGTATATCCTGTTTTTGTGGTGAAGGGCGATTTAAACACATTTGCTAATGAGCTTTCAAGAGTGGCTGAAATTGAAGGACGCATTGGTTCAGAAACCACAGCTAAGAAAAATGAACTTAGGGCAAGTCTTGGGATTGATCCAACAGTGAATTGGTCTACGTCAGGGAATATTGATCTCAATGAAGAGTTTAGCGTTGTCTTAACATTACCTGTAGATATTGGATTTTTCGAATTTGGCTCCTTTCCCATTACCTTGACCGCTAAGGCAACAGGTAAATCGGAGGTATATCACAAGTGATGAAAATCATAAAAGATAAACAAGGGAATGCAGCACTCTTTGCCATTGTGATTATTTTGTGTCTGATACTTCTCTTTACAGTTGCAAGTGAATACTTAAGATTACAAATAATAGCAAGTGGTGTCAGAGATGCCCTGCAATCCTCTGTTATTGCAGTAGCGACTGAAAACTATGATGAAGTCTACAACGGTTTAAGAGAAGGCTACTCTGGTGGTTATCAGCTAAATGAAATGGATAGATGGGTAGAGCGAGTTGATTCAGGTGCAGTGCTCATGAAATTGAGTGATAAACTGGGACTAATCGGTGGAAATAAATATGCAGGTGGGTATTTGGAATATCGCTTATACGATTTGGATATTCAGATTAATAATGCGCCTTTTGCAATGAGTGACAATAACAACAGATTTGAAGCAGAAGCCTGGGTGACACTTCGTGTACCTTTATCCTTTGGTTGGGAGCACTTACCGCCAATGGAGATTCGACTTAAAGTTAATGCTGGATATAGCCCAAAGTTCTAAAAAAATAAGTGAAGTATAGACAAATAAAATCACTGATGATAATATGTATATATAGAACATGTATAGATTATACATATTGTTATTGGAGTTGATGAACATGAAAAATAAACCATCTATAAATCTAAATGAACCAAGCTTCTATATCTTATTGGCACTATATAAAGAGCGAATGAGTGGCTACGAACTAACAAGAGATATTTTAAATATTACAAAAGGTAGACTTGAAGTGAGAACCGGAACCATGTACCCTACATTAAAAAAGTTAGTGGATCATAAACTTATAGAGCAGATCGACGAAACTAGCCAAGAAAGAAACAAAAAGATTTATCAATTGACAGAAGAAGGGAAGAAAATCCTTCAACATGAAGTTGATATACTGAAAGAAAAATTAGAGGAAATAAAGCTGATTATGAACGAAACCTAAGGAGGTCGTGGAATATGAAAAAAATGAATTCAAAACAAGTAACTTTGGTTACTGTAACATCTTTAATCATAGTTGCAATAGTATTAGGTGCTTTGATTTTTTCAAAGTTCAATACAGGGGAAGTTGCTAAGGACAATGTATTATCTGATATTCAAAATAATACACCTGTTGTAGAAGAAATTGAAGAATCAGATAAAGTTGAGCAAGTCGTTGAAGTTCCCAAAATTCAGGATACTGAAACAAAAGTAATAGAAGATAACGAAGAAGTTGCTTCTATTGAAGAGCCAATGCCTGAACCACCAGAAAAACCAGAACTAGAAGCACCTAAGGATAAACCAGAAACCAATGGTGATTTAGAAGACATGGATAATGTACCTGAATACAATGAAGAAGATTTAGTTGTTGAACCTGAGGAAGTTGTTGTGGTGAATGAACCTCAAGAGTCAACAGAACCAGAGCCGGTAGTAGAAGAGCAAGAAAGTGAAAGCAATTTAGTACCTCCATCTGAAAACCCTTTTTTAAATCCAGAGAATGCTGCAAAACCTATAGAGCTAGATGGTTCAGGTTTGGGTGATGGCGAGTGGGGTACCGGAGACAAATTTTAGCCGCAAATATCATTGAGACAGTTCTTTCGAGAGCTGTTTCTTTTTTTATGAAAGGAGCAAATAGAAATGAAAATACTTAAAAATATATCCGTCATAATGCTTGTAATTGCGGTATTTGTTAGCTCAATGGTTGTTTATGCGGATGATAATGCTGATACTGGGACGGGAGATACTAGTAATGCTCTAGATGGTAAAGGATTTTACCGAGGCAGTGAATATATGTATAAGGTTTCAGTTTATGTTGGTCTTTCAGATCAAACCAATAAAAACGATAATCTTGACACGAACTGGAAAATGGTAGGAACCAGTCCTATCTATGTTAAAATTCCAAGTTTCACAATGCCTTCCGGGGTATTCTTGGGTGCTGAAAGTAAAGTTAACTATCAAAAAGGAAGTTCATTATCAGCTCATACAGCGCCAACGATAGTAACGGATAATCCACCAGCGATTCCTATTACCCATGGTGGAAATATTAATGCTATTAAGTCTTACTTTGGTGATACGAAAACTTTAATGGGTCTAATTGATGGTTTTGCAATACAAAAAGGAACTTCAAGAGAAGGTCTAGTTGCAAACATAAGTTTTACTATTGAAGGTGAAAGAAAATCCTATCCAGCTGAGGAAATCCTGCCCATCAAAGTTGATGGACAATATCAAAATAAAGTGCCATGGCTTATTGTGTATGAACCTGTGATTATTTCATACCTAAAAGACCGTACAACTATATTAGCCTTTACTGCCACAGAATATGCCTTAGCTCAAAAGCTAGGATATTTTAATTTTAGGGGTGGAGCTGATGGACAATATATATCAGGTATGACCCATTCTGATTTGCCAAATTCCATTTTTTTAGAAGAAAGTTGGTTTGGTTATCCGGTAACGTCGGCACTTCCTGATAATGTGTATTGGGATTTAGATCGTATCATAGCAGGCGGTGGTTGGGGTATGCGCCTATTAAAGGCGAATGCGGTCAATGTAGTTGAAAATGATACAGAGTATGACTATGAGTATCGTGTTGACACAGATGTTATTACGTCAGTTCGAATTTACGCAAGTGATGACATAACGCCTGATAACCGCCATGAAAGTGAAGCTGCCTATAACAATCCAGTTAAGAATACAGCTACTGTTACCATAAGTGCCAATGGCTATTCAAAGAGTACAGAAGTTGTTATTCCTGATGGCGGTTCAGAACTGGTCTGGCTTAAATGGCATACTCCAAGTGTACCTGGTGATGTAACAATTCAAGTAAATGTTAGTGGTAATAGTGCAGCCAAAATTGATGGAACAAGTCGAAGTGCTACTTTAATTGGTAAAGTTATAGATTTAAGCTTGAGCGAACCACCAAATCCAACGGCCAATGACCGAAACGATCATTTTACCTTACCAAGTATTCCGGTAAAAGCAGAGAAAATTAATGCGAACTGGGGTGTGTATGATTGTAACTGGATTCCAAAATGGGTATGGCATCCAAAATGGGAATGGGAATCTGATTGGCAGAAGGATTACTATACCTATCATCATTCTGGTGGATGCAGGGATACTGATGGTGATGGAGATGATGATTATTGTCCGGGGCACAGAAGATATCGCTGGGTTGATCGAGGTGAGTGGGTTGATAACGGTCATTGGGTAGATGAAGGACACTGGGAATATGATTATACAAACTATAATGCCAGTCTCACAGGCACGATGACATTGGAACCAGATGAAAAATCTCCAACTGCTGATGGAGAGGTTATGAGATCAGGTTATGGTGTAAATATCAATGTTTCAACCTTCCCAACAACCAATGCCCCAAGTTCTCATGTTACCAATGCTCAAAATGTCATTACTTATTTCCCAGAGTTTCATTATGATATTTATTGGAGGTTGCTGGATGCAAGGGAATATGGTGAATTTGCTTTCAAGGAAAATAAATATTCAACTTATAATGGCCGAGTCCATTTCACACCGCTTTGGTTTCCCGATGGAAGGTACAGTGTTCATGCTGAAATAATAGACACGTGGACGCCTGACGGGATGTTAAGAATTAACTTAAATGATAATGTGACCATTGATGGAGATTTATATATGGATTGGCACATTGGACCAAAATAGAGGGGGAATGAGACATGGCAATAGACCCAGCGACACTAAAAGCAGCAGCAAAAATTGCTACTACAGTTTTGTCAGATGAAAAGGGCAGGCGAATCGTATTGGTTGCCTGCCTTGTTCCATTTATCATCATTCTACTAGTTTTATCATCACCATTTGCGATCTTTTTTTCAATACTTGATGGTCAAGAAGAAACGGTATCGGTTATCAGTGTATTGAATGAGATGAAAGAAGATTTTAGATATAGTGTACAACAGGAACAAGCCGATTCGACCGCAGATATCATTAAAACCATAGTTATTGGAAGTGAAGACGGATTACTAATTGATAATTCGGAAGATGTATTGATTGCTTTCGCAGTGAAATATAATGTGACAAAAGATAATGCAGAGCAGGTTGCAGTTCTATCTGACAACCAACTAGAAAAGCTTAGACAAGTCTACCTAGATATGAACGTAATAACCACTACTTATGAAACCACATCAAAAGAAGTTGAAGTCACGACAACGAATGATGATGGAGAGTCGGTTACTGAGATTAAAACAGTTACAACAACCACTAAAATTATTACTATTGACAGTTTGACAACAGAAGATATCGGTGAAGTTTATGGATTTGATGATGTGCAGAATCAGATGATTGGTGAAATGCGTCAAAGTGGATATGGCATATTGATGGCTTCGGGTAACAGCAAGACTTTTCTGGCTAGGGAAGAAATTGAAGAGATAAAGAGTCATATCCCCGAAGGCATAATCATCGAAAGTGAAAAAGTTGTTGAAACAGCTGAAAGCTTAGTCGGGAAAGTAAATTATTTCTGGGGTGGAAAAAGTCTAGCTATCGGATGGGATAATCGCTTTGGAACAGATATGGAAGTAACTTCACCGGGAAGCTCATCTACAGGCACAATACGTCCCTTTGGCTTGGATTGTTCAGGCTTTGTGACTTGGGTATTCGTTAATGTAGGACTACCTACTGATTCAATTGAATCAACAATAGGCCACGGCACAACAGCTCAGTGGAATGTATCTACAAGTATTCCGACAAGTGCAGTAATGAAAGGCGATTTCGCTTTTATTGCAATACCAGGAACGAGAAAGGTTAATCATATTGGTATCGTTACAGGTAGAAACGATAACGGACAAATCATGGTCATTCACTGTTCATCAGGTGCTAACAACGTTTCAATATCAACAGCAGAAAGTGTTGGTTTTTTATATTATAGAAGACCGGCAGTTCTAATCAATTAAAGTCGGGAGGTTAAGCATGAATCCAGTATTACCAATTATTATGATTTTATTATGTGCTATTGCAGGAGCAGTAGCGTTTTTCTTTTTAAAGAGACCAAAGCAACTAAAGAATGATCAGATTAATGAGAATCAAAAGACAGCTCAGGAGTTTGTTAATGTGAAAGATATTCATGATAGATTTTTATATACAAGAGATGGTCAGATTATCGCTTATATTAAGATTCATCCAATTAGTATAGATTTATTTTCAGACAGTGAAAAAGAACAGATTTCAAAGGTTTTAACAGCTGAATTATCTAGTGTTCAGAAACCCTTTAAGTTTTTGGCAGTCTCACGACCGGTGGATATCACACCACTGGTGAATGAGTACCAAAGTCTTTTATCAGAGACCACAGATCAAAAGCAAAAAGAGCTCCTCAGGCATGAAATCATGGAGATTAGCAATTTTGCTACCAGTGGTGAAGTTATAGAAAGAAACTTTTTTATCATGCTTTGGAGTCGATATCGAGAAGGCATAGAATCGGATTTGATTAAAGAGTGTCAGGAAATGATTCAAAAGTTTGAAAGTGTCAACATTCATTGCGACATCATAAAAGAACAAGAAATAACTAGGCTGTGTAATTCAATTAATAATCCTGCATATATTTATTATGAGTAGGATGTTTGATGAATACGATCTTAAAATATGGTTATAATAAACGCTATATAAAATTAGAAATCGATACAAAATGTATCTTATGTAGAAAATATATTTACAAATCAAGTGTTTTGTGATAAGATTTATTATAACCGGAGGTGTATGTAATGAAAGATTCTATGATTCGTATAAAAGAAGCTGAACTGTATAATATAAAAAATGTTGAATATGGAAAAATTGATTTTCCAAATGATAATACATCATCAAATAAATTAATGGGTTCTGAGATCGTTGGCATATATGGTCAAAATGGCTCAGGTAAAACAGCATTTGTTGATGCTATGTGGATTATTAAACACCTTATAAGTGGAAAAGAGCTACCTAAAAACGCAGGTGACTATATCTTTGAAGCAGAAGAAACTGCCACGATTAAACTTGGTTTTGATTTGAACCAAGGTGACCATGAGTATCAGATTTTCTACGAAGTAGAGATTGAAAGAACAGATGAAAACAAAGCTAAAGTCATTCGAGAAAACTTAACGTACAAAGAGCTTATTGACGGTGCTTGGAAAAGTAAAGCGGGAATTATTGATTATCACGTAAAAAACAAAGAATATGTTTTTAAACCGGTAAAAAACTATCGTTTACTCACTTCAAATAATGCTGATATTCAAATTGATTTAGGTGTTGCAAAAAAAATGTCAGATAAAAACAGTACCTCTTTTGTTTTCAGCAGTGAGTTAGAAGATATCATTAAGAAAAGCGATGCTTTTAAAAACTACACAGACATTATTATAGCTTTAAAGCATTATGCTAATGTTAATCTTTTCATCATTAAGAATCACCATTCAGGAATGATTAACATGAATGTGTTAATTCCCTTTAGTTTCAGGTTGTTAGATGAGAAAAAGGTGACACAGGGAGATTTGGCAATCGGTCTGTTAAAGCCATCGGTTGTACCGGAAGAAGTTTATAATGTTGTGGTTAAGATTATTGACCAGATGAATATTGTCCTTGAGACTATTGTTCCAGGTCTTAATATAGGTTTGAAAAACCATGGCAAGCAACTTAGAGAAGATGGTAATGAAGGGATTCGGATTGAACTGATCTCCATAAGAGATGACATAAAAGTTCCTTTAAAGTATGAATCTGATGGTATCAAAAAAATCATCTCCATAATGAGTACTTTAATAACAATGTTTAATAACCCTACAGTTTGTATGGTGGTTGATGAATTGGATGCCGGCATATTTGAATATTTACTTGGTGAAATTCTTCAGATTATCAGTGAAAACGGAAAAGGACAGTTGATCTTTACTTCTCATAATTTGAGACCCCTTGAAATGCTGGATACAAGTTCAATCATCTTTACAACAACGAATCCTAAAAATCGATATATGCGCTTTGCAAATGTTAAGAGCAATAATAACCTTCGAAACCTGTATTATCGAAGCATAAATCTTGGTGGACAAAAAGAGGAAATCTACAAAGAGACCAATAGCTTTGATATCAGTCGTGCCTTCAGGATTGCTGGGAGGGTGATTGATGAAAACTAAAAAGGTCATTCTATTTATTGTAGAAGGTGTCACTGATAAAACATCTTTAGGTGGCATTATTGATAAATTGGTTTCGTCGAACCTGGTAAGGTTCTACATAACCGGAGGAGATATAACCAGTGATCGCTTTTCAAATAGCTCTAATGCCATTGCCAAAGTCAATGACCATGTTAAAGCTTTTCTAGCAAGAGAACTAGGAATAAAAAAGAGCGATATCATTCGGATCGTTCATCTAATCGACATGGATGGGGCTTATATAGAAAGTGATCAAATTCAAGTGGAAGAAGTAGAGAAATTTGCTTATTCGGAATCTACGATTATTGCAAACGGGGTAGAGCGTGTTCTTGAAAGAAACAGTAGGAAACAGCAAGTCATTAATCGATTATCACTCTGTCCAAAGATATCGGGTATTCCGTATAGCATGTATTATTTTTCTTGTAATCTTGAACACGTTTTGCATAATGAGATAAATCTGGCGGATGAACTGAAGATGGAGTATGCTGAGCGGTTTTCTGATTCCTATTATAAGACGGAAACGACATTTATTGACTTCATTCGAGATGAACAGTTTGCAGTTAAAGGCGATTACAAAGAGACTTGGGAATTTATAAAACTAAACGGAAATTCCCTCAAGCGGTATAGCAATTTTCACTTGTTCTTTGAATAAAAAAAGATAGATTAACTAAATGAATATAATCACGAGAAAACACAGCACATTGATGTTGTGTTTTTTTTCGTGCAAAAAAATGGAGGAAAAGTGAATGAAAAAGACACAGAATAATCAAGCAACAGTTAATAATAGCCTATTAAATATCATTACTCCAATCGGTCTTGAACTTAAAAGAAACAGCCTGATTGTAGGTGAAAATACAGGGAGAATTTATGGTATCGTCAAGTACCCGCAAAAAGTCGATTATGGATGGCTAGCAAAGATTACAAATATACCGGGAACAGTCGTCGGCATTACATTTATACCGATTGATAATGGTGAATTTATTTCAGGATTATCGAAAAGTGTCATCCAAAATCGAAGTGCAGCGGATTCAGCCAAAGATCCACTCATTCGGCAAAGGGCAGAGCAAGCAGCTATGGATGGTGAAAAGATCATGCTTCAAATTGACAGAGAAGGTGAAACCGTTGGAACCATGATTATATCCATCATGGTGATTGCAAGGGAAGAAAACAACTTTCAAAAAAATTGCAGAAAAACAGAAAGTATCATTGCAACAAGTAAAGCAAAACTAAGAATTATGGCAAATCTACAAGAACAAGCATTTAAAAGTGTTGCACCATATTATACCCTCGATGAAGCGATTGGAGAAGTACTTAAAAGAGTCATTCCAATGAGCAGTTTTGTCGGGGGTTTTCCTTTTTCATCTTCTGGTTATAATGATGGAACCGGTTATTACTTTGGACGTGATAGTACAGGTGGTCTTGTTGTTCTTGATCCATGGAGAAGAGGTAATGACAGAACGAATACCAATTTTACCATTATGGGTGTGGCGGGGGTTGGCAAGAGCACCGTCGTAAAGCATATTGCTCTTTCGGAATATATGAAAGGAACTAAAATTATCTTCATAGACCCCGAGAGAGAGTACCAAGAAATTACAAAGGCGTTGAATGGCGACTGGATTAATACCGGTGGTGGTGTCAATGGTAAAATCAATCCATTGCAAATCAGACCCACACCTGTAGATGATGATGACAAATATTATAAGGATGAAGGTCATGGTATGGGAGATATGGCCATCTACATGAAGAACCTTGAAATCTTTTTTAGCTTATACTTACCTTCTCTATCAGATAAGCAAAGAGCAATTCTTAAGAACGTGCTAATCAAACTATACAATCATTTTGGTATTAGATGGGATACAGATATTAATATATTATCAAATGAAGATTTTCCGGTTTTTTCAGACCTTTATGAACTGCTCAAAGAAAAGGCTAATAAGGAAAAAACTTCATCAAGCAAAAATGAATATGAAGAGTTGGCATTACTGTTACAGGATATAGCTCTTGGCAGTGACGCTTTTTTATGGAACGGTAAAAGCACAATCAAGACAAATTCAAGATGTATCTGCTTGGATACCCATGATCTACAAAACACCAGTGACAATATCAAAAGAACTCAGTATTTCAATATCCTTACATGGTGCTGGCAACAAATGAGTTTAGACAGAAATGAACCGGTTTTATTAATATGTGATGAAAGCTATCTTATGATCGATCCCAATGTGCCGCAGTCTTTGGTGTTTTTAAGAAATGTAGAAAAAAGAGCTAGAAAATATGAAGCAGGGGTAGCGATTATATCCCATTCAGTTGTTGATTTCTTAGATCCGAAGATTAAGCTTTATGGACAAGCACTGCTTGACATTCCGGCTTATAAAATACTGATGGGTTGTGATGGCATGAATTTAATCGAAACCAAGAAACTATACAACCTAACAGATGCTGAAGAACAGCTATTAGGTCAAAAGAAAAGGGGAAATGCCCTTGTGATGATTGGATCTAAAAGACTGCATGTGAACTTTCAGATACCAGATTACAAATTTGAGTTTATGGGCAAAGCCGGTGGAAGATAGGAGTGTGAACTTTTGAAAAAGAAACTAGTGATAGAATTGATCATTTATATTGTAATTGTCATCATTGGAATCATAATGATGATTATGTACCAGCCAAAAGAAGTGGAGATAGTATTGCCGAAGGATTTTCAGATTGAGCAGGAAGGAGGTGCTGGTGATGCTTTTATACCTATCCAGTAAAGAGAACATTAATATGATTGATTTTCTCCATGATGAGCATGGAATGATTATAAAGAAATTATCTGGTACTTTTTCTCTAAAACAATTTGTTCTTAGTGATATGAGAAGCTTAGAGCATTTTAACTTTGTGCTTATTGATCTAAAAGCACTTAAGGACACAGAAGACGAAATGATGGAAGCTGTAATTGGCTTTAGGAAGATGTTCTCTTCAAGAATGATAGTTTATATAGAAGCGATTAAGGAACAAGAGAAACTCATTTTACAGCTCATTGAAGCAGGGATTTATAACATTGTGTCATCGGCAGATGTGGCATCCCTTAAAGAGGAAGTTCTTAAAGCTATTAGCGACCTTGGGATAAGCAAACGTGAAATTCAGTCAAAGCTTATTCAAGAAGATGTAACGGAAAACAGAACCTTTACATCGTATTCTTTCTTGAAAAAAGATATCAAGATTGCTATCACTGGGGTGAAGCACCGTGTTGGTACGACGACCATGGCTATCAATTTGGCAAATTACTTAGCTAACATTGGCGCTAAGGTATGTTATGTAGAAGCAAATGAACATGATCATTTGAGTAAGCTTCCGGAATTTTATCAGGGGATGACAACGAAGGAAGATATCATCCTATACAATGGAGTAAAATATCTTTCGCTCCATTCAGAGTGTCATGATGAATTTGATTTCATAATTTATGACATGGGGGTAGTCAACAATAGAATCATAGGCGTCATTAGAAAAAATTGCGATGCTGCGATACTTTGTGCAACAGGTAAGCCTTATGAAATTAATGATATGGCGAATATCGATAATCTGATTGATGAGAAACTCATAGGCAAAGTATTTTCTTTTGCTGCTGAATCTGATAAACGAAAAATTGAAAAGCAATATGGAAGTGTATCTTTTTCAAACTACACACCCGATTATTTTGATGGAGATATAAACGAAAAAATTTGGGAAGATGTAATTACCAGATTTATTAAGTGAAGTTGAAGGAGGACAACTCATGACGAATAAAGGCAAATTGATTGAAAGTGTATATAAAGCAGATTTAAGCCAACGAGCAACGTTGGTTATTTTTTATTTGATTAATAGAGCAGACCAGGAAAATACTTGTTTTCCTAGCATTAAAACAATTGCTAAAGAGTGTAATATAAGCACTAGAACAGTCCAAAGAGCATTAAATGATCTTGAAAAAGCCGGCTTTATCACTCGAGAAAGTCGGTTCCACGAACAAGGAGGACAGCGGTCTAATTATTATCACCTGATTGAAGTAAAGACTACTAATAACCTGGACTCTCTTGATTCAGAAATAGGATGTGAAACTTATGAAGAAAAGAATATGCTTTATGATTGTGAGCAATCGATAAATATAGAAGATGGTTGTACATGTACACGAGTGAATTTAGAAAATAATGAGAAAACACAAATAACCAGCAATACTCTTGAACAAGTAAACTTTGACTCTTTATATGCAACAATGACAAATGAAAATTTACTGTCGGGGACCCTATGTCATGATGGCGTACCTTGAATTATTCACTCTAATATATAGGGTTATTGAAAAATATGTACTATTAGAGGTACCGCCAACATCGTCGGATTATCTTGACTATATAGTGAAAAAACTAGTATTTTCAACATATTCACGTTGTTTATATATACACAAAGAAAACTAAGACTTTTACGCACCGTTTGCCATTGACATGGAGCCTCTGCAGGTATGATTTTAAGCCCTAAATGGATAGTGAAATGGAAAAGGGCTATACCACTTAAAGTAGGCTATCATACCTACTTCTCCGTGTAAATGGTTCGCTTCGCCAAACTACTTTTTACTAGGTACGTAGTCTACTTTGTGTACTATGCTTACAATAGTTTTAGGTAGTGCTAATGCTAAACTGAACTTTTCTATTGACAAAAGCAGGTAGTCTAGTTAATCCGATAAAACTCACGCTAAGACAATATATGGAAGTATTATTTATTAACATGATAATACTAGAAATTTTGATGTCTTGAAAAAATAGATTCTTAGTAAAATTGTATAGTGTTATAATAAACTATTTATCAAATCTAATATAACCTTGATTCAAATATTTAAAATCAAATAAAAAAACTTGTGTTAATATAATAAATATATATACCACAAGCTTCTTTGTGAATTAGAGTATTTTAGAACAATTTACAAATTCGATTTTTTACAGAGTTATATCTTTCCACCAGCTTTTACCTAAAATAGCAGCTTCTTTTAAATACAAAAGTTTTCCTTCTATAGTCAAGTTATGTTTACGCCATAGATCAAAATGCTCACCTGAGCAAAAAAAGTTTATCTGTGGTCAGGTGCAACCTACTATGGATTTACCTAAATCGGCATCGACTATCCATAACTTTATATCTGATTCTGACTCATACGTAAATTCACCTTTTGCTAATTCTACAGCTAACGAAGTTTCACAGGAATAACAATATGAGTTTATTTTTGCATCTACTTGTAAAGCAGCAGGAATTCCAATGACATCAGCAGCACACCAGGTAAAGAGCTTTTGTTCTCCAATGTGTAAGCTGTGAGGTGTTTCAACTAATGAAAGCCCAAAGCTTCCAACTACAGCATCTAAACGATGGTCAATAACAACTATTCCATTTTGTTTTAATCTTTCAAGAATGGTTTTTATAATTT
>JUEG02000770.1_pt1 | contig 21553 bp, 19 predicted proteins | sample 432341 | NCBI WGS metagenome assembly JUEG02 (sample SAMN02953476, study PRJNA257561) | rock porewater metagenome | biome: terrestrial; feature: Opalinus Clay rock; material: porewater; isolation source: Opalinus Clay rock BIC-A1 borehole | place: Switzerland: Mt Terri URL, St-Ursanne ... | reverse complement strand
ATTTAAAATTCTAATAATTTCGTAACACTTTTGTAACCAATTGAAATGTTAATTATTATACAATGGAATTATCAGAAAGAACAACACATAGGGAGTGTTAAAGTGGAAGCCATTAGAAAAACAAATCACGAAATAGGGCTTACAAAGGATCAGCAACATATACTATACAAAACTCACTATAAAAGTGTTTATTATTCAGCACTCTATAGGGTTAAAGATAGAAATTTAGCTGAAGATTTGACAAATGATGCTTTCCTTTTGGCATTTGAGAAGATACATACTCTTAAGAACAAGGATAAATTTAAAAGCTGGATTTGTTCAATTGTATCCAATTTGGCAAAGGATTATTTTAAAAAATATAGTAGAATTAGCTTAGTCGATACTATTGATGACTATACAGGAGAAGCCCTTAATCCAGAAGAAGAAGTACTACATAAGATTGTCAGAGATGACATTAAAGAAGCCATTTTAGGTCTGGATCATGATTATAAGAATGTTATCGTATTAAGATATTTTCACGATCTATCCTACAAGGCTATTGCAAGGCAATTATGCCTAAATGATAATACAGTAAAGACAAGACTCAGAAGAGCAAAAGGAAGACTTTACAGTCACTTATCTTAACTTAAAAGTCAACTTAATTCCCCCTTCTTATAAAGCAGCCTCACCGGAGGCTGCTTTATGTATTGTAATCTGATATGAGGTCTATAAAAAGCTCCACTAAAAATAGTTTTTAAATAATAAAGGTTTAGACTTATCTTTTTAATCCAAGGAATCCTTCATTTTTATTTTTGTAGATAAGAAACTAAGCTTGGTCTCAGTTGTAATAATGGCTACAAATATTAGTACAAACCCAATGATCATTTGTAATGTAAATGCCTCCTTCAAAAAAATCACTGCTAATAATGTGCCAAACACAGATTCCAAACATAGTATAAGAGCCGTATGGGTAGAAGTTGTTAATTGTTGTGCCACATTTTGAATTAAGAAGGCCATCAATGTGGGAAACAGCACTAAGTAGGCAATAGCTCCATACATTCCACTATTAATTGTACTTGGAACTGGTTCGAAAACAAGGGCAAAAATAATGAAAAGCACTGCTGCCACCCCCATTTGAAGCAGTGTCAACAATAACGGGTCTTTCCCCTTACCAAAGTATCCTACAGATACGATGTGAGCAGCAAAGGCTAGGGCACATACAAGGGTTAGAGCATCTCCCTTATTTATTATGAAACTCCCTTGAATCGTTAATAGTGCTATTCCAACTAACGCAATGAAGGTTGATACGATTGCATAGCCATCGGGTCTGTGCTTATGTACTTTCCAGGCTAAAAAAGGTACAATAACCACATTGGTTCCCGTTAAAAAAGCATTCTTACTAGCTGTCGTATACTGTAAACCCACTGTTTGGGTTGCAAAGCCTATAAATAAAAATAGTCCAATGATAATCCCAACTCTAATATCTTCTTTTGTTATGTTTTTAAATTTTTTCCAGAAAATCATACACATAATTAAGGTTGCCACGGCAAATCTTATGGCCATAATATAAAAAGGCGTAATACTATCTAATGCATCCTTTAATACTACAAAGCCTCCCCCCCAAGCAAGAGCCACCAACAATAAGGATAAGTCTGCATATAACATTTTTTTCTGTGATGTAAGGTCTTTTATCATTAATTTCAATTCCTCCTATTCCCTATAGACAAAAGCAAATACGATATATCTTTTCAATCTATATATTCCACATAAAATAAATCCTTCCTTCTCAGACTTTTTAAACGGATAAATAAAAACTAAATCCCTAGGCCACTGCCTAGAGATTTAGTTTAAGATTCAGTTCTAAGTCTAGTTAATTTCCTCACTGGTTAGTAGCTGTAAAACATCATTTTGAGTGCTATTTGTACTATAGTACTGGTTTATTTTCTCCCTAGCTAAAAACTCTAAAAATCCATTAGAAAGATTGTTGGTATTATAGAATGAACTGAATAGACTACTGCTACTATCTACAACCTGTAGTCTAGCCTTTCTGTCATCAAAATGATACCCATCGGTATATAATACAGAACTAGCATTTGTAGGCCAAATAGCATCTCTATCCAGTTGTTTGTTAAATTTGAAATATTCTTTCACACTTCTTGAAATATCTGACAATATTTCCTCATTATCCCTATAATCTATGGATTTGCTTAATACCTTAGATAATTTAAGAATTACTTGCCAATTTTCATATTCTACAAAAGGTTTAATAGCTTGATTAAGCTTTTGTATTCTCCTCTCTGAGCTGGTAAAGGTTCCCCTAGATTCAGCAAAACTCGCAGCTGGTAACACAACATCGGCTTTTTTTGCTGTTTCTGTAAGATGTGTATCTTGTACCACCAAAAAGTCAAGTTCACTAAGCTCCACATGGGAAATATCCTCTCCGAATACCATAAGTCCTTTTATATTCCTTAACTGTATTCCTCTAAGAATTTCTGAAGGATCTTTATTAACTTTCATATCACTTAGACCTTGGCTGTTACTATTGGGTTTTAACTGTATAATTCCACTACGGGGTTTACCTATGTGCCCAGTGATTACAGCCATATTTGCCAGTAGCTTTGCAGCATCAACGGTTATTCTGTTTTGTTCAAATACAATCATCGCCTTCTTAGAGCTTCCATACATACTAGCTACTTGTTGGGCTTCATTACTTATTTCTACTTTCTCTAGATCATTAACTAAGTCATCATATCCCATGGCAGTATTTGCCTTTGGTTTATGGCCCTTCTCTATTAGCGCTTTTGCTACTTCCTTTAGGAAAACAACACTATCCTTAGGATTAATTTTCAGGGAAGCCCATTCATCGGCTTGAGAATCAAAGGGATTGATTACGATAAGTTTCGTTCCATTTTCCACGGCCTTTTTAATTTTCAGGCCAAGAATTGTATGGTTTTTCATGATATCCGAGCCGACTAAGATTATGGTTTCAGTTGATAAAAGCTCGTCAAAGGTATTCGTAGATGCATCATAACCTAAAACATCCTTAATACCTCCAGACACCCTGTTAAAGGAGCATATATTATCGGTCTTCAGAATCTCCTTACCAAATCTAGATGCGATGAATATATCTTCATTTGTGTATCTATCAGAAACTGAAATAGCTAAAGAACCATTTCCATGCAGGAGTGTTAAGCTTTGAGCTTTTTTAGCAGTATATAAAAATGCTTCTTCCCATGTAACTTCTTCCAGAGCTCCATCTTTTCTAATTAGGGGTTTCGTAATCCTTGGACCTCTTTCACTGATATCAAAACCAAATCTACCCTTAACACATAATAGGCCTTCATCTACAACACTTTTCTTTGTTGGCAGGGCTCTAACAAGCATACTACCTTTTGTAGCAAGGTCTATATTACACCCAACACTGCAGTGTGAACATACCGTTGACGTCGTATGGGTCTTTAAGGGTACAGATTTAGATATTCTCAATTTCTCCTGTAATGCTCCTGTTGGACAAACACTAACACATTGACCGCAGGATATACAGCTGGTTTCCTTTAAAGGCGAATTAAATGCAGGCTTTACAATCGTATCGAAGCCCCTATTAATTAGACCTAATGCACCGGAGCCCATTATTTCTTCACATACCCTAACACATAAACCACACAAAATACATTTATCAGAGTTTCTTACTATAAAAGGATGGTCATCCTCAACCTGCCTATTATGAACCTCTCCAGCTAGTCTTTCCGGCTGAACATCATATTCATTCGCATAGTCTAAAAGCTTACACTCAAATACATCATGACACCCGCACTCCAAGCAGCGCATGGCATCCTTCTTAGCGTCTTCTTCCGTATAACCGGCTAAGATCTCTTCAAAGTTGGTTTTTCTTACTGTTGGGTTAAGATGAGCCATCTTAGGTCTGTATTCCTTTTCTCTGTCACTAAAGTCTTCTTCTGTTAGGTCATTTCTTTCCACATAGAAAGGCTTTTCATATGGAATTAATTCTCCCTCGAGATATCTGCAGATAACTTCAGAGGCTTTCTTTGCTTCACCTATGGCCTGAATGGCAATACCAGGACCCTTATTCGTAGCATCTCCTCCCGCAAACACCCCGTCTAAGTTGGTTAGAAAACTATTTTCATCGGTTTCAATAGTGCCCCTTCTTGTGAGCGTAATATTTTCTAGACCCTTTACATTAACAGCTTGACCTATGGCCACGATAACAGAGTCCACTTCGATTGTCTCTTCTTCTCCTTCAATAGGCACAGGAGATCTTCGTCCATTTTTATCGGGCTCACCTAGCTCCATTTTTTGTAACCTTATCTTAGATACCTTGCCATTTTCACCGATTATTTCTATGGGATTGACAAGGAACTTGAAGTTTACTCCCTCTTCCTCAGCCTCTTCTATCTCCACATCCTCAGCAGGCATTTCATTTTTTGTTCTTCTATATATATTATAAACTTCCTTAGCGCCCAGTCTTATGGCCGTTCTGGCAGCATCCATGGCGGTATTTCCCCCACCTACCACAGCTATTCTATCTCCAGCGCTTATTGGCTCATTTATAGCAAATTTAGACAGGAACTCAATACCACCTATTACTCCCTCCAGGTCTTCACCAGAGCAATTTAGCTTAGTACTCTCCCAAGCTCCAATGGCAATAAATACTGCATCAAAGGTTTCCCTAAGATGGCACAGTTCAACATCCCTACCTATTCTAATGTTTTCAATAATCTTAACACCCATATTTTCAATAATTTTTATTTCCTTGTTAAGAACTTCCTTAGGCAAGCGATACTGCGGAATACCGTATCTAAGCATCCCTCCTGCTTCTGGCATAGCCTCATAGATTACAACTTGATGACCTTCCTTAGACAAATAGTAGGCTGCCGTAAGACCTGCTGGTCCTCCCCCTACAATTGCCACTCTCTTACCTGTAGCTGATTTTAATTCAGGCATAAATAGATCATCTTCGTTTTTCAAATCCACATCTGCTACAAAACTTTTCAGCCATGCAATTGAAATGGGTTCTTCAACGAGTTGGCGCCTACAAGCATCCTCGCAAGGATGGGGACAGACTCTTCCAATACTGGCTGGAAGGGGTAGCTGCTCCTTGATCAATTCCACGGCTTCTTTATACTGTCCATTAGCAATAAGGCCTACATAGCCTTGACAGTCCGTTTGACCTGGACATGCCAATACACATGGAGGTCTACAATCACCCACATGGTCTGATAGTAGCAACTCTAGGGCAATTTTCCGAGAACCCTTTACTCTTTCAGTGTTTGTCTGTACAACCATATCCGGTGAAGCCTCTGTTGCACAAGCCCTTAAAAGCTTTGGAATACCCTCAACCTCCACTACACACAAACCACAGGACCCGTATATCTTAACCCTTTCATCATAGCATAGGGTAGGAATCTCGATACCATTAGACTTAGCCACATCCAAAATCGTTTGCCCTCTATGACCAAGGACTTCTTTTCCATTTATATTTAATCGAATTTCTGTCATTTTTTATATCCCCCCCAACTTAATTATTCAACTGCAACTGCTGCAAATCTGCAGACTTCTTCACATTTACCACATTTTGTACAAAGCTCTATATCAATTCGATGAATTTCCTTTTTACTACCCGTAATAGCCTTAACAGGACAATTTCTCAGGCAAAGTCCACAACCAATACATTTATCATTTATAGAATAGGTCAGTAGACTTACACACTGCTTGGCTGGACATTTTTTTTCATGAATATGCTTTTCATACTCGTCCCTGAAATAGCGAAGCGTCGTAAGGACAGGATTAGGAGCAGTTTGTCCTAGCCCACATAGGGAGCCTTCCTTAATCTTTATAGCCAATTCCTCTAGAAGCTCAATATCTCCATCCTTACCTTTACCCTCTGTTATTCTAGTCAGTATTTCTAGCATTCTTTTTGTACCCAATCTACAATGTATACATTTCCCGCAGGATTCCTTTCTGGTAAAATCCAAAAAGAAACGAGCCATATCTACCATACATGTCGTTTCGTCCATTACTACCATACCCCCAGAGCCCATGATGGCACCCGTTTGGTTGATAGACTCGTAGTCAACCGTTGTATCTAAAAGCTCTTTAGGTATACAGCCCCCTGACGGGCCACCCATTTGAACAGCTTTAAACTCCCTATCGTCTTTTATACCTCCTCCAATATCATAAATGATTTCTCTTAGAGGTATACCCATGGGTACTTCCACAAGACCACCTTTTTTAATTTTACCAGTTAAGGCAAACACTTTGGTTCCTTTACTCTTTTCAGTTCCCATGTCTGCAAAGGCTTTCCCACCATTGGCAATAATCCATGCTACATTGGCCAAGGTTTCAACGTTGTTGATGTTCGTAGGTTTTTGCCAGTAACCCTTTTGCGCGGGGAAAGGAGGCTTTAATCGAGGCATTCCTCGTTCACCTTCCAGGGAAGCAATCAAAGCGGTTTCTTCTCCACAAACAAATGCGCCTGCACCAGCCTTGATTCTCATATCAAAGCTAAAGTTTTCTCCAAATACATTCTTACCCAAATAACCCTTATCTTTTGCCTGTTGAATAGCTAACTCAAGCCGGCTTATGGCTAAAGGATATTCCGCTCTTACATAGAAAATACCCTCAGTGGCACCCATGGCATATCCGCCTATCATCATACCTTCTATAATCGTATGAGGATCGCCCTCAAGAACACTTCTATCCATGAAAGCCCCAGGATCGCCTTCATCGGCATTGCATACCATGTATTTTTCACTGCCTTGAGATTGTAGTGCAGCATTCCATTTAAACCATGTTGGAAATCCAGCTCCTCCTCTACCACGAAGGCCTGAAATCTTTATTTCTTCTATGACCTCTTTAGGGCTCATCTCCCTAATACACTTTTGAATTGCTTCGTAGCCGCCATTTTCAATATATTGCTCTATTGACTCAGGATTAATAGAGCCGCAGTTTCTTAAAGCTACCCTTTTCTGCTTTCCAAGTATCTCCTCGTCCTCTTTGTCCATAATCCAATTTTGAATAGAGCTTTTGTCAATGATTCCATGACTTATGATATTTTCAACCATATCCGGTGTTACTTTCACATAGGTGGTTTTAACGCCCTCATCATCGACCAATTCCACAATAGGCTCTAAGTAGCACATACCTATACAGCCTGTCAGCTCTAGCTCAATCTCCAGAGCGTTCTTATCAATTTCCTTTTCGATAGCATCTATAACCTTCTTCGCTCCTGCTGCGATACCACAGCTTCCTTGACCTACAATTATTTTCATCTTTAGTCCTCCTTTTCCGGTGTTTCTTTTTCTTTTATTTCCTTTAGAATACTTCGTACGGAATCGGAAGTTAGCTTACCATAGGTTTCACCATTGATCATTATCACTGGGGATAGGCTACAACATCCAAGGCAGGCTACATTATTTAACGTAAATAAGCCATCCTCAGTTGTCTCTCCATCTTTGATTTTCAACTCGTCACTAATTGCTGCTTCAATTGCCTTTGAACCATTTACATGACAAGCTGTTCCTTGACATAGCATTATAATGTTTTTACCCACAGGGCTAAGCCTAAACTGCGTATAAAAAGTGGCAACGCCATGGATTTTCGCTGGTTTTTCTCCAGTCTCTTTGGCAATATAGTTTAATACTTCCTGAGGAAGATACTTGTAGGTATCCTGTACCTTCTGAAGTATACTTATCAAACTACCTGGTACGTTTCGATACTTGTTAATTATCTTATTTATACCCTGATAATCGATGTTTGATGATAAATCTGGATTTTCGATTTGTTTAACATTACCCTTGCAACAATCCATTTCCCCACTCCTCTCAATGAATAAGTTTAAAAATTTAGAAAAGTATATATGTTAAAATTTTTTATTACCTTATTTGTCGAATTTTAGTCATAAATAATGAGATAGTATCGATTAATAGATAACGTTTAAAATATTTAAAACTACAAAAATGATACCACATATATGGGAGTAATTCAAACTAATTAACCCTGTTTCTTCGAGTATATATTGTCAATTTATACATCTATGTAATAATTTCCTGTTTCCACACAAAAAAATTGTTAATTTTTGTTAACAATACATTTTTTAGGGTATATAAGTTAACGATTATTTTTATAGGAGGCTCAATTCAAATGGATAGAAGTGAAATTAGAGATGAACTCATTATATTATGTAACTTAGCTCTAAAAATGTTAGAAAAAGCAAAATATACTGGTCTGCTTACAGAAGATGAATATCATGAACATATAAGGCACAAAATAAGATTCTTAGAAAGTAATACGAATATCTACTCAAAAAATTGCAAATAATAATTTTATATAAATAACAGGTATACGATAACATTTAAGGATGGTTTTATGAATAATAAACAAACTCTTATCGATGAAATAAATTTACTAAAGGAGCAGTTAGCAAAACTTATTGAGGAAAATAAGGAAGATCTATCTAATCCTAAAATTCTTGAGCTTAGTCAAAGACTGGATAAAGCCCTTAATGAATATAGTAAACTATCAAATGAATCCTAAAATAATTTGATACACAAAAAAACCTTGCTCAATGCAAGGTTTTTTAGATCTCTAGGACTTCAAACCGGAATTTTTAGCGGTGTTGGCAATATGTCTCGCTTAGCTTTCCAATCAGTAACATGCACTAATCCTGTTTCAGTTCTATTACCCATATACTTTTATGCTTTTGTTTATCTTTCCTTTTTAACTTCTTTTTTTCTGCCTTTTTTAGTTTTTTAATTCCTTGTCTTTCATCTTTTTCATCAAAATAATTTTTCACACCCAGTTGTACTATCCTCATTAATTTTTCATCATCCATATAACCACCCCATAAAAAGATATGTAGGCAATGAATGATATAGTACAACTGAAATTGTAAATACTACTTTGCCTTCACAGATAATGAGCTGGGTTCTTCCTGTGGGATTTTGAAAAGTAGGTATGGTGTAGACAATTTTTGGCTATTTGTAATTTTAATTAAATATGAGTGCTCATATTGAGGTATTTCATATGATTTTAGAAGATGAATGCCTATCAACAAAAAAACATTTATACGTGTACAGCTAGGCTATAACCACCCTGATTATTTCTTTTCTAAATGTGTTTTCCGGTATTAAATAGCATCTTAATAATTGAAATAATAATAAGTATCTCAACAATTAGTGCTGGAAACCCACCAAGATTAGATAGCATCTTAATACCATCAATACCGGCAAAGCTTATCATTATCCAAGCCACTAAAGATACCGCAGCACCCCACACAAATTTTATAGCAATAGGAGGCTCTTTATCATGTCCCACTTGAGCATTCGTACTTACAGATGCCATTGCCATAGTATTAGAATCAGAAGCAGTTACAAAAGAAATAAATGATATAAAAATGTAGAGTGGAATCATTATTTTTATAAGTGGTAAATTCCCAAACACTTCATAAATTACTGCTTCAGCACCTTGGTTGTATAATACATCTGAAATACCACCATTATTAAGCTCCATATGAAGAGCAGTTCCGGAGAATATACTCATCCATATGCCACCAAAGATACTAGGCGTTACAAAGTTTACCATAATAAAAGCTCTAACAGAATGTCCATATGAAATTTTACCTAAGAATAATGCTGTAATTGGAGCCCAAGCAAGCCAATTTGCCCAGTAGAAAGTAGTCCACCACTGTGGCCACCTATCTCCACTTGCTGCACCCGTAAACAAGCTTTTCTCCGCAAAGTCTGAAAAATAAACACCTAAGGACTCTGTACTTAAATTAATGATAAAACTCGTAGGACCTACCAAGAATATAATTATTATCAATACAAAGAATAGCTTTACATTAAGCTCTGACAATCTCCTTACACCCTTCATAAGACCACTGGATGCAGAAATAACAAAAGTCATAAAAATTACAAAACCCACTATACCCCATAAAACAGGTCCACTTTTCAAACCTGTAAGATAATTTATACCACCTGATAACGTTAAGATATTAGTTCCAAGGGAAGCTGCCATTCCAAGTACTAAGGATAATAAGCATATGGCGTCTAGTGGGTTTGCTATTTTTGTTGCTCTTTCATCCCCTATTATGGGAATCAGAGTTGATGCTAGACTAAATGGTTTTCCATGATTATAGTGCATAATGGCAAACATAAGAGAAGGAATACTATAAATAGCGTAGGGAGTAACTGTCCAGTGCAAAAACATTGTTGACATGGCGAAAACAGCTGCCTCACTACTACCAGGCTCTAATCCCAAAGATTCAGGGGGAGCAGAAATATGATAAATAGGCTCTACAATACCCCAAAACACAAGTCCTGCTGCAATCGTAGTACATAATGTAATTGCCCACCAATTAAATAATGATAGCAATGGTTTAGCATCTTCACCTCCAATTTTTGTCTTGCTAAATGGGGATAATAAAATATAAATAATTAGTACCACTGCAGCGAAACCTGTAAGACTAAAAATTCCCCCTACATTTGCAAGTAAAAAATTATTGGCCGACGTAGTCACCTCTCTAAATTTCTCTAAATTCGTAAAACTAAGTATAACAGCTCCTAATAAAACTATTAGAGGTGGATAAAAGACCATTTTTTTTATGACCTTCATAAGTTCTCCTTTCAAATTTTTTTTAATTCATCTAGAATATACCATTTTAATTTACCTATTCCGTTCTCTCTAAAAATATTTGCTCCTCTCTTATAATTTTCTACAGATATATCTTTAATTAACTCTTTTACCACTAAGTATTCATTAAAATTTTTAGGAAGAAAGTTAATATGTAAGTGAGATTCCAGAATATGACCAAATATAACATAATCTATTTTTGTTTTTAAATCAACAAACTCAGAGACATTCTGAATTCCACTGATATCTGTTGAAAGCTTTGTTATTCTTTCATCCCCAGACTTTACCTTTTCTATCACCATGTTACAGCATTCTGCAGCAGCATGCCTAAAATTAGACATTTTTTCAAGATCATCTTCTGTGGATACGGCCAATGCTTTGTCTACATCAGAGTTATTATTCATTGCTAAAAACATAATTGTTTCAGCAATTTCGTCCATCTGGTCTTCCTGGTCAGAAAAAATTTCTAAATATATCACATGTTCATTGGTTTCAAAGGAAGGCATTCCTTTGAGTTTACCCATACTATTTTTAAAACTATTAATTAGCTTAATTGTATTAGGGTCTAAGTACTCAAAACATAATATATTTTCGCAACTATTAACCTTCACATCATCAGTAAATTTAACTACATCCTCTATGTTTTCGAAAAAGAAAAAAATTCCCCATATATTTTTATATTTTTCAATTAATTTCAATTTTAATAATGTTACTACACCTGTCCTTCCTTCTTTTTTGTAGAAGTTATTGATATCTTCACTTTTAGAAGAAATGATATGCTTATTTCCGTTTAAATCAATGACTTCTATTTCATCAATGAAATTAATACAATCTCCATAATGATAATTTCTAGGTCCTCGAGCTCCAGTAGAGAAAACGCCTCCAATACTTGCAGTTTTTTCAGTAGAATCTACTGGAAATATATATCCCTTTTTTTCTTTATCTATAAAGGTCTTTATTGCTGATAATGGTACTCCTGGCATTACTGTAAGAATATTATCTTCAAGACTAATGATCTTGTCCATCTTACTAACATTGATAAGAGCTCCACCCTTTGGTACACTTCCCCCAACAATTCCAGTTTTCCCTCCTTGAACTGTTATTTCCATATTATTCTGCTTACACTGATTAATTGCTTCTATTACTTCAAGCTCATCCTTAGGAAACTCAATATAGTCACAATAGCCTATCATTTTAGATTCATCACTAAGATAATCAATAAAACTTTCATTATACTCTTTCATCACACCATCTCCAAAAAGTCAATTACTTCTTTATAGTTACAATCTATATAGTAATCCGAGTTTTTTATTATTCGGGCATCTTTATCATTATTTATAGAAATTATTACTCTGCTTTTTTCTATGCCTGGATAAAAGGCCAATGATCCCGAAACTCCTATTGTAATACAAACTTTTGGGCTATAAATACGCCCTGAAACACCTACTAACTTTTCTAGTGGTACCTTGCCACTCATACATACAGGTCTAGAAGCCCCAATGTCTGCATCAATGGTTTTTGCAATACTGAAAATCTTTTTTATATCCTTATCAGAGTCAACACCATTACCTATAACAATAAGCAACTCTTTTTCTTCATCACTTTCTATTTCTTCAATTGATATAGTTTTATGTCTGCTTGGATAATTTATATGGTATTTATAATTGTTTTCCGAGTTTATAAAATCATTATCTGATAGGGGTATTGTCTTTGATAAAGAAATACAAAAATATTCACTCATAAATTCTGCTTCAAGATTAGATGAGTAAACATTTTTTTTAAGAACAAAATTATTTTCATTTTGGATAATTTCTTTTACATCTATTAAAGCAGGTAAATTGAGTCTTATAGATAACCTGCTGGCAAGCTCTCTTGATAAAATACTGGAGTCAAAAATAATATTTTTTGATTCTTTTAATATATCCTCAAGAAAACCCAAAATTATTTCAACATCCATTTCAGAAAACTTTACGACATTTACTTTGTCTATAAAACTATTGTAAGATAAAGTTTTGTTAGTGAGAACATACACTTCATAATCCATAGAGATATTTGAAATAAAGTGCATAACCTGCCTTAAATTATTTTGATAGTTTTTAGAAAAATCCGAAATTATTATTTGTGCTTTCATTTCAAATTCTCCTTTACAACTTGGCTAAGTAATTCTTTTTCTAAAGCTTTAGACTCCCTAGAATTTTCAATATTATTGAGCTTAACTGGTTTCATAACATCAATATTATTTTGTAAATAGTCATTGATACTTATATTATAAATTTCTTTTTTACTGCCTTCCATTTTGTCTTTTAAAGTCGGTATTCTCAATGAAGTATTAGGAGCATTATCTACTACTATCACAACTGGTAGTGTAACATCTTTTGTTATAATTCCCATGTCTGTGATATGCTTAATTCTTACGATATTATCATCTACCCCAATAATATCTATGACATTATTCACACAATCAATTCCTAATATTTCTGCAACATAAAATGGTGTTAAATAATTATTACCTTCAGGAGCATTTGACCCAAGGGCTATTATATCTACCTGTTTATTTTTTGCATAATCAGCTATTATACTACTAACAATATCAGGTCGAAACCTTATATCTATTCCTGTACTATCACAAACACCTATCTCATCAAATTTAAGTCCATATAAATTTTTAACGAAACTCCTAACTTTTTTTTCACTTATGGTAATACCGTATATATTACTTTTTTGACAATCCCTAAGCCTTAAGGATAATTCTATGGCACTGGCATCACTTTCATTAATCATTGTCTTAATAAATGATGTATCGACAAATAGACAACTGGCAACTTGCCAGTCATCCATTGTCATTTTTTCTAAATCTGCAATAATCTTAAAACAATTTAAAATCCTCATATCTAGTCCTTTTTAAATATCTCATGTGATTTTTTTAATAATTCATCTGTATACAAAGTAATGTCTTTATATACATTTTCATTAACCTTTTTATAAATTTCAACATTTCCCTCAATCGGCATAAATGTATCTCTATGTCTTACCATTTTATCAATAGCCTCATCTCTATCTTTGTATATACCCAGTGCCAGTGTAGCACATATGGCAGAACCAATGCTAGCAGACCCATTGACTACATTTCTATGGGCGGGAACCCCAAATACATCTGCAAAAATTTGCATAAATAATTCGCCATTGGAGCCCCCACCACTTACCACGATATTAGTAAGCTCTACACCTAACTCATCACACATTGCTTGTGCATTATTTTTCATGGTTAAAGCAATACCTTCTAAGACGGAGCGAAACATATGAGGCCCTTTATGGGAACCATTAAACCCTAACATCATGCCCCTTTTATATTGAGCAGTTGGTGGAGCTAACCAGTCTAAAACAGTAATTAATCCTTCACATCCAGCAGGAACATCTTTTGCTATAATATTTAGATATGCTTCAGGAGAAAGTCCACGTTTTTCAGCTTCTATTACAGCATCCCTCCCCATTAAATCCTTTATCCAAGTAACCGTTGTCATTCCACGCCTTATCCCATTACTTTCGTATAGATAAGAGTCTTTTGTTGCCCCTGGATTTGTCCAGTAGTTTACACTGTCTTGAGTATTTTTTTCTCCTACCATCATAGATGTTATATATGTTCCTAATGATATTAACACAGTTCCATCATTTTTAAGCCCTGCACCCAATCCTTCCACTGCTTTATCGTTGGCAGTGGAAACGACTGGAATACCAGCAGGAATACCCGTTTCTTTACTGGCAAACTCCGTTACCTTGCCTAGTACTGTTGATGGGTCTACAAGATCAAATAACATTTCCCTTGGAGTTGTAAAGGAGTCGAATTTTTCTTTATCCCCATACCATTCTAGGGTGATTGGGTCAATTGGCCACGGTCCCACATAGTTAGCTCTTGTATCTTTCGTTTCTCCAGTCAGTCTATGGGTTAAGTATCCTGTAGTTGTTGTAACATATTTAACGTTATCATCCTCATGTTCATAGGATTTTGATAATCTAAGGTCCATCCAGCTTTGTATGGGAGAAGCCAAGTTGCCATCTTCCTTTATCAATGCTCTACAACATCTAATAGATCCTAGTCCTACTCCTATTATAGCTTTCTTATCACCTGAAAATTTTTTAAACATTTCAGCACAAGCAATTTTAAGACTATCCCATAGGTCATCATCTGGATGTACTGCCTTTGTTTGCTTAGATAAAACTATTTCTCGTAATTTTATAGAATGAGAACATACTTCTGTTCCTGCGATATCAAAAATAGCAACTTTTGTACTTTGCGTACCACCATCAATGGCAATAATATACTTATCAATCATAGTTCACCTCATTTATTATGCAGTTTTCTCAGAAATCTCTGCTTCCTTTTTTGCTTTATCCGATGTTCTTTTAAGGTATATAAGAGATACAAATGCTATTGCTAACAGAACCAATATATAAATAAATACCATTTTATATCCACCAATACCAGGGTTTGTATCTAATATTCTACCTACTATCTTAAAGTTAAACATGTCTGACATAAATGCTATAGTTGAAATAAGCCCCATAGCTGCACCTAGGAGTCTCTTAGGAGTTCCAACTTCACCAACTGGTGCAAAATATAAACCTCTTAAAACAAATGTCATTAAACCAATCAGTGCAATTACTAAACTAATAACCCCTATAAAAGCAGCATTAACTGGTAGTACCAATGTGATTACTATAAGGGCAGCCATAAAAATGGCACTTATTTTCATCGATGGTATTGATGACCCTGTTTTTTTAGTAAGAGAAGTACCTACTATACCTGAAATAGGTCTGAATAAGTGATTTTTAAATGTTGCTACCAGTGCTGCAACTCCTGCCGATACACCGTATACTTCTGTCATATATGGAGTAAAATAGCTTGATGTCGTATACACTGTGTAAATGGAGAAAATACATACTGTGAGTATCCAAGTAATTGGCATTTTTGCAACTTCCACCATATCTTTTATAACGTTCATTCCATTTCCTCTCTCCTCAGCGGGAGTTTCATTATGGGGAACAAATACAAATGCTGCAATTCCAGTAGCTACACACACTCCAGAATACAAATATAAAACGGTTACAAATTTCTCAGGACTTCCACCAGCGCTAGCAACCATACCCGTAGCGGTCAGTGCCAAAATTGACGTAATTATACCTCTACCACCTTCACTCATTGAGAATAACTTTCCTTGCTCACTTTTGTCTCCAAGCATACTTGTAGCTTTAAGAAAAGTAGACCAAAACGTGAAGATCGTTGTGATTCCCCAAAAGCCAAATAAAATTTTTGCTGAAGCAAAACTAGGCCATGTGGAAAGATAAAACCCACCAGCTCCTGTACCTATAAGAGAAAATGCAAGTAAATACTTATGTGAAATCCTATCTGCTAACCATCCACCGGGTAGATAGAACACAAAGGCCAGCATGCCATAAAAACTCATTAAATCTCCGAATTGTTCATGGGATAAATTAAGTCCTTCTCTTAGGGGGTCATAGAATGTATATCTCATATATGGAAGTTCAAATATTATACCTGCAGCAGTTGCTAAAACAGCAAGGGTTATCCATTTTGTTTTATTATTCATATTCATCTCTCCTTATTCAATTTTAGTTTTTACCTTCTCTTATTTATTTTTTTCCCAAAATAGTTCCTGGGTTCATTATATTATTACTATCAAAAGATTCTATCAAGTTTTCAAGCATATAGTAAGAAGACTCATATTCTTCTTTAATCCAATATGCTCTATGTTTTCCAACTCCATGATGATGGCACATACTTCCACCCCTCTTAAGCGTTTCTTCTACCAATATTTCCTTAATAGCAAGGTGGTATTTATGTAGTTCTTCTTCAACCGGACATTCTACATTGTAAAAGTAAACAAAGTACATATTAGTTCCGTTTAGGTAGCTGTGAGAAGAATGTCCTCCCATTAGAGTTACATCTGGGAAGTTTTCCTTAATCCTTCTTTTTCCAGCTTCAAATATATCGCATATAACATCCCAATTTCCTGAAACTTCTGTAGTATGACAAATGTTATTTGTTTCAAGGGTCTCTTTTCTTTCTTCTATTAATGACTGTGGGTCCCAATTAAGATTGTTAAACCAGTTTTCTATTAATCTTGGTTGAACTTCTTCTAATTCGCTATACTTTGATACAATTTCTCTTATACCATCAGCAGTAGCTTTGGCCAAGTGTTTATTCCCTTCTGCCACAAAAATAAGTACACATTTTCCATCTGCAAAATGAGAGAAATGATAATCTCCATCTTCTTCATCATATAGTCTAGCAACCGAAGGCTTATATCCTTCTACCATTACTTTTCTAAGTATATTAAAACCTAGTCTCATATCGTCTAGTAAAAAGCCCATAAATTGATTGTTTTTTGGATAATATTTAAATATTTTTACTGTTACTTCAGTAATAAAGCAGATAGCTCCTTCATTGCCAATAATAATATGTCTTATATCAGGACCAGCTGCCCGTCTAGGAACATTTTTTATTTTACATATTTCACCATTTGGGAAAACCGCTTCAACACCTACAACCATATCTTCTATACCACCATAAAGAGTAGAGAATTGCCCTATACTTCTTGTAGCAACAAGCCCACCCATTTGTGCAAGAGGCTTTGACTGGGGTGAATGTCCAGTTGTATAACCCATGGCTCTTAACTTATTTTCTAAAACTTCAAGGGCAACCCCACAACCTGCAGTGACAAACATATTTTCTTCATTAATTTCAATGATCTCATTCATTTCACTTCCATCTAAAATAATAGTATTATCAACTACTACTTCAAGTCCACCTTCCGTTGCTGATTCACCAGTTCTTGGAATTACAGGTACTAAGTTTTCATTGGCAAATTTTAGAACATCAGAAACTTCTTTAGCTGAATGCACCTTACACACACAACTTGGCATAAAATCACTTTGTCTTCCATGATATTTTTCATATCTTCTAAACCTATCAAGACTACTTTCCTTTAATACTTCTTGTTCGATAATGACATTTTCTTTTCCAACCATCTCCGTTAAATGCTTTAATATTTGTTCTTTATCCATTTTCATTTACCTCCTATGTATATTGCTTCGTATGTTTTATTTAAAATACTATCTAACTAAATAGCCACCATCTACGACAACCATTGTTCCATTTACATAGTCAGATGCTCTACTTGCAAGAAATACGCAAGTTCCCATTAAGTCCTGGGTTTCACCCCATCGGTTTGCAGGAATGTGATCAAGAACCCTTTGGTTAGTCTCTGGGTTTGATCTAGTTGCAGTTGTGAGTTCAGTTGCATAGTATCCAGGTGCTATACCATTTACTTGAATATTAAACTGTGCAAGTTCATCGCAATATGCTTTAGTAAAACCTAGCAAACCAGTTTTAGTTGTTGCATATGCAGGAGACCACCGTCCTCCTAAGTACGAGAATAGAGAACAAATATTAATTATCTTTCCAGATTTTTGTGGTATCATAAACTTTGCAGCTTCATGGGAAAGTTCAAAAGCAGCTGTAAGATTTACAGAAAGCATCTTATCCCACTCTTTTCTTGTAAATCTAGTTACATCCTCGATGTTTATACAAAGACCTGCAGAATTCACAAGAATATCAACTGAACCAAATGCTTCAACACAAGATTCAACTATTTTTTTTGGTGCACCCTCTGCTGTAATGTCTACTTCCATAAACTTCATTTTCATTCCAGTTTCGTTTATCAATTTCTCCGTCGTTCCATCATCAGCAGCTAAACTGGGAATAAAAACGTTGGCACCTGCTTTAGCAAGTGCTAAAGAAAACGTTTGTCCTAACCCTGTGTTTCCACCCGTAACTATTGCATTCTTACCTTTTAGCGAAAAAAAATCTAGCGAAAAATCCCTTATGTCCATGCCCATAAAATATTACCTCCCATCATTTTTTTTAAAAAAAAAGAGAACAAAGAAAAAAATCAAACTCCACAAATAAAACACTAACAACCATTAGCGTATTTTTGTTTAGCTTGATTACTTTTCTCTGCTCTCTAGTAATCTTTTTATAAGATTAACACAATTCAAAAGTATTGTCAATAATACTATTGTAAAATAATTTTGAATTTTATAAACCTTCTATAGTATATCTATCAATTCATATATGTCTGCTAATATTGAATAATGGGCAATATCAAATATTCTACTTTCTTTATCATTGTTTATCGCTATCATAGTTTCAACATTCCTTATTCCAGAAATAAACTGTATAGATCCAGAAACACCAAATGTTATTAAAACTTTCGGGTTAATATAATTTCCTGACAAACCCACTTGTTTACTTGGCGGCATTATCCCTCTTTCAACTAGTGCTCTTGTGGAAGCCAATGTTCCACCTATTTTCTCAGCAAAGTCATTAAATTTGTCAATATCCTTTTTATCTTTAATTGCATTTCCTACTACCACTACTACATCATAGTCTGAAATTTTTTTCTCAGATTTTTTATATTTAGTATCTATAATGTCATATGAATTTTTTATTTCTATATTACCTTTAATGATGTTTAAGTTTAGTTTCCTATCAGTTTCATATTCTTCAAAAGTATTAACTTTTATAGTAGCCATTTGAGGAAATGTTTTTTCTGTAATTATTTCAGCAATAACATCTCCACCAAAAGCGGGTCTAATTTGTATCAGCTTATCATCATCATCGATTTCTAGTTCTGTACAATCAGCGGTCAGACCTGTTTTTAGCTTTGCACTGGACAAGGCTGCTGTTGCTTTACCAATTGGAGTTGCACCTAGTAAAGCTATAGAAGGAGATAATTTTTCAACCCCATCTACAAAGCACTCAGAAAAAACACTGGAATTAAACTCTTTAAAACCTTCATAAAAAACCACTTTATCAAAGGGTAAATAAGCAAGTTCTTCCTCTATATCAATTAAATTGCTAGCAATGCATATTCCATATATTTTGCTGGCACCCAGTTGTAACGCTTTATTTAAAAGTTGATAAACCACTCTATTTATTTTGCCATCATTTATCTCAATAAAAATTAGCACACTGTTATCTTTCATTTTCTTCTCCCTAAAACCTCATATATTATACGTTTTGCTTCGTCTAATGGAATATCCATAACATCTTTTTTTTCAGATAATTTTTTGCGATAAATTTTTTTTACTCTTGTAGGAGAACCCTTCACACCAATCGATTGGGTTTCAAATGTTTCATCAAGCGAAATATGTTTTACTTCCTTCTTTTTAGCATTCATCTTTAATTTTAAAGAGGGTAGTCTTGGAGTGCAGATATCTTTTTCTACTGAAATAAGGCAAGGATATTTACATTTTATAGTATGTACAACCGTCCCTAAATCTTGCTTTACAGTAATTTCAGTTTGTGTAGTCTCTACGATTTCACTTACTGAATTTATATACGGTATAGTAAGAAAAACTGAAATACTAGCACCGACTTGCCCGGTATCACCGTCAGTAGTTTGTTTTCCACATATTATTAGATCATAATCATTTTTGTTTTTTATAGAATTGGCTATAGTATATGCTGTTGCAAGAACATCTGCACCTGAAAATTCATTATCACTGATTAAGAAACCATTATCTACACCTAATGTATAACTTTCTCTTATTGCCTCCTCTGCTCTTTTTGGTCCCATAGAATAGACATCTATAGTTGTGTTATTAAGTTCATCCTTTATTTTGAGTCCCGATTCAATGGCTACTAAATCATAAGGATTAGTAGCAACTCCTAATATTTTTCTATCCAGATTGCCTGTCACAAAATTCATTCCATCATCTTGTTTATTAGGAACCTGTTTTACACAAATAGCTATTTTCATGATATAATAGTACCACATTTAAATTAAATTTCAAATATACAACTTATGTTTGAAATTTAGAAATTTAATGGGTGAATTTATTTTTATACTTTGCGTCTGAAGAGCTGAGAAGGGAGTAGTTGTAATTATGAATTGTCTAGAGGGTTGTAAAATTATCTCATCTATAAAAAATGACGAATCATTGGAAAAAGTACTTACTCTCAACAATAAAGTGGTTTTTGTCCTTTATGGAAACATATTAAATATTTCAAAAATCGTAAAAAAACTTAAGGAGAAAAATAAAACTGTTTTTATTAATATAGACTTAATCGATGGTTTTTCAAACAAGGATGTAATAACAGAATTTATAAAAAAAGAAACCCTAGCCGATGGAATACTCAGCTCAAAGCCATCTATAATAAAAGCAGCTAATAAGTCTGGACTATTAACTATTCAAAGAATTTTCCTAATAGACTCTTTTTCTTATTTTAATCTTACGAAAATAGTGAAAGACTCAAAACCTGATGCAGTGGAAATAATGCCAGGTGTAATGCCAAAGGTTGTGTCCTGGGTCAAAAAAGATATAATCCAACCGGTTATTTGTGGTGGTCTCATTTGTCACGAGGAAGATATAGACAGCATTTTGGGTGTTGGTGCTGATGCTGTTTCTACAACAAATATTAACCTTTGGAGTTATGAATACAAAAAACAGTAGAGGATTCTACCTCCTATCAACTTATTTTTAAAATCCCTATGATAAACCTTTTAAAAGTTGTATCCACTTCAGCGGAATGTGAGATCTAAAACTTAATTTTAGTAAATATAAAAAACCCTATCAAATTTAAGATAGGGTTAATTTTATGGTATTAATTTTTACACAAGGGTTAAAAAAGGGTTAAATTGAATTTACTAAGTTTTTTAAAACCCTTGTGTTCATTGAATTTGGTGCGCCCTGAGGGACTCGAACCCCCGACCAACTGGTTCGAAGCCAGCGACTCTATCCGACTGAGCTAAGGGCGCATGATTTATGATGGTGAACCCACAGGGATTTGAACCCCGGACACACGGCTTAGAAGGCCGTTGCTCTATCCAACTGAGCTATG
>JUEG02001199.1_pt1 | contig 21636 bp, 31 predicted proteins | sample 432341 | NCBI WGS metagenome assembly JUEG02 (sample SAMN02953476, study PRJNA257561) | rock porewater metagenome | biome: terrestrial; feature: Opalinus Clay rock; material: porewater; isolation source: Opalinus Clay rock BIC-A1 borehole | place: Switzerland: Mt Terri URL, St-Ursanne ... | reverse complement strand
ATAGATTGAGGGTATAAGTCAAGATGCACATGGACAATGTAAGAAAACTCATGGAATTATTGAAAGACTACGACTTAAATGTTTGGAAGCATTCAATTTTTGTAATGAAGTTTTCATTTGAAATCATGAAAAGGCTAGACCTTCATAGAAAAGAAGTAACAAATATTTTAATTGGTTCATTGTTGCATGATATTGGTAAATTGAAAATTAGTAAAGAAGTAATAAATAAACCTGGAAAGTTAAATCTTCAGGAATGGGATGAAATAAAAAGACATCCAACTTACGGGGGCTCAATCATAAATCAATATAATATTAATAGTGGGATACTGCCATTAATCTTATATCACCATGAGAGATGGGATGGAAAAGGGTATTATGGTGTGGCAGGTAAACATATACATTTTGGTGCCAGAGTAATTGCAATTGCAGACTCGGTTGAAGCTATGTCGTCTGAAAGACCATATCAAAAAGTGAAAGATACTAAAGAAATTTTTATGGAATTGTTAAATAATAGAGGGGGCCAATTTGATCCCGATTTAATAAACCTATTGTTTAAAATAGAATCTAATAATAATCAATTAATCTTCTCAAATAATTTGGCAAAAAAACAAAGAATTCTTGAAAAGTTAATTTCTGTTAGTCGTAATTATGATTCAAATGTTTTTTATTCAGGGGGATATTAAAATGATATTATTAGATGAAGATTTGGTACAACTTATAAACGATTTAGTAATTGAACTAAAAATGTTATTAGATAATAATTCCTAAGCGTTATTTATTCAGTTGATAAAATAAATAGAGATAGGATGTATGTTATGAGTTCTTTGAATAACCACAGAAGAGCGGATATCAAGGTTATTTTTTCCGAATTTGATTTTCCTCCTATGCAAGATGCTTTAATAGTTGCTAAGCGTTCTCCCATAGGCCCGGAAGCTGCAAGAAGGATGGTTGACATATTATCTCCTGAACAATATGAAATCATTGAAGTAGAGCATGATATTATAGAGGCCATTGTTATCAAGAAATCCTTAATTAAAATGTTCCCAAAAGATAAGCTTATTGCTTTTCTATTAGAGGAAGGTGGGAATATTACTGATATCAATAGCATCATAAAAGCAAATGTTAAAACATTTATTGAAGTGAGTAGGTCAGTAGATTTATGAATACTATTGTAAGCCAGTTAATGACTAAAGAAGTTTATACAATAAATCCTTTTCGTAGTGTTTTAAGTGCTCAAAATATTTTGGAATCAAATAAAATTGGAGGTCTGCCTGTAGTTGAAGATAAAAAAGTAATTGGAATAATAACATCTTTTGATGTGAGACGTAGTCATCCAAATAGATTAGTTTTCGATGCTATGACAAAAAATCCAATTACTATTTCTGAGAATGAGAATATTATCTATGCATTAAAAATGCTGAAAGATAATAAGATCGAACGGTTACCAGTTGTGAATCAACAAAATGAATTAATTGGCATAATAACGAAGGGCATCTTATTGATGGAGGCTGGTAAAAGAATAGACCTATTAACAGGACTTCAAACAAGTCAAACTATAGTATGCAATACAACAAAACTTTTATTCAAAAGTAATAATGATATTGTCTGTTTATTTTTTGATCTTAATCAATTTGGTGTTTTTAATAAAAAATATGGACATATAGTAGGAGACGAAATAATTCAAAAGATTGGCGAAATATTAAAAGCATTTATTGAGACTGATTGTCTTTGTAGATTTGGTGGAGATGAGTTTGTTGCAATAATTCCTGGTAATATAGAGAATGCAAAAAAAGTGGCACGGGATATTATTTCCTATATATCATCTGATAATTACTTAAGCGATCTAGATGTTTCCTTATCAATTGGTATATCCGGTGGTCGTAGAAATTGTGTACGATATGATGAAAAAGAAATAACTAAGGATATTAAAAACTTAATCAACTTAGCTAGCTTAGTTTCAACAAAAGCAAAGAGTTTAAAACTTGATTTTGCTGTAGCTGATGAGTTAAGCATAGTTTAATACTAAGATATTCGATGAGCCTAAGGGCTCTTTTCTTTTGTCCAAAAGGAGGCGGCCTGGAGACTATGGATAAAATTAAAGAAAAGCAACCAGAAGTAGCATCACAAACTAGCAACCAGGCACCGCAGAAGATAACCAAAAAAGATATTGAATATTGCATGAGACATGATGCATATAGACGGGGTAAAGGCGGAGGCATCAAGCAAATAAGAAGGTGAAATAATGAATTTCGTTGAGCCAATTCGAGATCCTAAATTAGTTGAAAGTTTAGCTGATTATTTAAGGAAGAATAATGAGAGAAATTATCTTATGTTTTTATTTGGTATTTATACTGGACTAAGAATATCAGATATCCTTAGTTATAAGATTCATCAAATAAAAAATAAAGACTATCTTAATATAAGAACAAAAAAAACGGGCGATCAAGTTACAATTGAGATCAATCCGGAATTAAAAAGGGAAATTGCAAAGTATGTTAAAGATAAAGACCCTGATGATTATTTATTTAAGTCCAGGCAGAATTATAATAAACCAATTTGTAGATCTATGGCTTACAAAATATTAAGAGAAGCTACTGAAAAGTTTGGTCTCAATAATATAGGTTGCCATACGCTTAGAAAAACCTTCGGGTACCATTATTATAAGCAATACAAAGATGCTGTGACTCTTATGGATATCTTTGGACATAGTCATATAAGTGTCACCTTAAGATATGTTGGTATAAATCAAGAGATAATCAATAACTCAATTAGAAGATTTAAAATTTATTAAAATTAAGCCATATTTTTATTACTTATTCAACAAATTGGTAAGAAGGAAAATATGTAAGATTCCCCAGTTACTCGTAAATAAATTTCTGGGAAAGGAGTTGTAAATTAATTTGAAAAACAAAATTGATATTATTGTAAATAGAGAAAGATATTTAAGAACTTTAGAAATGATAGATGAAGTTTTAGAAATTAAAGTAAAAAACATAACAGAATTAATTTTTCAAAAATACATTGAGCTTGGTGGAGCCGCAAATGTAGCTGAATACTTAAATGAGCAAGGATATAGAGTAGAAGGTGCTAAAGATAAAAGAAGATATAATTCAGTAGATGTAACTGCAATAATAGACGATAAAGAAAACAACATTATTGATAAACGACTACTGTTTTTAGTTTTGGAATTAAAAAAGCAACATAGCTATAGTAACTGGCAAAATAGATTGCTTAAAATATCTGATGATTATAATAAAAAGTTTAGAGCCTAAAGGCTCTTTTTTTCTTTGGTCTTAAACATATTGAGGTTAGGTTGAACTCATTTTTATAGAGAGCCTTCTAAGCCTTGAATTTATTGATTAAAAATGGAATTTATTAAGTTAAACAAAATTATAAGATATGGATAACTCAATAAATTATTAAAAAGGCCTTCTAGCCCTTGAAAATACAGTGTTTATAGCAAAGTTAAGGTTGGGGAATAAATTATATGGTAAATATATACAAAAACCGTATAAAACCATGAAGAGGTAGACTACTTTAACAATACAAAAACAATCAAAAAAAGTTGCAAAACCCAATGAAATCAAACTCAATTAAATCCGTTATAAAGTACCAATACAGTATTTAAACGCACTCGTTGAGATAAATAATAAATCTCATTTTTGCTTGGAGGGGGTTAGATGGGCAGGCAAAAAAGCCAAAACAGAATTTTGGCCTTTGAACTATATAAAGAAAAGGGCGGGAAGATAACTTCTGCTGAAATAGCTGCTCAATTAGGGGAAAAAGTAAACAATATTAATAGCTGGAGAAGTAAAGATAAATGGAAAGATAAGGTTGGCAAAGTTGGAGCACCTTATGGTAATAAAAATGCAGTCGGCAACAGCGGTGGAGGAGCACCTATATTAAATAAAAATAGTTATATTCATGGGTTTTACTCGAAGCACTTGCCTAGACAAATGTATGACATCATGAAAGATATGGATAGTTTAGAACCCATTGATATTCTCTGGCAAAATATTCGCATGAAGTTTGCTGCAATCATTAGAAGTCAAAAAATTATGTATGTTAAAAATCAGAAAGACACAACAAGGCATCTAAAAAAGATAAAGGTGCAGTCAGATATTAAAAACACTGGGACCATGAATGAACCTAACTATCAAGCAATCGAAAATTACCGCGAAGAAGAATATGAAATACAGTTTGCCTGGGATAAGCAGGCTACATTCTTAAATGCCCAATCTAGGGCTATGGGTCAGCTAACCAACATGATAAGACGGTATGATGAAATGTTACATAATAGTTGGGATTTGGCTACTGATGAACAGAAGCTGAGGATTGAAAGACTTAAAAAGCAGATAGAAAATCCTGAACTTGAGCATCAAAAGGCTCATAGTAAGGCAAAGCTTCAGCTGGAAAAAGATCGACTTGAACACCAAAAGGAAATGGACAAGATGAAAGCCTTTTAAGGAATGATATGAATGGCAAAATATTCAATACTAAAAAGCTTCTATGCTTCCCAAGAATGGGTTAATTTTAGATTACTAATTATTAATGAAAGAGGATTAAGGTGCGAATATTGCGGTGAATTAGTAGCTAGAGCTAAGGAGCTTACCTTGCATCATATTATTGAGCTTACTCCGGAGAATGTTAAAGATGCTTTAATAGCTCTTAATCCTGAGAATGTTTTGGTAGTACATCACGATTGTCACAATAAGATCCACAAAAGATTTGGATATAGACCAGGTAAAAATGTTTATATTGTATTCGGAGCTCCACTGTCAGGTAAGCATTCTTATGTCAGAGAATACATGGGTCGTGGAGATATTGTTGTTGACATGGATAGGCTTTATGAAGCAGTATCTATGCTTCCCAGTTATGATATGCCAGACAACTTGTTAGGTAATGTCCGAGGAATTTATAATCTGTTAGTAGATAATATCAAAACACGATACGGCAAATGGAATAATGCCTGGGTGATCACTGGTGGAGCTGATAAATATAAGCGAGAGAAGCTGGCAGAGGATCTGGGAGCAGAGCTTATATTCTGTGATATTAGCATAGAAGAATGTTTGCGCCGGCTGGAGATGGATGAAGATAGGCGGTATCGGCAGGATGAATGGATAGGATATGTTGAGAAGTGGTTTGAAGAGTATATAGAATAGCCCCCCCTATAAACCGACAAAGCCTATTCTTCCTAGACCGTATGGCATAGGCAGGAAAAATACACACCGTAAATTTTGAAAATCCTTGGAGGTATTCCGAAATATGTCAAAACAATCTGTATATCTAGCAGAACTAGAGAAGTTGAAGGAAATATTTCAAAATATAGAAGAAGACAAAGCAAAACTCGTCGAAGGGCTTGTTGAGGACGCTGCTTTTTTGCTGGCTGAGAATAATGCTCTCAGGGAGATTATCGGAGCTACCGGCATGGTAAAAATTCATCCTCAATATCCCGAGATGCAAAAGTCAACCGAAGCTTCTAAGCAATACCTTAAAAATGTCAACGCATATGCTGTGGTGATAAAAACTTTAAACGGTGTACTTAATAGAAGCATAGTAGACCAGGATGATGATGAACTGGATGAGTTTGAATAGGATTTCCCGGTTTAAGCAACCGGGAGTATAAGACGGTCAACGACCTATCGGGTTGGTCGTCTTTCTTTTTGCTACTGATAGGGAAAACTGATAGGAGTGGTAGAGGTGAACAAAAGAGTAGGAGAGGAAAAGATCAATAATCAAGGTATAAAAATGCAAATAATTAACTATAGGCATGCGGACGATATTGATGTCATTTTTGAGGATGGTTTTCTTAAACAACATTCCACTTACAGGCATTTTAAAAATGGCAATATAGCTAATCCTTATTTTAGGAGTGTGCTGAAAGTTGGTTACATAGGTGAAGGTAGGCATAAAACGCGCCAAGGAGAAAAACATACTGATGAATATGAAATATGGAGAAAAATGCTAACGCGGTGTTACGACCCTAAATACCATGTATTTCGCCCCACCTATAAAGAGTGCTCTGTTTGTGACGAGTGGCATAATTTTCAATGTTTTGCAGTTTGGTATAAAGAAAATCATTATCATATTGGCGATGAAAGAATGGAGTTAGATAAAGATATGCTTCTCAAAGGCAATAAGATGTATGCTCCAGATAGGTGTATATTCGTTCCACAAAAGATTAACAATCTTTTAAATACGCATCACAAAGGCAGAGGTGATTACCCTATAGGGGTACATCTAGGAAAGCGCGATAAAAGATTTCTTGCTAGATGTCACGATGCTAATGGCAACCTTATCAGGTTAGGGAGATTTGATACGCCAGAACAAGCATTTCATGCATACAAGGAGTTTAAAGAAAATGTTATAAAATTTCTGGCCGACCAATACTGTACTGTCATCCCAGAAAAATTGTATAATGCATTAGTTAATTACAAAGTCGAGATCAGCGACTAAAGGGGGTGGTGCTTTGCTTACAGAACTTAGAGATAAATATCCAGACTCAAGCCTCCTTGAATATATCGAAAAATGCAAGTCCGGCGAAATTATTATTGGTCACGAACTTATGATGGAGCTAGACCTGCTATTATGTCATTTTAGAGACCCTTGCATCACAATTGAATTTGAGGATGCCCATAAACGTATAAAGTTTATCGAGACTAGATGTAAGCATTTTTGAAGCACCCTTTGCAGGCAAGCCTTTTGTTCTGATGCTGTTCCAAAAAGCATTTATTGAATCCATATATATATTTAAAATCTTTGATGAAGAAATTGGACGGTTGGTTAGAAAGTATCAAGACGTACTCCTGTTGGTTGGTAAGAAATCAGGCAAAACTCCCTTAATCTCGGCCATCTGTTTGGCTGAGTTTTTTTGTGGTCCTATGGGGTTAAAAATCCTTTGTTCATCTAATGATTATGAGCAAGCTGATTTAATGTTTCAGGCAATTGATTCTATGAGAGAAGAAAGCCTTGCTCTCGAAAAGGTTACTCGGAAAAATGTTAAAGGTATATTCTTCGGCAATCCCAAAAAGCTGAAAAAAAAGGGTAAATTCTCATACCAAAACAAAGGCACTATCCGAAAAATATCAGCAAAGAAAAAGTCATCCGAAGGTAGAAATATAGGAGTTGGAGCTGCTGATGAAATACATGAGTTAACTAGCGATATTCCAATAATGCCAATCAGACAAGGACTATCGACACAGGAAGAACCATTGTATTTTGAGATTACAACAGAGGGCTTTGTTAATGATGGGTACCTAGATACTAGACTAAAAGAAGCTCGTCAAGTATTAGCAGGAGAACTTGACCGACCTCGTTGGTGCATCTGGCTTTATACGCAAGATTCAGAGGCTGAAGTCTGGCAGAATGAAAAAACCTGGGTAAAGAGCAGCCCAGGCCTTGGCGTTATAAAAAAATGGAATTACCTTCGCCAGATGGTGGAGGAGGCTAAGACGAATAAAAAAACCCGAGTATCAGTATTGGCCAAAGATTTTAATTTTAAGCAAAACAACTCAGAAGCTTGGCTAACTCCTGAAGATATTGAAAATATTGAAACCTTTGACATAGAAGAGTTCCGAAATTGTTTTGCTATTGGTGCGTCTGACCTTTCAAAAACAGGCGATTTAACAAGTGCCAGGATCATGCTTATGAAGCCAGGAAGCAACAAAAAATATTTTTATCAGCAATATTTTATACCTGAATCTAAGCTTGATAACATCCCTACAGATGATTTGCCCAAGTTTAAAGAGTGGATAAGACAGGGCTATATTACTGTATCACCGGGAAATGAAAATGACTTTCGGCTTGTAACTGCCTGGTATGTAAAGCTGTTTAAAGAGTACGGCATAAAAACATACCTAACCGGGTATGACAAGTGGTCAGCTATATACTGGGTTAAAGAAATGGAAGAAGACTACGGCTTTGACTGCAAAAGAGTAGATCAGAACTGGGGCAGCATGTCTGAACCAATGTCTCTTTTAGAAAAAGATTTAAAGAAAAACCTGGTAGTTTACAATAATAATCCTGTTGATATATATTGCCTTGAAAACACCGCAATGGCTATTAACTCAAAGCTTGATATTATGCCGGCAAAAGTTCAAGGCAAAGAAGATAAAAAAATTGACGGTACTGTAACTATGATAATTGCCTATAGGATTTATATTGATAATAGAACAGAATTTCTCGAACTAGTAAAAAGAGTAAGATGAGGGCGTGAGGTGATCCAATGTTAAAAAAAACGCTTATAAAAATACTTAACGGTTTAGTAATGATACTGGATGATGTCCTATTGGCAATAGGCATCTTTTTTATTGCCTTTGGTGTCTACTTAATTCACATACCGGCAGGGCACATAATATTGGGAATATCTTTTATTGCACTTGCATACCTGGTGGCACAAAAGAAAATAGGGGCTCCAAAGAATGGGGGTGAGTAAAATTGCTGTTATCTAGTTTGATAAACAAAGATACCAACAAGCAGTATCGATACGCTAAGATGCTTAATGGTCACACGCCGATATTCAGCCAATTTGGACAGAGCATTTATGCATCCGATGTAGTGCAGATGTGTATCGATAAAATTGCAACTGAGATAAGTAAACTCCGACCGAAACACATCCGCACGGATGCTAACGGCATGCAATCTATCCCAAAAAGTAGCCTTAATCGTCTTTTTAAATTTGGCCCAAATGAGTTAATGACCACCAGAGACTTTCTTGAGAAAGTAATATGGTTACTATATCTAAATTATAACACCTTTATCTATCCCAAATATGATTTAAAAGAAGAAGCTGGCGGCGGTGTCACTCGGGAGTATACGGCATTTTATCCGTTGAACCCATCACAGGTAACATTTCTTCAGGACCCAATAAACCGGTTATTCGTCAAAATGCAGTTTGCCAATGGCAGTGACTTTACAATAGCATACTCCGAAATCATTCACCTGAGGAAAAAGTTTTCAATGAATGACATTATGGGCGGAGGCTTGAATGGTCAGCCGGATAATCAAGCACTCCTTAAAGTTTTGCAGATTAATGACGTTGTCATACAGGGGTTAGGTAAAGCGATTAAGACCAGCCTATCAGTTAGAGGAATATTAAAAATTAATACCATGCTGGACGATGAAGCCCAAAAAAAAGAACGAAAACGGTTTGAAGATGCCATCGAATCCGGAGCGACAGGCATATTGCCCATGGATCTCAAAGGAGACTACACCGACATCAAGGTTGACCCTAAGATTATCGACAAGGACACCATGGAATTTCTTGAAGGGAAAGCCTTGAAGTGGTATGGTATGCCACTACCAATCTTGACAGGCAACTTTAATGATGAGCAGTATCAAGCATGGTATGAATCAGCATTAGAACCTATAGTTATTGGGCTAGGGCAGGCATTTACAAAGACAGTTTTCTCACAAATGGAAATGTCACATGGTAATGAAATTGTCTGTTATCAACGCGACATGATGTATTTGAGCACTAAGGCGAAGCTAGAACTTTTGAAGATTGGTGGAGAGCAGGGTCTTTTGCAGGACAACCAAAAACTAGCATTACTAGGATATCCACCAATTGTAGGAGGTGAAAGAATTACACAGTCATTGAACTATATAGATAAATCATTGATTAGTGAATACCAAATGGCCAGGGCAAAGCGAAGGATAAAGGAGGATGATGATAGTGAGTAAAATAAAACCACCGGACAAAGAGGCGTTGCTATTTGCAAGATTTAGCGAAGCGCATGAACTAAGAGCATCAGAGCCTACAGATACTACTGGACACATCGTCGAGGGCTATGCCATTGTGTACGAACAGGAAGTAAGTATCGGGGGATGGTTTAATGAAGTAGTCAAACGAGGGGCATTGGACGGAGCAGATCTGAACGACGTTCCTTTATTTATACATCATCAACAGTATAAAATTCCATTAGCTAGAAGTAGGAGAAACAACGGAAATTCTACCATGAAATTGACCCCGGATGACAAAGGCCTTCACTTCAGAGCAGAGCTTGATGTTGAAAATAATGCAGAGGCCAAGTCTCTGTATTCCGCCGTTTCCCGTGGAGATGTTTCTGGGATGTCTTATTCATTCCGTGTCAAAGAAGAGAAATGGCTTAATATGGACACACCAACGCCTACTAGGGAAATCCATAAATTTAAAAAGATTGGTGAATTATCTGCGTTATGGAGTCCCGCCTATGACGGGACTGACATACAAGCTCGGGACAAAGCACTGGATAGTGCTGATAAAAGGGTGCTGGATAGCGCACTGTCTACGTTGGAGAACGAAAAAAACGAGCGGGAAGCCCTGAAATTAAGAACCCAAATATTAGCGAAAGGATGATAAATCATGAAAAAGAAATTGGTGGCATTGTTAGCCAAAAAAGAAACGCGTAAAGCTGAGTTAGTTGTAAAATCCGGTACTACAGAGGATGTTGTTGAGCTTAGGGGTATTAATACCGAAATGGAGACTCTTAATGCTGAGATTTTAGATCTTCGCAGCATGGTTGATGCACTGCCAGATGAGCCAGTTGCCGGACAAACTCCGCCTGCTGGGAATGAGCAGAGAGGCATGTCCAATCCACCTGCTGGATCCTCACAGGGTCAGCTTAATGTTTTGGGAACATACGGCGGAAGCCAAGATCTTCAGGCTGAAAACCGCACTAAAATGAAAGAAGAAGTTGAAAAACGCGGCAAAGAGCTTATGGAAAACCGCTCCGTCACCGTCGGTTCTGCAACTATCGTACTCGCAGAGCATCAAGCAAGTGACATTAGACCCACCTTTAACGAAGTATCCGGTTTGCTTGACAGAGTAGCATCCAAGCCTTTAATGGGTGGCGAAAGCTATAAGCAGCCATATATTTCAGGATATGGTATTGGCGACCACAAATTAGAAGGGGAGGATTATGCATCTGCAGAGCCTACCTTTGCTTATGCTCAGATCAATAAAACCAAAGTGACCGCATACGCCGAAGATACCGAAGAATTAGTGAAGCTTCCAGCTGCCAATTATGACGCTGAAGTTATGAAGGGGATCCGTATTGCCAGCCGTAAGAAAATTACTCGTGAAATTCTTGTCGGTACTGGTGCAACAAACCGTCTTGTTGGTATATTCTCCGCGCTGGCTACTGCCATTGATGCTGATACCGATCTGTCCATTTCCGAAATCGACGAGTTAACCCTTGATGAAATTATCTTCTCCTATGGTGGCGACGAGGATGTTGAGGACGCAGCTGTATTAGTACTTAACAAAAAGGATTTAAAGGCATTCGCACAACTTCGTACTGCTGATGGAAAGAAAATCCATGATGTCAAGAGTAAAGGCAACTCCGGCACAATCGACGGCATTCCATTTATAATCAACAGTGCTTGTAAAGCCGTATCAGACGCTACAACCGCAGTCGATGGCTATTGCATGGCTTACGGTCCATTATCTAACTATCTGTTGACCATCTTCTCCGATATGGATGTTCAACGCTCTACAGATTATAAATTCAAACAGGGCATGATTGCCCATCGTGGATCCATCTTCATCGGCGGGAACGTTGTCTCTAAAAATGGATTCTTGAGAGTGAAAAAAGGCTAGTTAACTAAATAAGGGGCGTAGAGCCACGCCCCTATTTTTAAAAGGAGGAACCTCAATGAGAGTAGGATATAACCCTAAAAATGGTCGCGTCAAAACCGATGTCGGGATTACAATTGACCGTGCCTTTGGTGCTCATATTCAAGTTGCGGCTGCCGATGCTGTGGCTTCTGACAGTGATGGAATCCTAGCCGCCAACTTAGCAGCAGATGCCCAAGAAATTACATCAGGCATCACTAATCCTGCCGTTCCCCGTGCACTATCTGTTGTTGGAAACGTGGCCGGTGTTATTGGCGATGTTGTCATCACCGGTACCAACTATGCAGGCGTAGAAATTACCGAAACCATTGCGCTTAACGAAACTACTGCTGTGCACGGTGCAAAAGCATTTAAAACTATCACCAAAATAGAATTACCTGCGCAAGTACATACCCCTGTTGCCCAGGTCGAAACTGCTACAGCAACAGGCACAGTTACAGTAGCGGGCAATGCAGCTGTAACTGTCACATCGGCACTTTACGTAGAGGATGTTGTTGTAGCCGTTCCTGTTGAAGTTGACGATGATGCAGCTGCTATTGCACTAGCTATTCGCACAGCATTGGCCGCGGATGCTAGCATTGCAGAACATTTTGATGTATCTGGTGCCACAGATAAAGTCATTCTTACAGCGAAGGTTCCTGCGGCCAATGATGCTACTTTGAATATCGCCATTGCCACTGGTACAGCTACCGGCGTAGATATAGCTGCATCATCTGCTGATACAACAGCTGGCGTACCTTATGACATAGTTAATGTTGGATGGAATGATAAGCTTGGTCTGCCTTACTTGCTTGCCCATAACACTATCCAGGCTGCTTATCTTGACAACGTTAAGGAAGGTACTGCTCCAACAGTCACTACCAGCACCACAACTATTGAAAGTAATACCATAGATTTAAATAGCGCATTGGACGGCACAGTCGTAGATATATATCTAATTGTGTAGACCAGAGATAAATAATAGGGCGGTACATAGTGCCGCCTTAAATAGTAATAAGAAACAAGAGAGATAGGTGATTTAAGTGCCTATATTAACACTTCAAGAAGCTGCAGATATATTAAAATATAACTCTTCAGATGAAATGCCAGGTAATGTAACGTCAATTATCTTACCAGCAGTAGACGACTGTATTAAAACAGCAACGGGTAAAGACTGGGGAACTTTAACAGATACATATATTGAAATAGACCCAACTGCAAAAATGATAGCAAGCGTTCTGGTGGTTAGATGGTTTGAGGATCCTGGGATTATAGGTAAGGTAAATGATGCTGGAATAATTGGGTTAATAGGGCAGCTTCATGCTAAAGCATTGATGGAGGTAGAAACATGAACCCTGGGGCTTTAAGACATAAAGTTATAATTCAGGAAGATCAAGGGACAACAAGAAACTCGAAGGGCGAAACTGTACCAAATTGGGTTGATGTTACAACCGTTTGGGCAGCGATAGAACCATTGAAAGGAAAAGAATATTTTGCCGCCGAACAAGTGCAAGCTGAAGTGACAACTAGGATAAGAATGCGGTACCAAGCAGGATTAAAACCCGAAATGAGAATAAAGTATGGGACCAGGTATTTTTATATTCAAAGCCCTCCTATTAACCTGAATGAGCAAAATAGGGAAATCCATTTAATGTGCAAGGAGAAATTTTAAATGTTTAATATTAAATTGGAAGGAATTAATGAGCTTAACCAAGCGATAAAAGATATCTCCAAAAAGCTTGGTCCAGATAAGATTGAGCCAATACTTATGAGTGGAGCAAAAATTATAAGTGCGGCTGCGAGACAAAAGGTGCTTGTAGGTGAAACGGGTAAGTTAAAAAAGTCGATTGTTACCAAGAAGCTTAAAAGATATGGCAAAAACCCTGCACCTTATATATCAGCTGTAGATAGAAAGAAAGCTCCTCACGCTCATTTGGTAGAGAGTGGTACTGGACCACGGTATGGGAAAAAAGGGAAAAAAAGTTACCGTGGAAAGTATTTTGGTATAATGCCGGCAAAACCATTTTTTAGACCAGCTGTAGATGAAAATAAAGATAAAGTAATAAAAGTGGTATTAAATAAAATAAAGAAACTAGTCCTGGAGGTGGGAAAATGATCATAGAAGATGCTTTATACAGTTATCTTAGCACCTACCCTGGACTAACAGCATTAATTTCAGATAGAGTTTATCCACTAAAAAGGCCGCAGAAAATAAAGTCTCCTGCTTTAACATATCAAAAGATAAGCTGTCCTCGGCTTCACACTTTTGGAAATGACCCAGGGATGGCTACCCCAAGGTTTCAATTTTCCTGTTTTGCAGAGGATTATAATACCGTAAAAAATATTGCCGAACAGGTCAGATTTGCCCTTCAGGATTATTCAGGTACCATGGGTGGAGTAGACGGGGTAATAGTTGGTGCAGTTAATTTAGAGGATGAAGTTGATCTTTACGAAGAAGATGCAGAAATTTTTCGGGTGGATTTAGATTTTATAATTTGGCATAAGGAGTAGGTAGTAATGTATTGGTTTTTATTTATTATCATTATGATCCTTATTGCTTATATTGTTCGAATTAAGATTTTCAAAAGAGAATATCCTGTAATTTCGTTTTGCAAGCATGAGGATTATAACGAAATAGGTACCTTTGAGCACCCACATCGATGCAGGTGTATTAAATGCGGTGAAGTGTTTAATAGGAGAAGGAGGGAATAGAAATGTCCTTACCAGGTAAAAACGCCCGGGTAAAAATAGGTGCTAATGTAGTTCAGGGATTAAACGACGCCCAGTTTTCTGCAAGTGGTGAAACCTTGGATGTAACAGTTTTTGAAAGTGATGGATGGAAAGAAAAAATCCAAGGTTTAAAAGAGTTTGGTCTGTCTACGTCTGGTTTTTATGAACCAGATGATACAAATGGGCAGGTAGCTATTAGAACAGCTTGGATGAATGGAACTACTGTAACAACTGACTACCTTGTTGATGGCACCGTTGGCTTTAGAGGGGATTATCTAGTAAGTTCTTTTGAAGTAGGATCTTCGGCCAGCGGAGAAGTAACAGTATCAATTGAGTTGGAGAGTACCGGTGCTCTTACTCTAGTGTAGGAGTGATATAAAATGGTATACGCAGGTAAATTAGCTAAAGTACACGTTGCTGGAACACCTATTGCTTTTACTGATGAGGCAACTACGACCAGTGATGATTTATCTTTTATTATTTCAAATGCAATTAAAAAGATATGGGACTGGAAAACTGATATAACAGTAAAAGTGGATGGGGTAACAACTACAAGTGGGTTTACTGTTTATAAGCTCGAAGGAAAAGTAATTTTTGATTCTGAAGAGACTGGAGTTGTAACCGTAACAGGTAAATATGTTCCTACATCAGTTGCAGCCGAAGCTCATGACTATAACATAAGCCTGGAAGCGGAAAATCTAGATAACACCCGTTTTCAAGATACTCATAAGCGGCGAATCCAAGGGCTAAAGTCTGCATCAGGATCCATTAGTCAATGGGTAACAATAGATAAATATTTTGCTGAAGCTCTAATTGCCGGTAACCCTGTTGTTTTAGAGCTTTATCCGCAGGCTTCGCTTGACCCGACAAGGCTTTTTGCAATTCTAGAAAGCGATGAAATGCAAGCCGCCGTTGCTGGTGAACAAGATGAAAGCGTATCTTTCGTAAGTACTGAAAGGATGGTTGTTTGATGAGTAATTTAAGAGAAAAGATACTCAATGCTAATGATATTAAAGAAAAAACTGTAACTGTTCCGGAATGGGATTGTGATGTTTTAGTCCGCGGGATGACCGGGGATGACAGGAACAGGATTCTTTCCGAATGTGTTGACGTTGACGTAAAAACAAAGAAGTCAAAAACTGACCTCGTGAAGCTATATCCGGAAGTAATAATTGCTACAGCTTTCGATCCCCAGACTAAAGAAAAAATTTTTAAGGCCGAGGACAGGGATGCATTAAGCAAAAAGAATGGCAAGGCTTTGGATGTGGTTTTTAAGGTTGCATCAGGACTATCCGGATTAAACGAAGAGATTGAGGAAGCGGAAAAAAACTCCTAGGGCATCCCGAAAAGTTTTTTTATTTTCAATTAGCTGAACTTTTTGGGATGTCGGTAAGATAATTATTAAGTAATAAAGAAAGGCCTCTCAATTTTTGGGAATCTTTTAAGGAAATATTTTTTCCTGAGTGGTTGAGAAATAAATATCCAGTTAAATATTACAGAGATTTTTATATTTCTAGCAAAGAGCTTTCCGAATGGAAGGCTTATTTTAGTATTAAGAAAAAAGAGGCTGAACGGGAAAGAAAAGAACAAACCGCAAAAGCTAAAGCAAAAACAATGAACACTTTATAGGGAGGGGCTACCCCTTCCTGTGTTTTTGCAATCGGGGAGGGTTGGTGCAATGGCCACAATTGCTAATTTAATGGTCCGTATCGGTGCAGACCTATCTGCTTTACAGTCTGGGTTAGACAAAGCACAAAAGGACCTAAATAAGACTGCAAATAAGTTTAAATCTGTTGGCAGCTCTCTAACAACAAATTTAACTTTACCCATAGTCGGTGTAGGAGTTGGAGCTGTAAAGATGGCTGCAGATTTTGAACAGGCAATGGCAAATGCGGCTAGTGTATCAGGAGCTACAGCAGAAGAGTTTGAAAGTATGAAAAAAGTTGCTCGTGAAATGGGTGCAACAACTGCTTTTTCAGCTAAAGAAGCAGGCGATGCAATGTATTATATGGCTAGTGCCGGTTGGAAAGCAGATCAAATGGCAGCGGCTATTAAACCTACTCTTGACCTAGCGGCTGCTACTCAATCTGAATTAGCTTTTACTACCGATACAGTTGTAGCTACACTTAATCAGTTTGGTTTACAGGCTCAGGACACCGGAAGAGTATCCAACGTCTTTGCAGCGGCAATTGGTAATTCCCAGGCTACACTAGATAAGCTTTCAAATTCAATGAGATATGCAGGACCTGTGGCAAATGCAGTTGGTAGGTCAGTAGAAGAAACTACTGCAGCATTAATGGGGCTTTATGATGCAGGTTTTAAAGGTGAACAAGCAGGGACTGTTTTGCGTGGAGCATTAACTTCAATGTTGGATTTATCAAGTCCAGCTGAAAGTGCATTAAATAATCTAGGGTTAACAATGGCCGACATAAACCCAACTACTAATAGCCTTGCAGAAATAATAAATAAATTCAATCAAGCCGGTGCGGATGCAACTTCAATTACTCAGATATTTGGGAAAGAGGCAGGTCCGGGGATGCTAGCACTCTTAAAAGTAGGAGAGCAAGGATTAATTGATTACGAGTCCGCCATTACCGGAACTGATGCGGCTACGATAATGGCTGCTAAGCAATTAGAAACTCTCAAGGGCCAGCTAAAAATATTATGGTCAGCGGTTTCGGAGGTTGCAATACAGCTAGGCGATGTCCTTATACCCATTATTAGAGATTTAGTCCAAAATTACATTATGCCAGCAGTACAATGGTTTAGTGGGCTAAGTGATAACACAAAAAAAGTAATGATGGCTACCGGCGCATTAGTTGCGGCAATTGGCCCATTATTTTTTATTATTGGACAAGGCATTTCAGTAATTGCCGCACTTGCAGGAGCATTTAGTATAGGAATTGGAGTAATGACAGGTATTGTAGGAGCAATAATATTGGTTATCGCTGCTGCTATTGCTTTATGGATTTACTGGGATGATATAACTAAATGGTTAAAAGAAGCATGGGAAAAATTGAAAGTTGCTGCTATTGAAACATTTGAAAATATTAAAAAGAATATCGCAGAAAAAACCGAGATCGCAAAACAGCAAGTGTTAGGAACATGGGAATCGGTTAAGTCTGGTTTTGTTAATATCGTCACCTCGATAAAAGAAACAGTCTTAGGCATATGGACCTCAATTACAGAGGGCATCAAAAGCAGTATAAATACTATTTTAAAGTACTTAAATAAAATGATTGATGGCATGAATAAAATAAGCTTTTCAATTCCCTCCTGGGTGCCGGGAATAGGCGGAAAATCATGGGGTTTTAATCTTCCTAATGTTCCATACTTAGCAGAAGGTGGAATAATTACAAAGCCAACTTTGGCTATGGTAGGGGAAGCCGGTCCCGAAGCGGTTGTTCCTCTGGATAGATACAATTCTTCTTCCCAGGGATCTCCGCAGGTGTATATTTACATAGGCGGCAAAAGGTTAATTGAAAATATAGATTACTCATTGGGAAGTGCTGCACAGGGATTGGGGGCAGTATAATGACCTGGCAAATTGAAATTAATGACACAATTAATTCTGAGATCCATGATATAACGAATCAAACACTCGTCCCCTTTTCTTTTGCTGAAAGATTAGGCCAACAGGTAGCCGAGTTTAATCTCAGATGCAGAGATATACTTAACGAGCACCCACTTAATGAGTTGAAAGTATATAAAGATGGAGTAATACAGCAGGGCGGGGTTATTGTCAATCAAGAAGATTATCGAGAAGGTAATAATAATTTCACAAATTTCACTATAGCTTCATGGGCTTTTAAACTACAATTCAGGCTTATTGCTCAAACTTATGAAAAATCAGATGCATTTGAGGGTAAGCCTGATTTAATTATAAAAGATATTATTAGCAGGTCTGCATCGGAATTTACTACGGTTAGCGTTAAATCAGGCGGGCCTGTAATTGATTATCTTCAATTGAGATATGAAACGGTATTTGATGCTATTAATAAGATTTGTGAACTCACCGGTTGGAATTGGTATGTAGATGCTAATATAGATATACATTTCTTTGGTGATTATGAAGCGATAGGGCCCACATTAAAAGGTGATCTAGAAATACTTCAAGGATTTAAGAAAACTATTAAAGCAGAGAAACCAATTAATAGGGTATGGATGCTTGGGCCTCGACAAGCCTCAGAGACTTATGTGTCCAAATATTTTACTGGGCAAGGAAGGGTGCATGGTCCTTTAGGATATACTCCCAATTATACTGAAGTTTTTCTTAATGATACCCCTAAGACAATAAAACTAGAAGAAAACGATGATGGAATTTGTGATTATTTATTAGATAAGAAAAGACAGTTGTTAATTATTCCAGAACGGACATCAGAATTAAGTACGGATATTCTTGAAGTGAAATTTAAACCTACTGTTGAAATAGTTGATTATTTCCAGGATGCTTCTAGTGTTAAAAAATATGGTATCTATGAAAAATCTATAAAAAATCGAGATATTTCTGATAAACTAACTGCTCGCCAATTTGGAAGACAAACTTTAAAAAAAGATAATAAAAAAAGAGCTTACAATATTCCTACCCAATCTGAGGTTAAGGTCGGCCAGATCATAAAAATAGTAACACCAAAAATTAATACATCAGCCTTAGTGATTGGTGTTTCAACTAATATCCCAGACGGGAAAAACGTTTTTAGAAGCGTAGAATGTGTGGAGGTGTGATTTAGTGCCTAATTTATCAGAGCAAGTTGCTGAAATAACCAAAAGACTTGGAGCTTTAGAAATTGAGAATATAGGCGACAACTTACCTCTTACTATTATACTTAAGTCTTATTCCACGTTAGGATTACAGGTAAAAGTTAGCCTGCATAGGCACACCTACTACCAATGTGGTCAGCATTATTTAGGACAGCAAATTAAGACTGGATTGGGGCTGAGGATATGAGTATCACCCAGGCTGGTATAACAAGAGTATTAGAGCTTTTGCAAAATGATATGACCCATATTGCAGTTGAGGATGGTGGAGTAGAGGCTAGCAGAAAGCAAATATCAACCTCTTTGATTGACGGGAACACGCTGATTGAAGAAATTTATTACTCGGAGGCTGAGTTGGTTGGCCAGAGTATAGATAAGGTGAATTTAATTGCAAGTGGGACAGATACTCCTGGAACTGGAGATAACATAGTAGAAGAAGAAGCTGCGGAAACAAAAACAGATAAAGAAAGCTTAACTATAAGCTTTGAGATCACAGTAATGGAGGTGCTGTAATTGACTTACATTAAAACAAGCTGGAAGGATCATTTAGTAGAACACCCAGGAAGATATCAATTAGTTGATGTAAGTACTGGGCAAGTATTAGGTATATTTGATTTATCTGAAGTTCCAGGAACAGTTACCCAGGAAGGCACACTAATGAGTGCTGCTAATTTTCAGAAGATTGAGGACTTCCTTGAGATACATTCGGTAGATTTAGCGCCACATGGGGTGTTCAATTTTACTCCAAAATTAATCAGATTAGACGGAAAACTCTCTAAGGTCGAATACCGCATTGCCAATGTGTTAAGAGCAGAAGAAATATTAAATAGAAATGCCGATGGCAGTTTAGCTTCGGTTACTACTATAAATTACGCAGAAGATGGCGTAACAATAGTAAAAGAGTTTACAGATACTCTAAATAGAGTAGATGGTAAACTAGATACTGTTCCAAGGGCGGTGGTATAGATGAGTTGGCCAATATATGATTTGTCTGAGCAAACCCTAGATTTATGTGGAAGAGTGTACAAAGCTATAGGATTAAAGCAAATACAAAAATATGCGTTAACGGCAGAATTTAAAAACTGGAAATTAATGCCCTTACAATATACTGGTTCTTTTAGTAGAGCAACATGGGCAATAGTAACAAATTATTTAAGACTATACAGTACAGAAACATCAGGATTCCCATATTGGGGTTATAAAGGATTTGATAAAGTTATAGACTTGACAGGCATATCGTCTATATCAATTGATTGGGAAGCAGTGGGTAGTGCTAACACCGACTACAGAAACCACTTTTTTGTTGTAGACAGTTTGTCTGACTTAGGGATTCAGACTTCGTATAATAATGGTGATGCGAGAGTAACTAAAACTAATACTTTTGCGAGAGAAACAACTGTTCTTGATGTATCTGCTTTAAGTGGACTATTCTATCCAGCATTAGGATTTGATAAGAACAACAACAGTAATTCGGTAGATTTAAGAATACACAATATCATTATTGATGGAGTGGATTATAAAGTTGGCGGTAATTATGACAGTGATAAAATTCAACTAGCTACAGGAATTAATAGTTATAAATTTCAAAGTCCAACAATCCAATCTCCCTTAAAAGCATGGGACTCAATTGATTTTTCTATTGTTGATAACGATGGTAGTCATGTAGTTAATATTGTAGATGAAAATGATAATGTTCTAATAGCTAATGTTTCAAAAAACGGGGATTTAAGTAGTATTACTGCAGATAAAATAAAGGTAGAGGTAGAGTTAATCAGACCTGTAGGGACAACTAGTTCAGACTTAGATTGGGTACTGGCTTCTTATCTAAACGCATAGGAGGGGATTTGTAGTGGGCTTAGAAATTGAAGTTTTAGGAGTTATTTTGGCAGACAAAGCAAAATTACTACCTGCTGCCAAGAGAACTGAGAAAAAACAAAAAAGATTAGAGCATGAAACTAAGGTACAAGAAGCAAAAATATTTTTCTCAGATATAGATAACAGAATATCTACAGCAACTACCTCAGAAGCAAAGCAGGATTTGATTTTGCAATGTTTTAAGTATCTAGGACCATCGTTAGCAAACATTGAAAACTTAGCAGCAGATACAACCGGAGAACCATTTAAAGAATAAGACCCTATAGGACTAGAATGTGCAATAAAAAAGAAACGAATAATCATTATATAGAGAACAATCAAAAAATAACTGTGTAGGACAAAAGTACTAACTTTTTAGAATTATTTGCATGTCCCCCAGAATTTCATTTAAGTACACGAAAAAATATATTAGAATAATTTTCCTAAATATATAGGAATTTTATTAAAAAAACTATATTAAAACCTAAAAGGGGAGAAATTATGAAAAAATTACTTGCGTTACTACTAATTACTTTACTCTCATTAATGAGCCCAATTGCTACTTTAGCCGATAATGCTGATGTACAGATCAATGATAAATCGGCTATCGAAGACGAAATTGAAGATTTAAGGAAACAAATTGAGGACTTAGAAGAAGAATTGGATGAGGCTAAAGAAGCTGAAGACCAAGATTTAGTTGA
>JUEG02000588.1_pt1 | contig 21744 bp, 25 predicted proteins | sample 432341 | NCBI WGS metagenome assembly JUEG02 (sample SAMN02953476, study PRJNA257561) | rock porewater metagenome | biome: terrestrial; feature: Opalinus Clay rock; material: porewater; isolation source: Opalinus Clay rock BIC-A1 borehole | place: Switzerland: Mt Terri URL, St-Ursanne ... | reverse complement strand
ATTAGCCAAAGCAATGATTGAAGCAGGAGCAGATGTAATATGCGTAGAGGATATGATGGCTTCAATGGACATGATTAGTCCCAAAATCTATCGGAATTTAGCTTGGGAAGCCGAAAAAAGACAGGTAGAAGCATTGAGCGTACCTACCATCCTTCATATTTGTGGCAAGCTTGATCCCATTATGGTAGATATCGCAAGAACTAATTGTGCGGCAATAAGTGTGGAAACTAACGTTGACGTTACTGCAGCCTTTGAAAAATTTAAAGCAGAAGGCATAACAACCCCGGTTATCGGAGCAATTGATCCTGTTAATACATTATTTTCGGGGGATCCTGAAAAGGTCAGAACAGAAACTAAAGAAGCAATTGCAAAGGGCTTCTCTATGATATCCCCGGGTTGTGCAGTACCACCAGCAACTACAACTGCAAACCTATTAGCAATGGTAGAGGTCGTCAAAGAGGTGCAATTATCTGCCAAATAATTTAAATTTCTCGGCAAGTGTAAAGTGGGATCAGGGGGCCTTATGATGACTGATGAAATTAAAACAGGAATTTGGGCACGGCTTAGGTACGGGGTTACTCACTACGACGAAGAGATAACCACTAAAGCTGCAAAAGATGTAATCGATAACGGTTTTGACGCTTATGAAGCGATTGTTTACGGCTTAATCCCTGGCATAGAAGAAGTTGGCAGGCTATTTGAACTGCAAGAGTATTTCGTCCCGGAAATGATGATGTGTGCTGAATCTTTATACGCAGGGCTGGACATCTTGAAGCCCCACGTTCAAAATCTTAAACCACAAGTTAAAGGAACAATTATTATTGGGGTAGTGCAGGGGGATGTTCATGATATAGGTAAGAATATGGTCAAAATGATGTTTGAAGCTGTGGGCTTTGATGTTTACGACCTGGGTCGTGATGTGCCGCTGGAGGAATTCGTTCAAAAGCAACTAAAAACTGGTTCTGATATTATTGCTTTGTCAGCTATGATGAGTACAACTATGGTAAATATAAAGGATATTGTCTACAAAATTAAGGAACAGAATCCTTTAGTCAAAGTGATGATCGGTGGAGCACCTGTTACTGAAGATTTTGCGGACAGAGCAGGAGCTGATGGTTATGCAAAGGATGCTAATAACGCAATTAAAGAAGCTTTTAAATTAATTAGTAGTCTTCGACAATATTACCGGATGACGGATATAAATTGATTATATTAAGAATCTTTAGATTCTTAATATAATCAGGCAAAAAGTTACCTTTTTACTTGTTAGGCGCTACATTCGATTCTGTTTTAAATCAAAACAGAATGCCGAGTCAAAAGAACACTGCTAAATCAAGGAGATAACGTTTGGCTGTAGTTGGCATAGATATTGCTTAATTAAAAAAGTTATAGAGATTTAAATTCAAGTTGGAGGTGAAGTAAGTATCATGAGTAAGGAAGATATTTTAAAAAGGGCAAAACAAGTAATTATCGATGGTGATGAAGATGCTGCCTTAGAAATTGCCAAGAAGGCTATTGCAGAAGGCCTTAACCCGGTAGAACTAATTAGTGATGGTTTTGCTGCAGGGATGACAATAGTCGGTGAATTATTTAATGCTGAGGAAATTTCATTACCTTTCGTAATTGTGGCTGCAGAAGCCATGACAAATGCAATTGCAGTTCTTGAGCCCCACATCCCGGATGAGAGTAAGGGGAAAAAATTAGGCACAGTGATCATGGGTACTGTTGAAGGAGATATTCATGATATCGGAAAAGGCATAGTTGCCACTATGCTAAGGGTTTATGGTTTTGAAGTTTACGACTTAGGAAGAGATGTTTCGGTTGAGGCTTTTATTGAAAAAGCTAAAGAAGTAAACGCAGACATTATTGGCTCTTCGACTTTGATGACTACAACGCTGCCAGGCCAAAAGGCTCTTCAAGAGGCTATTATTGCTAATGGATTAACAGTAAAAACAATGGTTGGTGGAGCCGCCACTAACCAAGGTTGGGCGGACAAAATTGGGGCTACTGCCTACGGTGAAAACGCCAGTGATGCTGTTCAAAAGGCTAAAGAGCTTATTCAAGCTTAAGAATACGGAGGTGATCATATGAAAAGAGGATTTCAGGCAGGAATGTCAGAACGCCGCGGTTTTAGTTTAAACATGTTTACAACAGATGAAATTGAAGAGATTCATTATGCGACCCTAGAATTATTAGAACAGGTCGGAATTCAAGTTTTCTGTGATGAAGCTTTTGATATCTTTGAGGGAGCGGGGGCCGATGTAGACAGGGAAAATAATACTGTGCGAATACCCCAGTGGCTTGTTGAGGACTCAATTCGCTCAGCCCCTCGAAAGGTTGTATTAGCAGGTCGGGATCCTAAACACGATATGGTTTTGGAAGGTAGACGGGTTGGCTTTACTAACTTTGGTGCCGGGGTTATGATTGTGGACCCCAACACCGGAGAAATAAGGGAAACCAACAAAGCAGACGTTGCTGACACAGCACTGGTCTGTGATGCGCTAGATAGTGTTGATATTTATTCAAGTGCAGTAGTTGCCCGTGATATGCCGGAAAGTACAGTAGATTTACATGAAGCAGAAGCGTTTTTATCAAATACTACTAAGCACTGTCAACATATCGACCTAACTGGTGGTGCAGGTGCTCGGGGTTATTTGGAAATGGGTGCAGCTATCGTAGGTGGAGCAGAGGAACTTAGAAGGAGACCGGTAATTTCCGCTCTTGTATGTCCTGTCAGTCCACTACAGTTGCACACAAATACCTGCGAAATTATTATTGAATTTGCTAGAGCTGGCGTACCGGTAAACATTCTTTCTATGGCGATGGCTGGTGCATCTTCACCAATTACTATTGCGGGTACCTTAGTAACTCATAATGCTGAGGTCATGAGTGGGATAGTTCTTGCCCAAGCCACTCGTAAGGGTGCTCCAATCATCTATGGTAGCTCAACTACAACCTTTGATTTAACATATGTTACGGCACCTGTCGGTGCGCCAGAACTCGGTATGATTAGCGCTGGAGTAGCCGAATTATCTAATTTCTATCGTTTACCTAGTTACGTAGCAGGTACCTAGGGCGACTCCAAGCTATCAGACGCCCAAGTTGGCCACGAAAAAACTATTACATCATTGTTACCTGCTTTAGCAGGGGCCAATTTAATTTATGGTTTGGGAATGTTGGAGCTTGGAGTAACCTTCAGTTTTGCTCAATTATTAATTGACGATGAGATTGCCACCATGGTTAAACGAGTAGTGCAGGGCATTACCGTTAGCGATGAAACCTTGGCCGTCGATATTATCAAGCATGTTGGTGCCGGGAAAGATTTCCTAGGACAGCGACATACTAGAGATTTTATGGCCAAAGAGCAATCTAAACCAAAGCTAATGGATCGGAGGATGAGGGGTGCATGGACTAATCGCGGAGCTAAATCGTTAGAACAAGCGGCCGGTGAAAAAGCCCTCGGAATTCTCGCAGATCATAAACCAACTCCATTGCCAGAAGATGTTCGACAGAAGTTTAAGGAGATTATTGCACGAGCTGAAGCAAAATAAACTAACCGAGGTGGTGAAAAGGATGACAAAGCAGGAGTATTTTGACAAAGCAGCTCAATCAGTTGTTGAAGCTAATCTCGAAGAAGCTGAAAAAATTGCCAGGGATGCCATTGACGAAGGAATAGACCCTGTGGAAATGATCAATGATGGTTTCTCAGAAGGGATGACCCAGGTTGGTGAGCTTTTTGAATGCGGAGAAGTTTTTTTGCCTGAGTTGATTGTAGCTTCGGAAACAATGGTTTCAGCAATAAAAATCCTAGAGCAAGCACTCCCGCAAGAAAATAGGAGTAAAAAGTTGGGTGTTGCTGTCTTAGGCACCATTGAGGGAGATGTTCACGATATCGGTAAAGGCATTGTGGCCACCATGCTAAGAGTTTACGGTTTTGAGGTTCACGATTTAGGAAGAGATGTACCTATCAGTACTTTTATAAGTAAGGTTAAAGAAGTAAATGCCGATATCATTGGTTCCTCTGCCTTAATGACTACTACTATGGTGGGACAAAAAGCGCTGGAAGCAGAACTTAAAAAAGCAGGTTTAAGGGATAAAGTAAAAACAATAGTTGGCGGCGCCGTAGTTACTCAACGCTGGGCAAATAAAATTGGAGCCGACGCTTATGCAGAAAACTCTTCTGATGCAGTTACAAAGTTAAAAGAAATGTTTTCATAAATGGAGGTGATTTAGATGGGATACATTACAAGAATGGGTGATGGACAAAGGATTGAAATGAACGCTGATGAACTAATGAAAGACTTTGAAGCCGGAACTCAAGACGCAGCTAAAAAGGGAAAAATCGAACCTCTTTCCCAGGATGATATTAGGCAGCTATTTGAAATCTTCGCCAATCCTAACAGAATCGTAAGTGTGGAGCCCGGAAATGAAGTACCTTTAACTCATGACATAGGGACTTTGAGATTGATGGGTGACCAGGGTAACAGCGGTGTCGGTATCCCCATTAGCAGGCTTCAAGGAATTCAGGTTCATGAGCGAGCTTTTGGTGCTGACACAATGGAGTTAGGCCATATTGACTATAGTTATAAGCATGTAAAGCCTATTATTGCAATGGAACAACAGGAAATGGAAAACGCTTTGCTATCGACTATCGTGCCTATGTTCTATGGAGCTATGCCAAATATGGGAACTTATTACCGCCCCGATGGCCCTTTTGGTAATCCTTCCGACCTTTTACCGGCCGGAAAGATTCAGGAGGCTAGGGAAGCTCAGGAAGAGGCAATTCATCATGCTACAAGAGACATGATTTACATTGGCGAGAAAATGGATGCAATCGGTGCTGATGCACTTAATTTTGATACCACGGGTGCGGCAGGTGACGCCGATATGAAGGCAACCCTAGAGGCAGTTGAATATTTAAAGAAAAATACTAATCTAGCGATTGAGGTCGGAATGGCTGGGGAGTTCGTTCTTGGTATTCATGGGGGACTTACATATGACGGGGTAAGGCTAGCTGGGTTATATCCACATCAGCAGGTTAAGTTAGTTGAAAAGGCTGGAGCAGACATTTTTGGGCCGGTTGTTAATACTAACACCAGTAAGTCCATGGCATGGAACTTAGCCCGTGCGGTTACTTTTATCAAAGCTTGCGTTCAGGTGGCCACTATACCTATCCATGTGAATATGGGTATGGGTGTCGGGGGAACACCAGTTTTTGAAACCCCGCCTATTGATAGTGTTACTAGAGCCTCCAAAGCCATGGTGGAGATTGCTAAGGTTGACGGGTTATAGGTGGGCGTAGGTGATCCATTTGGGATGCCGATAGCTCATGGTATGGCAGCAGGAATGGGTGGAATTAGGACTGCCGGAGATCTGGTAGCCAGAATGCAATTGGCCCGCAAGATGCGGATCAAGGATGCTAAAGCCTATGTTGCCGACAAGCTAAAGATTTCTCCTGTCGACTTGTCCAACGAGCATGTTATGCGGGAAATCCGTGAGGATTTAGATATTGGAGTCGTTACCTCGGTACCAGGGTGTGCCAAGGGAATCGAAGCTAAGGCTCGTATTGCTCAACTTTTAGGAATTGAAATTAATTCAGTTGAACGTCTTAAGAATAAGATGAAATTCTAATTGAGTGGTTAATTTTGCCGCCCAGGGTAGTGTGCAAAGTTAATTTCTCATAGGAATAAAATCACATTGTAAAGATAATTCACTAATTTTGGTAAGCCTTCGGAAATTTATTAAAACCGAAGGCTTTGTCATACTCACAAAAAAAGATGAAGGAGTTATTCCGATGTCAAACGAATTGCAACGTACAATTTCGTGGAGAGAAGGCTTCTTCATTGCAACTGGGGTACCTGTTCTGGTGTTACCTTCTTTGGGGTACTTTGGCACGACCCTCTGGTCCTTCTCGATAATAGTCTGGATTTTGTCTGTTATCCAAGGTTTTTTTCAATGTACTGCCTATGGCGAAATGGCCGCTCGATATACTAATCAAAGCGGATTAGCAGGTTTTGTTTTTGAATCATTCAAAAAGAGAACAAGATTCCTTCCTGCCTTGGGTTCGTGGGGATACTGGTTTGCTTGGAATCCTGTGTTGGCGATCAACACGTTATTATTAGGTGATTACAGTAAAGGGATATTATTTCCAAATTCAGATATAACCAGCTTTCAGTTGTCCTTAATAGCTGGTGTGGTTATGTATGCGCTACTACTTATTGTTAATTGGAGAGGCTTGATGGCTGGTGCATACGCACAGTTGGTGCTTGCTATCGTTTCTTTGTTACCACTGCTATTCTTGTCGATTGCTCCCTTCGCACTAGGCTACGTAGATTACTCACATTTTTCTAACAGCTGGCTACCTCCTGATTGGAATTGGTTTAGTTGGAAATCCATTTTTGCCCTAATCGGTATTCTCTGCTTAGCTCAATGGAGTGCTTGTGCATGGGAAACTGCCGCTGTTTATGCACCGGAGTATAAAAATCCAGGGAAAGACACTCCTAAAGCTCTTTTTGCTGCCGGTGGGTTATGTCTTTTGATTTTTCCATTGGCTCAAGCAGCTGTTATTGGAACCCTTGGAATTGATGGGCTTGAAGCCAATTCAGTAGCCCCCTTTGTGCCCATAGCTAATATGATTTTGGGTAAAGGCGGATCCATAGTAGTTTTGATAATGCTAATTGCCTCTATGTTCTTGGTTTCCAATACAGCCTTGCTGGGATCATCGCGGGCACTTTACACAATGTCTAAGGATGGCCAGTTACCTTCTTTCTTTGGCAAGTTAAATAAGAATGGAATTCCATTTCGGGCAGCACTGATAGGTGTTTTAATTAACGCTGGATTGGTCTTTTTAGGTAACCCGATTACAGTTTTGGCAGCATCTGCTATAGGGTATGTCATCATCAATGGCTTATCTTTATTCGGTTATATTTTAACGCGGCGCGATCATCCAGATGAAAGTGTTCCCTTCCAAGCACCTAAATGGTGGATTTGGGTAGCTTTAGTTTTCGGGCTACTAAATATCCCGCTTTATTTTATAGGGAATTTCTATATCAACGGAACTGTTCCAACAATTATCGGGTTCTTCATTCTGCTTTCATTTTTGCCTTTATATGCTTACGCCAAGGCAGAACAAAGAAAAAATTTAAAAACCAACAATTCGGGTAAGCCAATGTAAAATGAAATTAATATTTAGTTCAGAAAGTGGGTAAAAAGATGTCTGAATTATCTGATTTGTCCAAATTAAATCAAGAATTTCAGAAGTACGCATTGGAGCACAGGATAGTAATACATTCCTTTGAGGTGGCTGAAATTGAGCCTAAAGAAAGTGTAAGATTAAAATGTTTGGTTCCACTTTGTGAATATTATGGTGTTTGTAAGGTTTGTCCACCAAATATTCCTGAAGTTTGGCAGTTTGAAAGAGCTTTAAAAGATTTCACCAAAGCCTACTTAGTGGTTTTGCAGGAAAAGGTGGTTGATTTAGAAAAATTTCATTTTGACTTTTCAGCAGAACTAAAGCTAGCAGAAATTATTTTAGACCTTGAAAGAACATCTTTCAATTTAGGCTACTATCAAGCCTTAGGCTTAATCGTAGGAGGCTGTAAATACTGTGAAAAGTGCGTACCACTAAATCAACCGTGCAAGCACCCTTTCAAAGCAAGACCAAGTCCCGAAGGCTTTGGTATAGATATAACTGCCATAGCTCAAAAGTTAGGGGTTGCAGTCGAGTGGCCGCCAACAAATACAGTTACCTTTCTAGGATTAATGTTAATCTAGTAATATGTTTAAGGAGGCCAACGCGATGAGTTTGGAACAGGCAAAATTAAAATATAGAGCGACAACTATACGTTGGGGCTTTATTTGGGCCCTATGGACCGCTATCTTATGGGGTGCCTGGTATGTTCCGGGTACTGCCGTGTGGTCGGAAATACCTTATATAAATCTGGCTTTTGAGACAAATGGTGAATTTCTCACAGCCGCTGCTGTCATTACCGCTTTTAATGCTGTTTTTGTACTGGCCTTTCTTTTTCTTTGGACCGGGGTTTTGCAAAAATGGGGCGAGTATGTGAGAACCATCAAGCAGTTTAGGAAGATCTCAAAATGGTTTTTTCTGGGTGCCATATTTGGTGGACCGATGGCTATCTTTGGATCTTTCATGGCTATGGGTTATGTTGGAGCCATCTTTGCTGCTGTAGCCGGTTTAATGTATCCCGTTGTAGGCACTTTGTTGGCCTATTTTTGGTATCATGAACGAATCACAAAAAGAGTGCTGATCGGGATATCAATGATCATTTTCGGGGGCATAGTTGTTTATGGCCTTGGCTTAGTTCAAGAACTAAAAGGCGGAGGAGATGCTTGGTTAGGCTATCTCGGTGGATTAATGGCAGCATTAGGTTGGGGCATTGAAGGGGCTATTGCTGGTAGGGCCTTAGATGTAACAGATCCTGATGTCGGTATAACTATTAGATTTACAGCTGAATCAATATTTTGGGTAGCCATAATTTTACCGGCGATTGCCTTATTTACTGACTTTGAGGTTGGAACCATGGTGTCGCAAACGTTTAACCCTTGGGCCATTACTTGGCTAGCCTTGGCCGGCATAACTTTTGCTTTTTGTTATGTATCATGGTATAAGTCTTTTCCATTAATTGGAGTTGGAAGAGGGCAGGCCATAGGAGATTTGTATGGTATATTTGCTGTTGTTTTTATTGCGATGTTCACCCTTGAACTGCCAACGTGGAATTTCATAGTAGGTTTAATATTTGCGATATTAGGTGGTTTCGTAATGTATACGGAAAAAACAGACGTGCTAGAAGTTATCCGTGCTATTCCAAAAGCAAAGGATAGTGACGACTCAAATATTAACCAGGGAGTTTAAGGAGGTTTAGAATTATGGGTCAGATTCATGTTAAAGGTCGAATACTTCAATACTTAACTGTAAAGCAGCCAATTTGGGATTATGAGATAGCGGAAAAGGTTCAGCAAGAGTATGGATTTTCAGGAACTTATTGGAAAGGTACTATTCGGGCCCTTTTAGCAGATCTTTCTGCTTGCGGCTTAGTGGAGAGCGTGCAGGAAGAAATTGATAATGGTCAGCATTTCGGACCCGAAAAGGTTCTCTTTTGCTATTGCTTAACAGACTTCGGCACTCAGCGCATGAAAGATACAGGACTTCTTTAATGGAAGGGGGTATGACTGATGTCTGAATTTTGGGGATATCCAGGTGCTCACATCTTATCAATTATAGTACTAGTTGGCTTAAGTTTAACTGCACTATACTGTGCTCGAATTTTTGTTAACAAGCTGTAAAAAGGCATAATAGTAATAGGTTATAAGTCATGTTTTGCGACATGGCTTAATAATCTTTAACATGGGAAAAAACGACTAAAATGCTTTAAAATCCTTTTGGGACTTAAAAACTTCGACTCACGGAATAATGAATGACTAACCTTGAAAATATAGTACAATTATAACTATAAATGCTAAATATTTACAAATGTAGTGGGAGGGATAGAAATGTTTGAAATGTTCGAAAAATTTGGAAATATTTGTAAAGGAGTTATTGGTCGTAACATCGAAGTTATAGCTATAAAAGCAGCTATGGATGCCGGTAAACATATTTTACTAGAAGGACCTCCTGGAACATCTAAGTCGACCTTGCTGAGAGCTATTGCAAGGGAAGCAAATATTCCCTTTTATATGGTTGAAGGAAATATAGACTTAACTCCTGCCAAAATTGTAGGGTATTTTAATCCCGCTAAAGTTATGGCTGATAGTTATGATCCTAAATTTTTTGAAAAAGGGCCATTGACGAAAGCGATGGAAGAAGGCGGGATTTTATATTTAGAAGAATTTAATCGGATGCCGGCTGACGTTGCCAATGTCTTAATTACTCCAATGGAAGAAGGGGAAATGAATGTTCCTCGCTACGGTTTGGTAAAAGCTATTAGGCCTTTTACTGTAATCGCAGCTCAAAATCCCTTTGATGACGTAGGTACTGTTCGAGTAAGTAGGGCTTTTATGGATAGAATCTGTTTAATAAAGTTAGACTATCAACCTGAAAATGAAGAAATTGAAATCGTAAAGAATCGAACTAACTGTCAAAGGCCTGACATAATCAAGGCTGCTGTAAGTATGGTTCGTAAAACCAGAGAACATCCGGATGTAAAACTAGGGGCATCCGTTAGGGCTGCGATAGACTTGGTGGATATTTATAAATCCCTACAGAGAACCAGGAATCAGACAACGGTCAATTTTGTTTTGGCAGCCCAAATGGCATTAAGCAATAAAGTTTGGTTAAACGAGACTACTAGCAGAAGCCCCAATGACATAATTGATGATATCTGGGATACCCTGAAAGTTCAGTTTAGGGATATAAATTCTTCAAATGATGTATCTGAGAGTAAGGAAAACATCCAAGAAAATACAAAAAATGATGAAGGGAATTGTCAAAAAAAAAAGCTGACCGTCTCGTAGGGAATAATTATTTAGATGATTTAACAATCAATGCATCATATTACTATCGAGTTGCCTCCCGTATTAATTCTCATCCGGAAGAACTATCTTCGTTTTTTGAGAAAGATGACTCCTTAGAAGTTTTTGCTAATATCTTTGGGATGCTGAAACCCAAGGTAAGAGAAATAGCAGTAAGAATTGCAAGCCGGTTAATTATAAAAATTGCTAAACAGATTTCCGATACAGGGTTTAGGTCGGGTAATCTTAAAGTTGTGAAAGGATTTCTAGAGGGGTCTGAAATTGAGTTTGATCAGAGTCTGGAAAGATATCTTGAAGAGCCAGAAAAAGGGTTTATCAATAACATAGTTTCACTGGTTAGGCAAAGGGAAAAAAGGGCTTTTGTGATAATGCTTGATCATAGTTACTCTATGAGGGGATTAAAGGTAATTTTGGCTGCTGTAACTGCCGCTTCGGTTGCTCATCACTTTAAAAAGGACTATGCGTTAATTTCTTTTAATAATAAAATCACGGTTTTGAAAGCTTTGGAGGAAAATTTAGGTCCGGAACAAATACTTGAAAAAATTTTTAACGTCGAACTACGCGGTGACACGGATATGCGTCTCGCCTTAGAAGAAGGATTAAGGCAACTAAAGGATTACGATAATAAAATGGGATTAATTTTAACTGACGGTGCCTGGAATCAAGGAGGGGATCCACTTAAAACAGCAACTAGATTTGATAAGTTGAACGTAATAGCATTTCCACCTGCAAAGCACGAGAAGGTGAAGCTTTTGGCAATAAAGGGAAAGGGCGAATTCACTTACGTCGAAAATGATAAAGGAATCGCTAAGGCTATTATTAAATGTTTTAATTAATTCGATTTGAGGTGATGCTGATGAAAAAGGAAGTACTAAGTCATACTCTAAGATGGCAAAGTTTGGGAATTGAGACCCTCAACCCAAACGAAATTGATGAAATACATTGTGCTACCTTAGAAATTCTTTCTTATGTTGGGGTTAATATGTATAGTGCTGAAGCCTTAAGAATCATGGCAGAGTCTGGAGCTGATGTGGATTTTGTAAGCCATAAAGTAAGAATTCCCCCACATATTGTTGAAGATGCTATAATGTCAGCTCCATCGTCGGTAATTCTGGCAGCGAGAAATCACGAACAAGATGTGTACATGGGTGGAAAACGAGTACATTTTACGAACTTTGGAGCGGGGTGCAAAGTTTTAGATCTGGAAGACGAGTCGATTCATGCTTCAACAAAGGTAGATGTAGAAGAAACCGCTATAATTTGCGATGCTTTGGATAGCGTAGACATTTATTCGAGTGCCGTGGTGGCCACAGATATGCCGTGTAATACTGCTGAGCTTTACGAAGCGGAAGCATTTTTGTCACATACATCTAAACACTGTCAACATCTACACTTATCTGATGGTTTTGGAGCCAGGAAATATTTTGAAATGGGAGCAGCTCTTGCAGGTGGTTGGGAAGCGCTGCAAAAAAGGCCCATTATTTCTAGTCAGGTATGCCCTTCTAGTCCACTTCAATTCCATAAAGGTACCTGCGAAATAATTGTCGAGTCGGCAAAAGCTCATATTCCCATTAATATTCTTTCAATGGTGATGTCAGGAGCTACTGCACCAATAACCTTAGCAGGAACTTTAGTTGTTCATAATGCTGAGGTTTTAGCTGGTATAGTTTTACATCAGGCTACCAGGAAAGGAGCCCCGGTTATTTATGGAAGTTCTTCAACAAGCTTCGACCTACACTTATTAACAGCCCCTGTTGGCTCACCAGAATTGGGAATGATCAGTGCGGCAGTGGCTAAATTGGCTAACTATTATTTATTGCCAAGCCATGTTGGAGGAACCTAGGGGGATTCAAAACTAATTGATTTTCAAAGTGGTCATGAAAAAACTCTTACAGCTCTGTTGCCTGCTCTTGCAGGTGCTAATATGATATTTGGCATGGGAATGATGGAACTTGGCATGACATTCAGCTATTCTCAGTTGATTATAGATGATTGGATTGTCGGTGAAATTAAAAATATCTTTGGTGTCAAAACTGGAAAACAATTCATTTGGCCGGAGTTAGCAAGGGTATCGAATATCGATCATGAAAAGTCAGATATCGCAGCTAAAGCATGGTATAAGTCAAAAGCAATATTGGCTCACCACAAACCTCTAGCCGTTTCTGATTCGGTTAAAAGGAAATTTCAGCAAATAATAGCAGAAGCAAATGATCAGAAAGCTGGTAGCCAGGGAGGTGACTGTGGTGATAAAAGTAAAAGATTTTATGCTAAAGAACCCATTTTGTCTGAGTGTTTTTGATACAGTAGACATGGCCAAGAACTTGCTACAGCAAACAAGCTTAAAGGCTTTTCCAGTGAACTACCCTGATGGAAGGTATGCGGGGATACTAAGTGATACTGCAATAATGCACAATAGTATCCCGGCTCAAGATCAAATTATTGAATATTTAGAGTTTCCCGACCTTAGTGTGAAGGAAGAAGATTTACTATCAATAGTTACGCAGCTTGAAGTTGATGAAATTTCTATTCTGCCGGTTTTAGACGACATAAATTGCTTAGTGGGCATTCTACCAAAACCTAAATTTCTCGTAAGCGTTTTTAGTGACGTAATAGAAAGTGTAAGCACAGTTCTTGCAAGCACGGAAATGGGGCTAGCAGAGCAAGGGATCATAATCATCGATGACGATGGTAAGATAGTTTACTTTAACCAAACTGCAGAAGGAATCATAGGATATAAAGCCAGAGATATTATTGGTTTCCATATTAACAAAGTAATTCATAATTCTAGACTTTCGGAAGTAGCTAAAAAAGGTAAGCCACAGCTCAGCTATAAAGTGGTTACTGATAACGTAACCCTGCTGACAAATCGCTTTCCACTTTTTATAGGCGACCAATTAAGCGGAGCAATTGCGATATTTAAAGATGTTAGGGAGAAGGAAGGACTAAAGCAAGATATAAGTACCTTAAGAAAGATAAATATAAAGTTAATAAATATTTTTGATACTATGCACGATGGGATTATAGTTATTACTGACAGTCGGACAGTTGTAAGAGTTAACATAGCCTTTGAAAGAATTACTGGAATTTCTGCGTCGGTTTGGATTGCTCAAAATGTCGATGAAATATCGCATAAATACGGTATGCCTAACCTGTTTCGGGATGAAATATTAGACAAACGCGAATCTACCAGTTTTATAGAATATATTAATGATAAAGAGTATTTAATGACTTGTAGCCCCATAAATTACGATGACATTAAACGACCATATTTTGTTGCGACCATTCAGGATATAAATAAGGTAAATGAGATAGTTACAAGTTTGCAAGTAACCAAGGATTTAGCCAACAGTTATTATTCAGAAGTTGAAAATAGGCATGCAAAGATTAACTATGATGATATGATAGCTACTAGTGGAGCTATGAAGCGGGTTATGAATCTGGCTGTGAGGGTTGCCCAGGTTGACTCTTCAGTGCTAATCATGGGGGAGACTGGCGTCGGAAAAGAAGTTCTAGCGAGGGCTATACACAAATGTAGTCATCGTATGGGTGGAAATTTTATAAAGTTGAATTGCGGTGCAATTCCAGAGGCCCTTTTGGAATCGGAGTTGTTTGGTTATGAAGCAGGGGCCTTCACGGGGGCTAAAAAGGAAGGTAAGCCTGGTTTAATTGAGATGGCCGACGGTGGCAGTCTGTTCTTAGATGAAATAGGCGACCTACCATTAAATATTCAAGTAAAATTTCTGAGAGTCTTACAAGAAAGAGAAATTCAAAGAGTAGGTGGTCTAAAAACAAAGAAAGTAGATTTTCGTTTGGTCGCAGCCACAAATAAGAATCTAGAGAATCTTGTCAGGGAGAAAAAATTTAGAGAGGATCTATTTTATCGACTAAATGTTGTGCCAGTAACTGTACCCCCCTTAAGGGAGCGTAAAGAAGATATTGTTCCGTTAGTCATCTTCTTCTTAAACAAGTACAATAAAAAATATGGGATGTCAAAGAAGATTTCGCCTGAGGTAATCCGAAGTTTACTAAACCATGAATGGCCTGGTAATATTAGGGAATTAGAAAACACAATTGAACGGTTACTAGTTACAAGTGAGAGCAATTTAGTCAAATTACATAATGTAAAAGATATCATAAATGTTGCTCCGATTAACATTAAACCAAGTATGGATTTAAAAGATCTTTTAGAAAAAACAGAAAAAAACCTGCTCCTTCAGGTTTTTCAACAATGTAGAACAACGAGAGAAATGGCCGAGATGCTTGGCATCAGTCAATCGGCGGTAGTTAAAAAAATGCAGAAACATGGGATTAAGGAGGGCGCAAACGTCTTAGACGGAATTCGTTGAAATTTATCTAAAGTGTGTACTTTGGAGTCGGGACGTAATCGAATAAAAAAAGTCAAAAGCCTAATGGTGTCAAGCCATTAGGCTTTTGCTTTGCTTTAAGACTAGAAATTCCAAAAAGAATCAAAAAAATTACAATAAGAATCAAAAAAATGGCTCACTTTATACAAACCCTAAAGAAATAAGGGAAAGCAGCAAAAGAATTTCCGATTTCTAATTGGCACAGGAATTGCAATTACTTATATGTAACCTAATGAAGTAATTGGGTGATGGCTAGATTTGATTCAAATAAGAAAGGAGGTCGTTGTAGTGGATTTAAAAATATCAAAAATGCTTAAAATCGACACAATAGTTATTTGGTTTTGGGTGATCTTTATGTGGTTAGTTTTAATTTCTGTGTACTGGATGGTAGCTACCGTAACCGATATTTTTGCTGTAAAAATAATAGCCCTTGTTATTGCAGGATTGGTAGGATTATTTAATACAATATCCCTTACTGCGCTTCGAAAACATTTGAATCAAAACAAAATCCAGCTTTATTCTGAGGATATTAACAATACTGAAAAGATATTAGCACAAGGTAATTCTTGGGATCTAGTTAAAGTGTTTGATGTACTTTTCATTCTGGTGCTATGTTATGTTACCTTATTGATTCCAATTCTAATGCAAGGTACGGTACTTGTCGGTTCCGGTGAATCTTCTTTAAGTTATCAAATAGACCCATTTACCCTCTTACTTTGTATTTTCGCTTTCGTAGGATACATGTGGTATATGTTGCGTAACTCCGAAAAAGAGTTAAAAGGCTTGGTCAACAATGTCTATGGCTCGAAAGAAACTGCCATAAACGTGTCAACCTCTCAAAAGGATTCTAGTATGTGAAAGGAGTCTAATATGTGAAAGGAGTTTAGTATATGAGTTTTTGGGGTTTAATGAACTGGGTAGCCTATGGGGTCTCGGCATTAATCTTTATCTGGATCATTAGAGATTTCATGAATATTGAAAGAGAATACGACGAAGAAATTATTTTAGGCTTAGAGGATTATGATGAGGGAGCAGAATTGTTATGCAAAGAGGGTGCTTTGAATGAGTAAAGATAAAGTTCATCTCTCGAAAGTTCTGGGACCGATTCATATTTGGGCCTTAGGCGTTGGCATAGTTTTGGTTGGCGAGTTTATGGGTTGGAATTTCGCCATTGCAAAGGGTGGATCTTTAGGTGCTCTCATTGCTTGTTGGGCAATGGCTTTGCTCTACGTATCTTTAATAATGGTAAATACTGAAATCGGCTCTGTGATTCCGGAAGCGGGCGGACAATATGCCATGGCCAAATATCTTTTAGGACCATTGGCGGCCTTTAATGTCGGTTTGATGATAGTTTTTCAATATGCCATGCTTCAGGCTGCCGATGTTTTGGTAGTTGGTGCAATCTTAGAAACTATTCATCCAGATATTCAAAGCTTAGCTTATATTTTACTGTCATTAGCGGTTTTAACGCTGCTGAATTATCGAGGTATTCACGCAACCCTTAGCGTTAACTTCGTCATTACAGCAATCGCTTATGTTACAATCTTCATCCTTTTGTTCGGTACCAAATTTTATTTACCTGAGGTAAGTCTGCTACAACATGGAGAATTAATGAGTGGATTACCCTATGGCTGGTTGGGAATAATTGGCGCCTTTCAGTTTGGAATCTGGTTCTATCTGGGGATCGAGGGCACGGCTCTAGGAGCAGAAGAGTGTCGCTCTACGGGTCGCTCCTTACCACTAGGAGCTTTGACGGGAATGGTGACTCTAATCATTGGAGCCACAATTACTTGGTATGTTGCCTCGGGCATGGTGCACTGGGAAACATTAGGGGAGTCTGTTTATCCTTTATATGATGCCGCACTTGCTACAAAAATGCCCTTTGTCATTGGAGCCTTATTTGTGGGTACGATTTTATCTTGTCTGGCCAGTGCCATTGGTTGTATTGCTGACTCTAGTCGAGCATGGTTTTCGATGGCAAGAGATACCTTAATTCCTAGGTGGTTTGGTGGTATACATCCTAAGTATAAAACTCCCTATCGGGCGATAATATTCCTTTTACCTATTTCTTTAAGTTTTGGCTTTACGGGTCTATTAGACCAGGTAATCACCTTTTCTATCTTCTCAGGGTTATTGGTTTATGTATTGGTGGGTTACATGATGTTTAAATTTAGGAAAATGTACCCGCTAGAATCAATTGAGCGTGGTTACGTGTCACCATGGCATCCTTTTCCAGCTATAGTCTTAATTCTACTTACTATAGTGACTTTGTTTGGAATGTATTTGGGATACTGGATCAATCTTCTTTCAGGATTAATGTTTTATAGTATTGCTTCAATGTGGTTTGTGCTTCACCGGTACAAATTTGTTGACACCAACTCTTTTATTAAAAAGCGTTGGCCACGGCCCTTTGGATATTAAATATGAGAGTAGAAGTTTTAGTTGGTTTGACCTTGCTAATGGTGTGGAGTTTATTTTCTAGCTGGAGGTATTTTAGTCTGGCCAAGAAAAAGAGGGAGTTGTTTTATAGTAACATTTTGCAGCTATTTGAAAAGAGCAGACTGCACGGAAATAATTTAGTCTACCCGAATTTAACAGGTTATTTTAAAGGTTATGGGATTTCTATTGTCCCTAGTATTAACTCCTTGTCTTTCCGAAGGTTACCAAAGATGTATTTAAAAATATATCTTGCTGTTGAAACCGGTTGTAAAGGCTTTTCAATAAGAAAGGATGGCTTAGATAATCATTTTCCCGGCAACTTATTTTCGGCAAGAACCATGGAAAGCTTAAAAAAATGCGAAGAAATCCTTTGTGAGAAAAATTATATTAGAGTTACTTTCCCGATAGCTAGTGCTGAAATTAGTCATTATAGAGTCACAAGGGCAGCGGTTTTTCAACCGATTACCCTAGAAAGTGATGAAATTTGTGGAATTCTTTCTGGGATTCTCACCTTTAGGGAGGAGTTAACCAGTTATGCAAGTGAAGAGAAAAAAACCTGTTTGGTTAATAACTCTAGTAGCAATGATTGTACCAGCTGCTGGGCATGTGTTACTGGGTAAGGGTCAACGGGGCTTAATATTTATTTTCTTTATGGGTTTTTTGGGACTTGTCACTTTTCAGCTGACTAACGAGACAATTTCACCCATTGGAAGGTTTGCGGGTACTGCTGGAGTTTGGGCAATATCTGTTCTTGAAGCTCACCGCATCGCAAAAGAGCAATATGGAAAGGAGGTGAATTAAATGTCAAAAGACGCAATCTTAGCTAAGTTACAAAAGGCAATTGAAGAATTAGATCCTGATTTAGCCGAAGAAGCAGCAAAAGAAGCTGTGGCAAATGGAGTTAGTGTTACGGAAGCTATCCAAGATGGCTTAGGCAAAGGAATGAACACTATCAGTGAGCTATTCGACGAGGGGGAAATGTTTGTTCCACAGATTCTTATAGCGGCTGAAGCCTTCGAAGTAGCTGTGTCCACCCTTGTTGCAAATCTTTCTGCCGAAGATAAGGCGAGTACAAAAGTGGGTAAGGCGATAGTGCATACTGTTCAAGGCGATATTCACGATGTCGGTAAAAACATCGTTAAAACAATGCTTGAGGCAAATGGCTTTGAGGTGATAGATTTGGGTCGTGATGTACCTGTAGATGATGTCGTAAAGGCGGCTAAGGAACATCAAGTAGATATAATTTCCGGTTCTGCTTTAATGACTACAACTATGCCTGCACAAAGAGAAATCATTAAAGCCCTTGAAGAAGAGGGAATTCGTGATAAATTTAAACTTATGTTTGGAGGCGCTCCTGTCTCCCAAGAGTGGGTTGATAAGATCGGCGCTGATGGTTATGGTGACAATGCAGCTGAAGCTGTGAAGAAAGCCAAGGAATTAGTACAATAAATTTGCTAAGAAAGGAGGTTAACTCATGGCAATAAATAAAAAAATTACGGTTTTTGATGTTTTCGATAGAGCAAAATCCGGACAACGGGTTGATGAGAAAGATTGGGATTATAAGATTATTCCTCAAACTGCCACTAAACTAAAAGAAAAGTATGGCATTAAGATGGATAAGAAAGTAATAATTCCTACTGATCAAGCCCTAATTAATAATTTATTTAAAGCTGGTTTTGAAATGCTTTTGGAATGTGGCGTTTACTCAATGGACACCGGTAGAGTGATAAAATACACAGAAGATGAAATGTGGGCCGCTATTAATTCGGTGCCAACTAAGGCAGTCCTTGGAGAAGGGAAGGATGCTGTAGTTTTGGAATGTCGTAGCTACAAAGATTCAAAACCTCCAATTATTCAAGGGGGCCCAACAGGGGCACCCGTGTCTGAGGAGAGATTTATTGCACTTCACCAATCTTACGCACAAGAACCTCTAGTAGATACCATAGTTGATGGTGTATTACAGACAATCAATGGTCACGATCCTGTTCCAAACAGTCCTTGGGAAATTGCCGCTGTAAAATCAGAAGCAATTTTTGTTAGGGCAGCTCAGCTTAGAGCTGGTAGACCAGGGATGGCATTATAGGGCAATGAAACATCATTGTCCGCTGCAGGGGTAATCGCTGCTGATTTCCCTGGCGGAATGCGGCCATCTGACAGCCATGAAGTTTCTCAGCTAAATGAGTTGAAGATTGACGTAGGTGCGTTAACCTTCTGTGCTCATTATCACCTAGCGGGAGTTATCATCATGGATGAACAGATGCCGATCTATGGAGGTTATGCCGGAGGCCTAGAAGAAACCACAATCGTTGATGTGGCTTCTACTATCAACGCCTTTGTCATGAACCAAGCAACCTGGCATTTGGATGGTCCAATTCATGTGCGTTGGGGCATAACGACAGCTAGAGAGCCTTTAGCAGTCGCAGCCCACTGTGCCATGGCTATAGAGGCTAATACCAATATGATGCTAGGCAACCAATACTATACTGTGGCAGGTCCTTGTACAGTAATGTGTCTTTTAGAAACAGCTGCTCAGGCTATGACTGATACTGTCAGTGGTAGGGAGATTCTCTCAGGGGTTGCTTCTGCTAAAGGAGTAGCTACAAACTATACTACAGGTATGGAAGCCAGAATGATGGCTGAGGCAGCTCATGCGGCAGCTGGCATGGATGTTAATGAGGTTAATGTTATTTTAGATAAATTAGTCTCATTGTATGAAAAGAACTACAAAACAGCACCAAAAGGAAAATCTTTTGAAGAATGCTATGACGTTGTTAGCTTAACTCCGACTCAAGAATATCTTGATATTTATGATGAGGCTGTTAAAACACTTACTGAGCTTGGCTTAACATACTGGAATAAAAAATAAACAAAGGCGGGGTTGATACCCGCCTTTGTTTATTTATTGGAAAAAAGATTTATAACGGTATATAATATTCTTACAACTCGTATACTCGACTGGGGGTTAATCGATGAAAAAAGTTTGTATAATAGGGGGACAACTCCAAGGCTTGGAAGCAACTTATTTAGCAAAGCAGGCAGGGTATGAGACGGTAGTAATTGATAAGAAACCTTGTGTTCCAGCGGAGTGTCTTGCCGATTATTTTTTGAATTTAGATCTTTTGCAGGAAGGTGAGAAAGTAAAAAAACTACTAAAAAGTTTTGATCTAGTATTGCCGGCTACTGAGAATTTTCAAAGTCTTTCCTGGTTACGGGAAACCTCAGCAAGGTGGAATTACCCATTAGCGTTAGATCTTAATGCTTATAGAATTAGCTCTTCAAAAATAGATTCAAATCATCTATTTAACAAGTGTAGTATTTCTATACCAAAGCCTTGGCCTGAATGTGGCTTTCCACTAATCGTTAAACCATCATCCTTAAGTGGAAGTAAGGGAGTCAAAAGAGTCGAAAGCCAAATCCAGCTAGATGCCGTACTGCAGGAAATGGTTGACACCTTTGTAATTCAAGAATTTTTGGCGGGTCCATCTTTTTCGCTAGAAGTTATAGGTGATAAAGGTGCCTGTGTAGGACTTCAAATCACTGAATTAGAGTTTGATGCTGGGTATGATTGTAAACGGGTTATTGCTGGACCGCGAACAGGTATTTCTGTAGAAAATGAACTTTATGCTTTAGGGGAGGGTATCTCGAGGGCTTTAAGCTTATCCGGGATAATGGATATTGAAGTTATCGCGGTAGGTAATAAATTAAAAGTTCTGGAAATCGACGCACGGTTTCCCAGTCAAACTCCAACGGCGGTTTTCCACTCGACAGGCATAAATATGGTAGAGCTTCTTTTGGATTATTGGAACATTGGCAAACTTCCTAATTATCGCCGCTTGATTGATCACAAAAAGGCAGTTATCTATGAACATTTAGAATTAAATAATAGTATTCTTAGGGTACAAGGTGAACATTGTCTTGTTGGTGCTAGAAATTTAAAGTTATATGAAAACTTATTTGGAGCTAAAACAATTATTAGCAATTTCGAAGAATCACCATTAAAATGGGTAGCTACCGTGATTTTTGAGGGCCGAGATGAGGATGAGGCATGGGCTAATCGCAATCAAGGAATTAAAGCAATCTGTACTGAATTTAAAGTTAATCGTTACCTTGATCTAAACCCTTTTGATTAAACAAAAAACAATTATCAATAAATAAAATAAGCAAATACAATTCGCCAGTAAGAGGCATTTTGTTTTTATTAGAAGAATTAATCTTTCCCATAAACTTGTATATTGACGCTACAATGAATTTTTGTTAGACTAACAATTGTCGCTTCGAGAGCAAGTTAATAAAACGAAGGACATTATATAGTAATAAAGCGAAAAAGTAGAGTTAATTACCATTAATTGTGATTGACACTAAGCTTTGAAAATGGTAAGATACTACTTGTCGCTGCAACGCAGTGATGAAAAAAATACCAGTTGACGAATCATAACAGATTTGTTAAACT
>JUEG02000848.1_pt1 | contig 21789 bp, 24 predicted proteins | sample 432341 | NCBI WGS metagenome assembly JUEG02 (sample SAMN02953476, study PRJNA257561) | rock porewater metagenome | biome: terrestrial; feature: Opalinus Clay rock; material: porewater; isolation source: Opalinus Clay rock BIC-A1 borehole | place: Switzerland: Mt Terri URL, St-Ursanne ... | reverse complement strand
CCAAAAAAACTTCCACCCATATCTATCCCACCTTATATTTTAACGTCCAATACGTTGTTTCTCTCTTTCAAATCCTTTTGATCAGCATTGTTCCCGTAGGTACTTCCCTTTGTCTCCAGACTCATCATTAGATTCATATTGAAGTCTATATAATCCAAAGACTGCTTAATTAAAGAACCATTTAATTCATTTACATTCATTATTTCATTTATGATCTTCTCCAGCTTATCCTTTAATTCCAGTACTTTAGCTTGATCCTTTTGGGAAAGATGCTCCGCAAGCTCTGATAAACTTCCAACGGACTCCAGCTCCTGCTCCGTTAGAAAGTTACCTATGATGCTATTACGAATGTGATCAATCCTGCCCATATTTACAATCATACGCTGCTCGATGTTTGTTATACTCTCAAGCTCTTTTACTTGACCACTAATAATGACATCCTTTTTCTTATTTGCTATTTCTAAATAATCTCTGTACATTTCATGTTCCTTAGTGAGGGCCAATATTAATTGTTCAATAGACTTTGACATACAAAATCCCCCTATACAAAGAAATTGAAGGTAAATTTACCCTCAACTGCACCCTTATATTTTTCTATCAAAAATACTGTTAACGATCTCTTCACCTGTGGGTTTATATGTACCCGATTGGATTTTCTTGCTTATTTCATCCACCTTGTCACCACGAACCTCCGGAAGATTTTTATAGGCATTTAGAGCAACTTGAAAATCCTTTGCCTTGTCTGATATCTCAATCTTATCCTTTTCTTGATTGATTTTAGATGTCTTTTGTACCGTCTCAGTATTTTTTCTATATACACCCAATATTTTCTGGATGCTTGGATTGTTCGATATTTTCATAATAAAACACCTCACTTAACCGATTTTCTAATATTATTATCGGCATAAGCGGGGTGTTAGTTAACAGATTTATAACATTTTATTTATTTTTTATTTCTCATTTCTGCTATGAACATTCTATCCCTATCCTTTTCCTTAGACTTCTCCTTTTCAGGTTGGCCAAATCCGCTCTTTAGACCTCTTTCTAATTCTTTAGCACAGTCCTGACAAAATCTTCCCGTAGAAATACTTTTGCCACAACGTTCACAGTCTAAAAGCATGGAATCTCCACCTATTATTTCCAATCTACCTTCTCTTAGATAATTTAGAATTTTATCTCTAGAAACCTCTGTCTCTTCTGATACCTCTGGCAAAGTAGCTCCAGGATGATCATAAACATATTCCTTAACCTTTGCATAGTTTACCTCATCATCCATTTGACATCTAGGACAGATTTTACTAAATCCATTGGATTGAAATACTCGTCCACATTCTTTGCAATTTTTAAAATCCATGAGTTATTCCCCCTTATTTTCGTTAGCGGTACTTTCTCTGGAACGGTTACAAACCGTTCACTACTTTTATCTTTGTAGCTGTAGGTAGTGAAGGGTCTGTGACCCTTCATTCTGTGACCCTTCCTATATTTTTCGTCACCGTCTTCATCTTTTCTTATTAATCATGAGCTTATAGCTAATTATTTCTACCTGTAGCAAAGGTAATTACTAAAATTGCCTTTGGCTTTGATTTTAATAATTCAATACAACATGCATCTATGGTGCTTCCAGTTGTGTAGATATCATCAACCAACAATATTTTTTTACCTCCAAACACCTCGTTTGAAACCACTTGAAAGGCGTTTCTTACATTTTCTTTACGTTCATCTTTATTAAGCTCGTTTTGAGAACTCGTATCACGAGTACGAACTAAATTTCTACAATCAGTTGCCCACTCCATGGACTTTCCAATATATTTAGCTAATAGTTCAGCTTGATTAAAGCCTCTTTTTCTCAGCTTATTTTTATGTAAAGGAACAGGTACAATGATATCAATATCTTCCACACCTTGTTTTTTAAGCTTCTCTATCATAATCTCAGCCATATGGTAGGCTGCGTAGCGTTGTCTTCCATACTTAAGCTTATATACCAGTTGTTTCATTTGTTCATCATATTCAACACAGGAGTATGCTTTGGTAAAGGTATGATTACCGGTAGTACAATCTGGACATTTCGTAGGTAAATATAAATTTTCCAAAGGTTTCCCACATTTTTCACATTCTCTAGAAGTAATGAAAGGAGCCTTCCTTCTGCAAGCTTCACACAGCGAATATTTTTCAGTAGTTTCTATCCCATCATCACAAAGAATACAGTAAATGTTTCTAGGATATATGAAATTTAAAAAGATATCTAAATAAGCACTTAGAACTTTTTCTTTTTCTTTTATCATATATATAATCCTTCCCCTTAACCGGCAAATGAATTCGCCCCTACAAACTAAATTGGTTCATTGTTCTTGATTTTAACTACTAACTACTAACGCTCTTCACGCTACTACACTATCTCCACCCATTTCTTTTCCTTTGTACATTCGAAGATCAGCGATATCTATGAGGTTCGTAATATCATTTGAACAGTTGGGGTAGCATGCTATACCAATGCTTACTGTAATATATTCATCTATTGTCTTAAATTCAGCTGATTGTGGAATAATCCTTTTTACGCTACTTCTTATTCGTTCCGCCACGATTGCGGCTGTTTCATAGGTGACATCCGACAGTATAATGGCAAATTCCTCTCCTCCATACCGTGCAGCCACATCAGTCTCCCTAATACTGTTTCTGATACCCTTAGCCACTTCAACTAATACCCTGTCACCCACCATATGACCAAATCGATCATTGAAGCTTTTAAATCTGTCAATGTCAACCATTAATAAAAATAGCTTTGTTTCATCTTCTTTAGCATTTTGAATCTCAAATCTTAATCGTTCATAGAATTGCTTATGGTTATAGAGTCCTGTCAATCCATCGGTGATTGAATTATTCCTTACTTCTTTGTACAACCTATCATTTTCTAAGATAATGCCTATTCTAGAGCTCATCATATTTAAAAGCTCTTTATCTTCCTCAGTTATGGGATTTACCTTTTCATTGTAAATACTTAATGTCCCTATTATCTTATTCCTAAAAAGTAGTGGAACGGCTACGCTAAAATGTATTTTATGTGCACATACGGCAGCTTTATTCAGACTACAATCCTCATCCTGGCAGTTTAATATAACGATAGCTTCTTTATCATCAATTATTCTTCTCTCCAGTCCTTTTCCATGATCACGAGACAATTGAATAAGTACATCATCAGATATTCCATAGCCAGCTTTAGTCAATAATTCGTCCTTCTCTTCATCATAAAACATAATGATACTGGCACAATAGTCCATTGTCTCAGCAACAACTTTAGTTATGTTCTCTAATATCTCCTGGGTTTCTGGAAATTCATCAATTATTCTACTGATTTTATCCAAGGCCTTTAGCTCTTTTACTTTTTGATCCAAAGATAGTATTTGCTTTTCCGCGACAAGATAGCGAAAAATGATTAAAAAAAGAATACTTGTAACACCAATTAAGTAATAGTTCCATGGTTCAAAGGACATGAAAAATAGAGTGGCTATTATTAAAGTCGCTAATCCCTTTAGAATCATGAGATATTTTCTATAGATGTGGTTTTTCCCCATATTATCTACCCCTATAGAGTTTATTTCGTCGAATTAATTGTACCATAATTTAGTAGATAAAGTCGATATACGTATATTCGTTTGATATAATTTCCTCGACTTAATTCAGTCCCTGTACTTCACAACTCCTGCTACCATTGTCACCATTGCTTTTCCCCTTAATTGTCTACCATCAAAGGGAGTATTCATAGCTTTAGACTGAAAGCTACTACAGTCAACTGTCCATACTTTATCTTTATCTAAAATAGTAATATCTGCATCATACCCCACTTTTAGGGTTCCCTTCGGAATATCAACGAGCTTTGCTGGATTATAGCTCATGAGCCTTACCAAATCTGTCATACTCATACCCCTGTCATGTACCAGCTCCGACATGGTTAGTCCTAAGGCCGTCTCCAAACCCACTATGCCATTTGCAGCTTCGACTATATTCTTATCCTTATCTTCTACAGAATGGGGAGCATGGTCGGTGGCTATTACATCAATAGTCCCAACAAGAAGTCCTCTTTTTATGGCTTCCATATCCTCTTTAGTCCTTAGAGGAGGGCTCATTTTAGCAATCGTTTTGAGCTCTAAAACATCCTCTTGACTAAGGGTAAAATGGTGGGGAGAAGCCTCACAGGTTACGCTTAGCCCCTTATTTTTGGCTTCACTTACCAGCTCCAAGCCTTTTTTAGTGGAAATATGTTGTATATGTAGTCTTGCCCCTGTCTTTTCTGCCAGAAATATATCTCGTTGGATAATTAATTCCTCTGCAGCAGCAGGTATACCTTCTAGGTTTAGTTTTTCTGAAACGCTACCCCTATTTATGGATCTATCATAGACAAGATTGGTATCCTCGCAATGCACACTTACCAGCAGATCAAGATCTTTAGCCATCTCCATGGCCTCTAACATGACCCTTGAATTCATCACGGTTTTACCATCATCGGTTAACCCCAGTATACCTGATTTTTTTAAAGCTCCATAGTTACTAAGCACTTCTCCATCCAGGCCCTGGGTGATACTACCCATCATATATATATTGCAGGCTGCCTCCTTAGCTTTTTCCTTTATATACTCCACTGTCTCTAGGCTATCTATGACAGGATTTGTGTTGGGCATACAAACGACTGTGGTAAATCCCCCAGCCACGGCTGCCATAGATCCCGTTTTTATCGTTTCTTTGTATTCAAAGCCTGGCTCTCGAAAGTGTACATGAATATCAATTAATCCTGGAACCACATGATATCCACTGGCATCGATTATTTCATGGTCTTCAGCTAAAATATTCTTTTCTAGTGCTTCTATCCTACCATCACTAACCAGAATATCCATCGGTTCATCAATATCCTGAAATGGGTCCACAACCCAACCGCCTTTAATCAAGGTTTTCATTTGCTCACATCCTCTTGAAAATTTATATTTCAACAAAGTCCTCATATCTATATTATCATCAATAAACATAAGATCAAAAGTCATTTTTATTTAAAAATAGCTTTGTATAGAATTTCAAAAAGTTCATCCTATCGTATAAACAATTAGTAAACCTGTTTACGAAAGAATGAACCTTTGTGTTGTTAATCTCTTAACATTTTCTTCTTTTTAGCATACTCTTCTTCTGAAATTTCTCCATTTGCATATCTTTGGTTTAAGATGTCGAGAGCATCGCTCCCGCCTCTATGATGATTATAATTTTTGTGACTACTTTGTGATAATCTAATTGCAGCATATATAATCACTCCTATTAATATCCAGGGAATAATCATTCCAAATCCCCCCATCATACCATATCCATATCCCATCATATTTATCAATCCTTTCTATTCTTTATTGTCTGAAATAACCTGTTCAAGTTCTCCGTGCCAATCATGATACCACACATCTCCAGTATAATAGTTTATACTCATCATTCCTACTGTATTATTGCCCTCATTTATATGAAATGTATAGTAACCGTAAAACTCATGACCGTCGTCGGTTACAGAAAATTCTTTTCCTAAATTATCTTTCACATATTCATCAGCAATCTTTACTGCCTGATCCATACTGATTCGCTTAGAAGAAATTCTATTATCATTGTAATTGTCATAGTTGTATCGAGCTGTGCCCTCCATCATATTCCATCTGCCGTTACCCATCATGCCATATCCACCGTGCATGCCATACTTTTCATTCCACATCATGTTCGGTCCATATTCAGGATAAACTTGCCCCGTATATGGATTTACCAAGAGCTCCATTGCACCTTTTCCAGTATCATTTTCTTCTATAGAAACATAATAGTCTGTATCCTTGTATACGAATATATCTGCTACTTCAAGATTACCACCATAACCTTTTATATAGTCATTAACAACCGTCTGGATCTGATTAACAGATAACTTTTTACCACTATCAAATTGACTGCCGTTAGTGTTAAACCATCTGCCCATCATACCTCTACCATAATTTCCTGTCCCATCAAAGCTATACTTTCCATTGTTTAAAAGGGTAAATCCCCACAAACTATATCCAACTAAAAGGATAACCGATACTACTAATACTGTAGTCCACAGCACCTTATCTTTTTTCATATCATCACCACCTTTTTATTGTATTCTATCTAACTATATATATATAGTACTATATAAATATGAAGAAACTATGAATACGTTAACTGTTATCATTTTTCTTAATTAGGATTGTATATGTCTAATAAGTCTCGCAAGGATTTTAAAATCTATATCTTGTACTTCATCACACTGCAAGAAAAACAAGCAATCATATTACTTATCTATTTCTAACAGTGCTTTAATTTTTTCAAGATTAACTTCAAAGCCAATTATTGTCTCCCCATGAATTATTATAGTAGGAGTCATGACTCTATTAAATTTTTTCTTCATTTCTTCTTGAACTGAAGGTTCTATTATATCCTTAATTTTAATATCAATGTTATGCTGTACAAAGAAACTCTCTGCTTTTTGGCAGTCAGTTCATAACTGGTCAGAATACATCACTATTTTATTTTTATTGAATAACCTCATAAACACTCAACTCCTTATTTTAAATTATTACTATAAGTATACCCTGAATAGAACAAAAGCATTTCATGCTCTAAAAAAATGTTTCCCTTGACATAACAATACCAATTCTTTATAACCATATCTAGATGTTTTAATATTCCATCTTGATTTTTTTAAATTTGTCTTCCAAAGATTTAATAAACACTTATATGCTATAAGGCTCAAAAATAAAGTTATGCTCTACCATCATCTTTTTGATTTTTCTATATGCCTTTTCTTTAGTAATATTATCTTCAAGACATAGGGATATTGGAATATCCCCTATAACATCTCCAATCCATACTACTTTTATATCCTTTGGTTCTACTTTTGAGCTGAGTATTTTAATATCGGACTGGTTTAAATCATCAATTGCTGCAAATAATATATTGCCAGCATACAATAATACACTTGAAATTTCAGCAAATTTTATAATGTACGCATTTCTTTCGGAAATAGATTTGGCATGCTCTAAATCTGAAGATGTATTAACCATAATACTTTCTACATTTAGATTGAGAACATTTCTTCCATATCTAAAAAACTTCCTTTCAAGGTATACTGCTAAAGCCTTTTTATTAATTTCTTTATTGCCGGAAATAAGTATTATGGTAGGTTTTTGCCCAATTCGAATTGCCCTTTCTTCTCTTGAAATAGAACTTTCAATCCATTTTAGACTATCAATCGATATATTTTCCTTAATGATGTTTATATCCTCTAGACTGTCAATAATTATACCTCCACCTGATATTTCATAGTTATCAACCAGTACAAATCTTGAGGTTTCTATTAGACTTTCTGCTTTATCAAAGGCGATTTCTTTATCTAACTTTAGTATGACTTCTGCTACTTCGTGCCTTTTTACAAATTGTCGATTGGTTGTGGCCAGAGAAGCTGCATCAAGGACATTAACAACGGTTTCGAGTTCTACCTTTATTTTTTGTGTCCCTACTTTTAATAAATAACTCCTATCTGAATTTAGATCCTCTTTCCCTAACCAAAATAATTTAGTCTTTATTCTAGTAGAAATTTTTGGTTTGGTTTCACCTGATATACAAGCTAATTCTCCTCTTGTAATATATATCTGCTCTTCAAGAATAAACCCTGTTGCACTTCCAGCGGTATCTTCTACCATTTTAGGTGCATTAAATCTTTCTATAGATTTTACTCTTGATCTCTTGCCGCTGGGATAGAAAACCATCTCATTTCCAACACGTATTTTTCCTGTATCTATGGTGCCAGCAACTATTCTTCTGTCATCCCCACTAGAGGTGAACTTATATACCCCTTGTACTGGCATTCTAAATATTTGGTTTTCTATATGTTTCTTATTATCCAGGGCATCTAATTTTTCCAATACAGTCATACCCTTATACCAGAGGATTTTATCAGAGGATACAGCAACATTGACTCCTAAAAAACCACTAATAGGAATAAATGAATTTGCTTCTACACCAATCTCTGCTAGGAAGGTTTTATACTCTTCAACGATTTGTTCAAACCTTTTCTGGCTATAATTAATTAGATCCATTTTGTTGACTAATACAACAACTTGCTTTATACCTAGCATAGACAACAGGTATCCATGTCGTTTCGAATTATCCATAACACCTTCGTTCCCGTCTATTACAAGTAGTGCAGCTTCTGCCCTAGCTGCACCTGTCACCATATTCTTTAAAAATTCGATATGGCCTGGAGCATCTATTATAATGTACTTTCTTTTTTGCGTTTTAAAAAACACCCTAGCTGTATCTATGGTAATTCCTTGAGCCTGTTCCTCCTTCAAAGCATCTAGTAAAAAGGCATATTCAAAGGGTTTAGAATTCCTTCTGCAAGTTTCTTTTACCTGTTCTAGCTTACCTTCAGGCAATGAATTCGTATCGGCTAATAGTCTACCAATAATAGTACTTTTTCCATGATCCACATGCCCTACAATAACTATGTTCATGTTTTCATTGATAGATACCTGCTTAGATTTCCCAGAAATAAGTCCGTTTATATTATAGTTATTCATAATAAATTCATTCCTTTTCAAAGTAATAATTTGAATCAAGCTCAGCATATTTCATTTACATATATCCATCTTTTCTTAACTCTTCTAACCCGCCACCATCTTCTTTATCTTGGGCTCTTCCACTTCTCTCTGCAATATTTGCAAATTTGCCTGATCTTAATTCCTCTACAATTTCTTCGACAGTAGTAGCATCTGATTCTACAGGCTGAGTACATGGCCAGCATCCCAGGGATCTATACCTCTTACCTTCACCTTTATTAAAGTACAATGATACAATGGGAATATTTTCCCTTTGGATATATTCCCATAAATCTAGCTCAGTCCAATCAAGGAGAGGATGTATTCTGACATGGGTACCCGGGGCAAAGTCAGTTTTATATTGATTCCAAAACTCTGGTGGCTGATCGCCAATATTCCAATCATTTTTTTTATCTCTGGGTGAAAAATATCTCTCCTTAGACCTGGAACCTTCCTCATCGGATCTAACTCCCACGATTATTCCTGTAAATGGAGCAGGGTTTTTATCTATTTCGTAGCTCTCGGTCTCATGATTCAATCTATATCTTGGTTCTGTTCCATTTACAGTTGCCTTTAAGGCTTCCGCCTTTAAGAGCCTACAGCATTCTATCCTTGTGCAGTTTCCATCAGGGAATGTTTTTTTTGATTTTATAGCTTCAATATTTTCTCCATAAATCATATCAAGCTTCCATTTCTTGGCATAGCTATCTCTATACTCAATCATTTCAGGAATCTTATAATGTGTATCTATGTGAATCAGTGGAAAAGGAACATGACCAAAAAAAGTTTTCCTTGCCAGATGTAAGAGTACAGTACTATCCTTTCCGATTGACCAGAGCATACCTAAATCTTTAAAATTTGAATAGGCTTCTCTTAATATATGAATAGATCTATTTTCAAGTTGAGTTAGATGATCCATTGAAACTTCCCCCTTAATATTTATTAGATTCATCTTTCTTTGTTTTAATATAATGTTTTTTACTATCTGAGCTGACTATATGCCAATCTATATGATCTTTATGGTTTCTTGTATATAAATATCCACCTCTACCGCCTATATCTAATCCTAAAAAATACTTTATAGCTCCTACGGGACACTCCTTTAAGCAGGCAGTACAACCCCAACAGTCTTGTGGATATTTTATAAATGCCATATTCTCATTATCAATGCTGATCAAATTTCCGGGACAAATATTACAACACCTTTTGCATCCTATACATTTATCCTTATCAATTTGTATGCTCATATATTTTATCCCTCCCAACCAGCTCTCTTAAAACAATTTTAACGATGCCATCTTTATAAACGGAATTTACATATTTCATCCAATTGTCATCATCCTTTAAAGGATAATCGACATTCTCTTGGTAGCACTTCCATCTAGTTTCTTTTCTCGCTTCTAAATGACTTATGAGTACTTTGCATATATATAATCGATCAATAACTTCAAAAGTGGAAAGTAATTCGTGCAAACAGTTTGCTCTAACTTTATCTACTATACTTAATAACTCCTCTATACGATGAAGGGCAATTCTCAATTTTGTTGTATTGTACATATAGCCCGTAGAAATACCCCCTGCATATTCATCCATAACCTTTTGCATGGCTTGTTCAATTTCCTCAATAGTATAATGGGATTGTGTGTTATTAAAAAAATGAGAGGAATATTGAATTAACTCATTGATCTCACTGTCATCCAGTCTGACTATTTGAGTATTGCCTATAGTATTGATTATGGACATTGCTGCTATCTCACCTTCAGCAAGACACCCGGTAACATATTTCTTAGGACTTCCTCCAGCTACATCCCCTATGGCATATAAATTTTTCAAGGTGGTTTCTCTATTATGGTCAACCCAATAGCCACTTGCAGTATGGCCTCCCACAATATAAGGCTCCGTTCCTTCAATTTCTACATTTTCACTTGATGGACCTGAGTTCCCTTCAATCCATTTTAATGTTTGAGCAGGGGCCATGTTTAAATATGCCTTAAATAATTCACCCTGTTGTTCATTGGTAATTCCTTCTGTTTTTAAAAAGCAAGGCCCATTTCCTTTAAGATTTTCCATTACAGTTGTATATAGTCTCATATACGTTGTGGGCTTCTCATACTTAGATAAATATTCTTCACCTTTTGAATTAATCTGACCCGCCAGTATTCCTTGCGCTATTGTGCCCGTAGGTGCAATGGTATCTTTACATCTTAAGGCGATAAATCTCATTTCAAAGGAAGTCATTTCAGCCCCTGCCCGTATCCCCATTGCATATCCAGCCCCAGTGTTAAATGGACTATACCACATTTTATGTCTGGAAAAGGTAGGATTATTAGGTTTATAAATACCAGAGGCCCCGCCTGTGGCACATATAGCCTTTTTTGCATATATTTGAATGACTGTATTTTCTCTTAGAGAAAAACCTATGGCTCCAATAACAACCCCATCCTTGATTAAATAGTCTACAATATTTACATAGTTGAGAACTGAAATATTCCTATTTTTGTCTATTGCTTCAGCTAAGATAGGCTTAATATTTTCACCATTGATCTTAATACTTCTTTTTCCTCTTTGAACATATTCACCATTATCGTCCTTTAAAAATGGCAGACCTAATTCTTCAAGCTTTTTAGCTGCTTTATTGAGTCCTTTAGCCAAGCTATATACTAGATCCTCTCGGATAACACCCTCTGAATCTCTTTTAACATATTCAACAAAGGATTCAGGAGTTTCGTCCTTGCTGATATATGCATTTAGAGCATTTACACCTGCTGCTAAACAACCGCTCCTCTTAATGTTCGCTTTATCAGCAATAATAACTTTCAGATTAGAATTCTCTGAAATTGTTAATGCACTAAAGCATCCTGCGGTTCCACCGCCAATGATTAGGACATCTGTTTCTAAAGTCTTTAAATGAAACCCCAAATCCTTCACTCCTTTAAATATTTATAAGGTTTGCAGGGTGTGAACGCCCCTGTCCATCATCGGATAAAACCTCTTGAGATTAGATATTTAACCACATCCTCTACACATTCATCCATACTTTGTATATCTGAATGAACAACAATTTCTGGGTTAACCGGTTTTTCATAGGGTGAATCTATCCCGGTAAAATTCTTTATCTCCCCCACTTTTGCTTTCTTATAGAGTCCTTTTGGATCTCTACCTATGCATACATCCAAAGAACAATCTACAAAAATTTCAATGAACCTATCTCCTATAATATTTCTTGCATTCTTTCTATCTTCAATAATTGGAGCAATAAAAGCAGCTAGCGTAATAATACCGGAATCTACAAATAACTTACCTACTTCAGCAATTCTTCTTATATTCTCTTTTCGATCATTTAGACTAAATCCCAAATCATTATTGAGACCGTATCTTATGTTATCACCATCTAACAGATAGGTTAGCCTGCCCGCTTCAACTAGTTTTTTTTCAACAGCATTGGCAATAGTAGATTTACCGGAGCCTGACAATCCAGTGAACCACAACACAACGCCTTTTTGATTTAATAAAGCTTCTCTATCTTCTTTTTTTATATTTGTTTCATGCCATACTATGTTTTTATTTTCCATCACGTTTATGCCTCCTAATAAATACCGATCATCCGCCAATAGGTTAATGCAAAAATAGTAACTATAACTATAGAAATTATATTTAAACCAAAGCCTATCCTGATACTCTCACTGGATTTAATGAATCCTGAGGAAAATGCTATGGCATTTGGGGGGGAGCTCATTGGGAACATAAATGCTAATCCCGATGGTAATGCTACTAAATAAACGGCTAGGGATGGAGGAAGGTTTAATGCCATTACCGTTTTAATTACAACCGGTAGTAAAATAACTACGACGGCGGCATTCGAAACACCTTCTGTTAGAAACACGCTTATAGAAAAAACAACGATAATAAGTCCAAGTGTTGAAAAACTCATATTACTAATGTAGTTTTGATTGATATAATCTAATAATCCTGTTTCTTCTAGAGCTTTTCCTAAGGCGATTGCTCCACCATACATAAAAATTGCTCCCCAATTTATTTCTCTTTTTGCATCCTCCCAATTGATTACATTTAATACAAAAAACAGTGCTGCACTTATAAGGGCTACATTTGCAATTCCTACTCTATCGCTTTCAAATATCCACATATATATGGTACCCACCAGTATTACCAGTGCTTTTATCTCTTTTAAATGGATCTTACTTCGTCTTTCCCCACCTTCTAAAAACATCTCTTTCAGCACTTCTGTATCCTTTGAAGTAGCACGAACTTTCTTAACAAGATATACAGCTACTATGAACATAATGAGATATATGGGTGGTGCAACGGCTATCATCCACTCTAAAAAACCAATACTATAACCTGTTGATTCTTCCAATATCCCTATGGCCAGTGGATTTCTAGCTCCTCCTAAGAATGTTACCACTCCTCCTAAAACGCTTCCCCATGCTAAGGCAAAAAACATATACTTACCTAGTACTGAGTTACTGTCTAAATCTAATCTTTTACTTATTGACATCAGTATAGGAAACAGCATGGCTGCTACAGCGTGTTCTGGCATAACATGAGATAAAAATGCTGCTAGAAAGAAAATTGAAAGTACAAGCTTATGCGGTTTATCTCCAAACCTTGATAAAATATAATAGGAAATCCTCTTATTTAAACCAGATGTGGAAATTCCAGCTGATATAATGAAGGCTCCTATTATAAAGAAAACAGCTTTATTTCCAAAAAAAGAGTAAATCTTATCATCCGATAATACTTTAAAAGTTGCTAATAGACCCATTACCATAAGACTGGTTATAGCTAGGGGTATAACATTTGTTATCCATAAAAAGTTCGCGAATAGGAATATCACCATAGCTTGATAAGCCTGTAATGACATACCCGTTGGGATGTTTTTATTTGAAATAAGGATAAAGAAAACAATAAATGAACTAAGCAGTAAAAATGCATTTTTATATTCTATTAGAAATAAAGTGGCTAATGGCCTTCTATCTATCCTAACCTTGCTTTTCATTTATGTCCTCCTATAGTCCACTAGATGTAAAGGAATCATCAATGCTTTTTATCATCAGTTTTTGTCTTAGATTTAAAGACTCTAAAACCATTTTCATTTTTACTTTATCAACCAGTGAATATTCAGTCTGATTTCTATCCAATAAAGGTATGAACTTTACTAAACCAGAAGATATTTTACTGAAATTGTTATGAGACTTAATAAAATCAATTACCTTCTCATCTTCGTTATATACAACGGGTATGATCTTTAATGATAGTAGTTCCTCAACTAAGATTTTGTTGTTTTTTGAATTCGCAAAAACCCATCCAGGTGTAAATAGCTCCGTTGCATAAGTTATTATTTCAAGATCCATTTTTGTATGAAGGTCATTGTTATTAATAAAAAAAATACCATGAACTCCATATGAAAAATATTCTTCTATTCTATATTTGTCATTAGGAATTTCTGTTTTTAGAATAATAAATATATCAAAGTACTTTTTTATTCTTTCTACAGTTGTTTTCCTATCCAAATATTGATAATCCTTTGAAAATGATAGAAGTATATATTTTGTTTGATACTTTAGGATCTCGTCCTCAATTAGGGCCAGTACAGCTTCTAATGGAGTATTCTTTAAAATATTTATTGTATGCATTAGAACTACCTCTTTCTAGACTTTTTCCAACGCCTGATCAATATCTTCTAAGATATCATTCGGATCTTCAATTCCCACAGAAATTCTTACTAGATCCTCATATACTCCCATCTGTTCTTTTTCTTCTATTGTATTACCTATACAAATTGTTGAAGCTGGGTGTACGATCAGCGTTTGTGAATCACCTATATTCACCAAATTAGATGCAAGCTTAAGGTTATCTATAAAATGAAAAGCATTATTTTTACTTCCCAGCCGACAAGTAATAATTGAACTTGCCCCATTTCCATAATATTTCTTAGCTATTTCGTAATACTTTGAACTTTCTAAAAGAGGATAGTTTACATCTATAATTTTTGAATTTCCATTTAAAAAATCTGCAACTAATTTAGCATTCTTACAGTGTTCTCTCATTCTTAAACCCAAGGTTTCAATTCCTACTAAATTTAAGAAACTGTTCATAGGAGACATTACTGCTCCAATATCCTTTGCTACCTCATTACGAAGCTTTGCTGTATATGCTAGGTTCCTATAGCGCTTTACATATTCCTTAAAGTCTTTGAATCTATCATCTAAAAGCTTCTTACTTCCACCATCTACAATGACGCCACCTATGGCATTAGAATTACCGTTTATATATTTAGATGTGGAGTGAACAACAATATCAGCTCCATATTCTAAAGGTTTGATAAGATAGGGTGTGGTAACAGTTGAGTCCACTATTAGAAGGACATTTTTACTCTGGCACACAGAAGATATTGCTTCAATATCCAGGACATCCAGCTTTGGATTACCAATTGTTTCAGCAAATACAATCTTGGTTCTATCTGTAATTGCACTATTCAAGGTATCATCATCAAGCTTATCTATGAACTTCACTTTAATATTATAGTCCTCAAGATGCTTAAACAGATTATAGGTTCCACCAAACACACCAGCGGATGAGATGATTTCATCATTCGGTTTCAGGACATTCATGATTGCTAGATAAACTGCTGACATACCAGATGATGTGGCTACAGCTGCTACACCTCCTTCAACAGCAGCAATTCTTTTTTCAAAAGCATCAACAGTAGGATTTGTTATGCGGCTGTATACATAACCCATATCCCTGCCTGCAAATATATTTTCAAGTTCTTTCGCTGTTTTATGAATAAAGGCATTTGAATAATACAAAGGTACGTTGGTTGCACCGGTTTGGGTATCCCCTCTCCAGTTGCCATGAATTAATTTAGTTTGAAATTCCATCTGCTCCCCCTCTAATCATCAAATAATGTGGTTGATAGGTAACGCTCTCCAGTATCAGGAATGATCGTTAAAACTTTCTTTCCCTTTCCTAACTCATTTGCTATTTGTATGGCTGCATATAGATTAGCACCTGCAGAGATACCAGCAAGTATTCCTTCTTTACGAGCCAGCTCCTTAGCTGTTTCAAATGCTGATTCATTAGAGACCTTAATTATTTTGTCATATATATTAACGTTTAAGGTTTTAGGTATGAATCCGGCACCTATACCTTGTATCATGTGAGGACCCGCTGGGCTACCAGATAATACTGCTGAGTCTTCAGGCTCAACAGCAATAATTTTTACGTCTTTAATCGATTCTTTTAAAATCTCTCCTACACCAGATATGGTGCCACCCGTTCCTACCCCTGCCACAAAGGCATGTAACTCTTTATCAAAGTCTCTTAGAATTTCTTGAGCAGTTGTCTTCCTGTGGGCATCTGGATTTGAAGGATTTTCAAATTGCTGAAGCATAAGATATCCTTTTTGCGCAACGAGTTCAATGGCCTTTTCTATGGCGCCATTCATGCCTAAAGAAGCCTTTGTCAATATAATCTGTGCTCCATATGCCTGAAGAAGCCTTCGTCTTTCCAAGGACATAGACTCAGGCATAGTTAGTATTAAATGATATCCTCTTGTGGCTGCTGTTAGCGCAAGGCCTATACCAGTATTACCGCTTGTTGGTTCTACAATTGTGTCTCCCGGCTTTAATAGCCCCTTTAATTCTGCATTTTTTACCATGCTATAAGCAATTCTATCTTTCACGGAACCACCAGGATTAAACATTTCCAGTTTTAAATATAGTTCTGCTGCATATTCGTTTCCCATGTTATTCAGCTTTACAATAGGTGTGTTACCTATGGTTTGAAGAATGTTTTCATAAATCATAAAGTATTATCCTCCTACTTTTTCTTTATAATCAGTAGATTATATCCATCATAGTGTTCATCCATTTTAATGATCTCATGACCTTCCTCTTTGAGGCTTTTAGGAACATTCCTTATGGGGTCGCCATCGTCAATCAGAAACCCTATTGTTTCATTAGACTTTACTTTTGCTAATGCGATCTTAGCCTTAACAAAATTCATTGGACACTTTACGCCTTTTAGATCAACCAGCTCTAAGTATGCATCCTCAACCTTATTAAGATCTCCTTCAGTATTCTCGGTGAATACTTCTTTCGGTAAAGTAATTTCCAGTTTTGGATTTAAGGATTCGTACATAGCTTTGACTTTACCTATTAGGTATTTTACATCATCATGGTAGTTATCCAGACTAATAAGGTCGCCCATTTTAAAATCAATAAGGGCTTCAACTAGGTTATTAATATTTTCTCTTACATATCCTGTTTCCACAAAGCTGCTAATAAATTCATTAAAAATCACTCTATCTTTATTGGTATCGACTCCTTTTAGTATTAAAAGAGCTCTTGATGCTGAGACACTTGCTTCATATAGTTTTGAAGAATCCTTACTTTTCTCGAAATCTCGTATATATAGTTGAGCATTAGATATATCTAATTTAATAACATCTAAAACCCCTGCACTACATTCACCTGGACCTCTTCCTCTAAGGGAAAACTTTTCATCCCCACCGAAATCATAGTAAAGATTTGGGTTTTCCATTTCAGATTCTATAACAGATAATTCATCAATCAGCTTTTTAATATTTAATTGCTCTTGTTTAATAAATTCCATAAAACTTGTTGTTTTGGACCTACTCCTTAAATGTCCTATATGGAGTATAAATTCCGGTATCTTCTTAGCTGGGATTGCTCCATATTCCGCTCCTAAAGCAGCTTTACCTACTCCTACAGAGCCTCCAAAGGTGACTTCGTACATTGGTACTAATCCATCATTTACTCTTTTAGCCTTTCCAAACAGCCCTATTTCACCTTTTTGATGCTGCCCACAGGAATTTGGACAACCTGAAATAAAGATTCTTGGTAATTGAGACTTCAGTTCAGGGTCAACATCTGAAAGTCTGTCTACTATCGCCGTTAGAAGGTTTTGTGATAATGCCAGCCCCAGCTTACAAGTTGCTGCTCCTGCACATGCCACAGCGTTATCAACATCAAAGGACGAAGTAAATTTTTGTATAATATTTAGAAATTCTTTAACATGACTATCCCTTACATTCCTAATATAAAAGCCTTGAGTATTTGTAAGTCGAATCGAAGGTTGATAGTTCACTGTAGAAATAATATGAATGATTTCGTCGATATTTTCAGCTTTAAGATTGCCATTTTGAGGATGGGCGTATATAGAATAATACCCTTCAACCTTTTGTTCCACTACTAAAGGATTGCCCATTCCAATAAGTTGACCTATGGGTTTACTCGGAATTTCATCCACAAAAATTGGTTCTATGGATTTATCTCTCTTTACTTTTTCTACAGCTTCATGATATTTAGCTTTGAATGCATCTTCCCCTAATCTTTGAAGTATATATCTGATTCTTGCTTTATTTTTATTTATCCTATCTCCTTCATCTTCAAATATCCCCTTCATGGCTTGAACATGAACTAACACATCGGAAGCTTGAATGAAGTCATCCAGTTTAATAGAAACCATAGGACTACCGCCTAATCCTCCAGCACCGTAAACTTCAAAGCCTTTTTCACCGTTTTGTATCTTAGCGACAAACCCCAGATCAGCTATTGTTGCATTTCCTGTATCTTCCGCGGAGTTGGAAAAAGCAATTTTAAATTTTCTCGGTAAGTTAAATATGGTAGGGTCATTTAATGCATACTCCGTTGTGGCTAGGGCATAGGGTGTAACATCAAACACATCATCTTTAGAGACACCGGACAAAGGAGAGCATCCTACGTTTCTTACAGTATTTCCACCTGTACCCTTTGTAACAATACCTACTTCTAAAAGCTCCTCCATTATATTGGCTGTATCCTCTAGTGTCACCCTATGAAACTGAATATCTTGCCTGGTTGTCAGATGTACATACCCATGGGCATATTTTTTTGCTAGCTCACTTATTTTCTTAAGCTGATTTAAATAAATAACTCCCGATGGGATTCTAGTTCTTACCATATAGGTATCATTTTCTCTTTGTTCATAGATTCCCATCGATACCCTATAGGGCTTAAATCTTTCTGGTTCTATTATTCCGTTCTTAAGATCGTCTACTTTGGATCTGAATTTTTTTCCTTCATCAATAACTTGCTGGGGTATTTTTAACATTTAATTCTCTCCTCGTATAAATTCTAAGTTACTAAGTTAATATACACTCTAATTTTTCCAAGATCTCTTTTGATTTTATCTTAAAAAAATTAAGTATCGGAATATCATCTTTCAACGATAGTATTCCATAGAGCATTTCAGGATCATATGCCAATCGAATGTCTTCTAAAGATGGTCTTGATGGGGTATGAGGATGGGAATGATAGTTTCCCACTAAAATATACCCCTCCATCCTCATTTGTTTTATGGCTGCAAATTGCTCTTTAGGGTTCATGGAAAAATGCTCACTGCTTTGATCCATATTGTTTAATGGAACTATTTTTTCTATTAAAATTTCACTCTCTGTCCTTATTCCAGCTAACAGTCCGCAGCATTCAAGTGGAAATTCTTCTCTTGCTTGGTCGACTATTTGCTGAACATGTTGTGATGATATCTTTACGATCATTATGAATCCTCCTTTGAGAGCCAGTTGTTATAATTTACAAGTAGGACCGTTGTAATCTATGAGATTCTTTATGGCAGGATCTTCACCACATATACCGCATTTTGAGTTATGTTTAATTTTTATTTTTCTGAAATTCATTGTTAGTGCATCATAGGTTAGAAGATAACCGGCTAAACTCTCACCTATCCCTAAAATGTACTTAATAGCTTCTGTGGCCTGCAGTGTACCAATGACACCCCCCATCACACCAAGTACTCCAGCCTGACTGCAGGTAGGTACAACTCCTTCTGGCGGTGGCTCCTTGAAAATACACCTATAACAAGGTGTGTTATTGTCCGGAATATAGGTTGTTAATTGTCCATTAAATCTAATAATTCCAGCATGGGACAATGGCTTTTTCTCCATAACACAGGCATCATTAATTAAGAATTTTGCAGCAAAATTATCCGTACCATCGATAACAAAATCATAGTCTTGATCTCTGATTATTTGAATAATATTTTTAGAATTTGCAAATGTATTATAAGTAAACACATGAACATCAGGATTGATTTCATTAATGGTTTCTTTGCCTGATATAACCTTTAGTTTGTCTATATCTTTAGTCTGATGTATGATTTGTCTCTGAAGATTTGATAGTTCCACTTTGTCACCATCAACTAATCCGATCGTACCTACACCGGCAGCAGCTAAGAACATGGCTGCAGGAGCACCCAGCCCTCCCGTTCCTATGACAAGCACCTTTGAATTTAGCAGTTTTAACTGACCTTCAAAACCTACTTCAGACAAAATAATATGTCTTGAATACCTCTCAACTTGTTGATCATTAAAATCCAATGAACCCACCTCCCATAAAATACAGGAATTCTACTTCATCGTTTTCTTGGATAATGGTCTTGACAAAATCATCCCTATCAACAATTTCTCCATTTAATTCCACTGATACCATCTCAGGCATTTTTACATTGAGTATTTCTAAGAGATCTAAGATATTTACTTCTTTATCCAGTTGGTTTTTTTCCCCATTAACAATAATTTGCATGAATAAGCCCACCCTTTCAAATTTTAATTCATACTATTCCCATCGGAATTGATTAATTTTATTTTAATTAATTTATCACTAATTTAAGCTATTGTCAATATCTTAAATTTTCTGATTTTTAAAACGAGGTATTTTTCAAGAATCCATAATTTAGAATAATATATATTTAAATAGTTCAAAATAATAAAAAGACTAAAACAAGGAGACTACATATGCAACAACAAAATCAAATCTTAGAATCCTATGTACTACTTTTTATTTTAATTGGCATTGTTATAGGATTCATTAGCAGGTGGTGGACGTTAAGAGGCGATATCCGACAATACCCCACGATGCCCAACGGGTACTTAATTCATTTAATCACAGCCTTTATTGCAGCTGCAATGGGAGCTGTAGCGTATCCAGCATTACTTGGTAAAAACTATGTAGCAGTCACCTTTCTAGCCTTGGGCATTCAACAGTTTCGAGATATACGAAAAATGGAAAAAGAAACGCTTATCTCTTTAGATAAGGATAATTATGCACCCAGGGGCCCATCTTATATCGATGGAATTGCCAAAACCTTTGAAGCTCGTAATTACATTGTCATGATCGTCTCACTTATAACGACATTATCAGCATTTATACTGAAAAGCTACTTCAAGAAAACTATAATCGTACTTGTACCTGCTGCTTTAATTGGCTTTCTGACTGCCTATTTGTTGAAACAATACACGAAAGGGCATACTTTAAAAGACATTATAACATTGGAAGAAGCTCCATTAGAATTCAAGGACGGTGATAACCTGTATGTAGGTGATGTCTATGTTATGAACGTAGGCTTGTCAGCAACCCGTGAACGAATACTCAAAAATGGTATTGGCCTTATCTTAAATCCTGCCAATGATAATGATAATGAGAAAGTTATATTAAACCATCAAGGTCAGAGAACTGCTATTGTCCATGAATGTTCCAGACTTTTGGGTCTGGAACGGTACGTTGCTACTCGGAGAGATTTTGACACTGCAAGGGTAGCACTGGTAATCGTACCTATCATAAAAGACGTCCAAAGATTAAAGGATATTATATTAAATATCCCAATTTTAGAAACCAATAAGCAAGTAAGTTCAAAGAATAACTAAAGAGGAGATTCACATATGAAAGAGAGTCAAACAAAAAGCATGTTAGCAATTGTAACTTTAGATGAAAAAACTGTGATTAAAGGAGGCGTTCCTACTTTTTTAGCTTCTGACAAAAAAAGTCAAGAGATGATAGCCTCTGAGATAGCCAGAGTTTTAGGGGGAAATGTTTACGGTCTTGTCAATGGAGTAATTATTATCACTCAGGAATAAGCTGCAGCATTATATTTGTATAATTATGGCAGCAGTAATCTTTATAATTATAATCAGAGATAACGTTATCTAATGTATAATTACCAATATCTTCATAATTTTTGAAGTGGAGTAAAACTAGTTTTTGAAATATCGGATTATAAAATATATCTTGTAAGTAGGTGTTAATATCTACATATCTTTGTAGTGAAGGGTCTGTGACCCTTCCTT
>JUEG02000072.1_pt1 | contig 21805 bp, 23 predicted proteins | sample 432341 | NCBI WGS metagenome assembly JUEG02 (sample SAMN02953476, study PRJNA257561) | rock porewater metagenome | biome: terrestrial; feature: Opalinus Clay rock; material: porewater; isolation source: Opalinus Clay rock BIC-A1 borehole | place: Switzerland: Mt Terri URL, St-Ursanne ... | reverse complement strand
GATATCGCCAACATGGGCTTCGCCGAGGCGGTGGACTGCCCGGTGATCCTCATCGCCGATATCGACAAGGGTGGCGTCTTCGCCCATCTGGTCGGCACCCTGGCCCTGCTTTCGGAAAGCGAGCAGGCGCGGGTGCAAGGCTTCGTCATCAATCGCTTTCGCGGCGATATCGCGCTATTGCAACCGGGACTGGACTGGCTGGAACGACGTACCGGCAAGCCGGTGCTGGGCGTGCTGCCGTACCTGATGGATTTCCACCTGGAAGCCGAGGACGCCATCGATGTGCGCCAGTCGGCCAAGGGCGATCACACGCTGAACGTGGTGGTGCCGGTGCTGTCGCGTATCAGCAACCACACCGACTTCGATCCGCTGCGCTTGCACCCGCAGGTGGAGCTGCGCTTCGTCGGCCCCGGCGAGGCGGTGCCGGCGGCCGACCTGATCATCCTGCCCGGCTCCAAGAGCGTGCGCGCCGATCTCGCCTGGCTGCGCGCCAATGGCTGGGAGGCGGCGATCCGACGCCATCTGCGCTACGGCGGCAAGCTGCTGGGCATCTGCGGCGGGCTGCAGATGCTCGGCCAGCGCATCGCCGATCCGCTCGGGCTGGAAGGAGCGGCCGGCGCGAGCGACGGGCTGGGGCTGCTGGATTTCACCACTGAGCTGCATGCCGAGAAGCAGCTGCGCAACGTGCGTGGCCGGCTGTGCCTGGAAGATGCCGAAGTCAGCGGCTACGAAATCCATGCCGGGGTGAGCGACGGGCCGGCGCTGCGCCAGGCCGCGGTCGCGCTGGACGATGGCCGCCGCGACGGCGCCCTCAGTGCCGACGGCCAGGTGCTCGGCAGCTACCTGCACGGTCTGTTCGAAAGCCCGGCGGCCTGCGCCGCGCTGTTGCGCTGGGCGGGGCTCGGCGAGGTCGAGACGGTGGATTACCACGCCCTGCGCGAGTGCGATATCGAGCGCCTGGCCGATCTGGTCGAGACGCACCTGGATACCCGGCTGTTGCGCAGGCTTTGCGGTGTCTAGCGTTGCTGGCGCCTTTCGTAGGCGCGCGCGGGCACACCATGGTTCGCGAGCATGGCTCGCGCCTACAGGTGTGGATGGCGTAGGGCGGGTGCAAGCCGCCGGAGAGGGGCCAAATGGCAGATCGCACCCGCCCCACCGGGTAGGAGTGGGCCATGCCCGCGAACAGGATTCTGGAGACCGACATGCTTGAACTGATCCTCGGCGGCGCGCGTTCCGGCAAGAGCCGGCTGGCCGAGCGCCTCGCCGCCGAAAGCGGCCTGGCGGTGACCTATGTCGCCACCAGCCAGGCGCTGGACGGCGAGATGGCCGCGCGTATCGCCCAGCATCGCCAGCGCCGTCCCGAACATTGGTCGCTGGTCGAGGAGCCGCTGCAACTGGCGCGGGTATTGCGCGAGCAGGCCGATGCCCGGCGCTGCCTGCTGGTCGACTGCCTGACCCTGTGGCTGACCAACCTGTTGCTGCTGGACGATCCGGTGCGGCTGGCCGCCGAGCGTGACGCGCTGCTGGCAAGCCTTGGCCAGTTGCCGGGGCGGATCATCCTGGTCAGCAACGAAACCGGCCTGGGCGTGGTGCCGCTGGGCGAACTGACCCGGCGCTATGTCGACGAAGCCGGCTGGCTGCACCAGGCGGTGGCCGAACGGGCGCAGCGGGTGACCTTCATGGTCGCGGGCTTGCCGATGATATTGAAAGGAGCACAGTGATGAGCGAGTGGTGGAATGCGCCGTGCCGGCCGCTGGATGAGGCGGCTCGGGCCCGGGCGCTGGCGCGGCAGGAGCAACTGACCAAGCCGCGTGGCGCGCTCGGCCGGCTGGAAAGCCTGGCGCTGGAGCTGGCGGCGATGCAGGGTTGCGAGCGGCCACGGGCCGAACGCGTGCGCATCGCGGTGTTCGCCGGCGACCATGGCGTGGTGGAGGAGGGGGTCTCGGCCTATCCGCAGGCGGTGACGGGACAGATGCTGCGCAATTTCGTGCGCGGCGGCGCGGCGCTCAGCGTGCTGGCGCGGCGGCTGGATGCGCCGCTGGAAGTGATCGACCTGGGCACCGTCGAGCCGTTGCAGCTGGACGGCGTGACGCACCTGCGCCTCGGCCCGGGCACGGCCAATTTCGCCCGCGCCGCGGCCATGAGCGAAGAACAGCTGCGCCAGGCGCTGGCGGCCGGCCGCGACAGCGCGCAACGGGCGGCGGCCGCTGCCGCGCAGCTGTTCATCGGCGGCGAAATGGGCATCGGCAACACCACCTGCGCCAGCGCACTGGCCGCGGTGCTGCTGCCGCGCTCGCCGCTGCTGCTGGTCGGCCCGGGTACCGGGCTGGATGCCGACGGCCTGCAGCGCAAGCTGCAGGTGATCCAGGCCGCGCTGGCGCTGCATGGCGCGCATTGCCATGAGTCGCTGGAAGCCTTGCGCCGTCTCGGCGGTTTCGAGGTGGCGGCGCTGGCGGGGGCCTATCTCGGCTGTGCCCAGGCCGGCGTCCCGGCGTTGGTGGACGGCTTCATCTGCAGCGTCGCCGCGCTCTGCGCGACACGCTTGAACCCCGACTGTCGCGCCTGGCTGATCTTCGCCCATCGCTCCGCCGAACCCGGCCACCTGGCAGTGCTCGACGACATGGGCGCCGAACCGCTGCTCGACCTCGGCCTGCGCCTGGGCGAGGGCAGCGGCGCGGCGCTGGCGGTGCCGCTGCTGCAACAGGCCTGCGCGCTGCACGACGGGATGGCGACCTTCGCCGAGGCGGCGGTTTCGGACCGGCCGGCATGAGCGCGCGCATCGATCTGCTGCGCCACGGCGAAACCGAGCGCGGTGGCGGCTTTCGTGGCAGCCTCGACGATGCCTTGACTGACCGCGGCTGGCAGCAAATGCGCGAGGCGGTGGACGGCGCCGGCCCCTGGGACGCGCTGATCAGCTCGCCCTTGCAGCGTTGCGCCGCCTTCGCCCGGGAACTGGCCGGGCGCCGCGGGCTGCCGCTGTACCTGGAAGCCGACCTGCGCGAGCTGCATTTCGGCGACTGGGAAGGGCGCAGTGCCGCCGAGCTGATGCAGGCCAGCGCCGAGGCGCTGGGGCGTTTCTGGGCCGATCCTTACGGCTGCACCCCGCCTGGCGGCGAGCCGCTGGCGGACTTCGAGCGGCGGGTACTGACTGCCCTGCTGCGCCTGCAGCGCCGCTTCGCCGGCCAGCGCCTGCTGCTGATCGGCCATGCCGGGGTGATGCGCCTGCTGCTGGCACGGCAACGGGGCCTGCCGCGCGCACGCTTGCTGGAGGTGACGGTGGCGCATGGCGAGCTGCTGCCGCTGGCCCGCTTGCGGCCATGCCCGTATGGCGAGCACGGCGGCAACGCCTGAACGGGAACCGACATGCTGCCGCTATTGATCGCCCTGCAGTTTCTCACCAGCCTGCCGATCCGCCTGCCCGCGCTGCCCACGCCGTTGCAGCAGGGGCGCTCGCTGCTCTACTACCCGCTGGTCGGGGCTTTGCTGGGGGCGCTGCTCTGGCTCGGTGCCATCCTGCTGGCAGGCGTGCCGCCGCTGTTGCAGGCAGCCTTGCTGCTGACGCTCTGGGTGGCCCTGAGCGGCGCCCTGCACCTCGATGGCCTGGCCGACAGCGCCGATGCCTGGCTCGGCGGTTTCGGCGACCGCGAGCGCACCCTGGCGATCATGAAGGACCCGCGCAGCGGTCCGGTCGCCGTGGTGGTGCTGGTACTGGTGCTGTTGCTCAAGTTCGCCGCATTGCTGGCGCTGCTGCAGGCCCAGCAATACCTGGCCCTGCTGCTGGCGCCCATGCTGGGACGCGCGGCGCTGCCGGCGCTGTTCCTCACCACGGCCTACGTGCGGCCCAATGGCCTCGGCCAGGCAATGGCGGCGAATCTGCCGCGGCGCTGGGCGCGCGGCGTGCTGGCAGCGGCCGCCCTCGGTTGCCTGCCGTTCGGTGAATCCGGGCTGGTTGCCCTGCTGATGGCCGTGGCGACGTTCTTCCTCGCGCGCCGCGCCATGCTCCGCCGCCTCGGCGGCACCACCGGCGACACCGCCGGCGCGCTGCTCGAGCTGGTGGAGTGCGCGGTGCTGGTGGGGCTGGCGCTGCAGGTGGGGTGGTAGGTTGGGCTGGCTTTGAGTTCGGCGTGTCATGTTGGGCTTCGTCGCTATGCTCCTCGACCCAACCTACCAGGCTGGACCCTGTGGGAGGCCCGACCTCGGGGCGATACAGGCCGCAGGCCTGCCGGCCGCGCAAAGGCACGCCATCGGTCTTTTCACGCCCCGGCGATCATCTTCGCCGCGGCACGCTCAGCCTGCGCTCGCCCCGGTCTAGCTTTCCGCCGCGAGGGCGGCATCGAGCTGTGCCGCCAGGCTGCCGTCGGCTTCCAGGCCGAGGATGATGTCGCAACCGCCGACCAGCTCGCCGCGCAGGAACAGCTGCGGGTAGGTCGGCCACTGTGAGATCTTCGGCAGCTTCTCGCGGATATGCGGTGCCAGCAGCACGTTGACCGTGGCGAACGGCCGGCCGCTGTTCTTCAGTGCCGCCACCGCGGCGCGGGAGAAACCGCACTCCGGCGCTTCCGGCGTGCCCTTCATGTACAGCAGCACCGGATGCTCGGCGAGTTGCTGGCGGATGCGTGCTTCGGTATCGAGAACGTGCATGCGTTCACTCCATCGCCAGCGCGTAGCGGGCGCTGTAGGCGCCGGGGGTGGCATGGGCCCGTTGCGGGCGAGCCTTCCAGGCCTCGTAGCCGCCGTCCAGGCTGTAGCAGTTGATGAAGCCGAAGTCGCTGAACAGCTGTGCCATGTCGCGGCTGGCATGGCCGTGCTCGCAACAGATGATCAGGTGGACATGATTCGGCGTGCTCTTGAGCAGCGTGCGCAGGTTCAGCTCGCTGAGGCGGGTGGCGCGCGGGTCGTGACCCTGGCAGTAGGCGCGGGCATCGCGCATGTCCAGCAGCATGGTGTTTTCGGTCGCCAGCAGCCGCTGGGCCTGCTCGACGCTGATGCGTTGGTAGTCGCTCATTGCTCTTCTCCAAAACAATCGTGATAGGTCGGGCAGGTTTCACAAGAAGGGGAGCGGCAGACGTAGCCGCCGTCCTGTTCGCATAGTTGTTTGTAGAGGAATTTCTTCCAGCGCATGTCCTGGGTGTTGCGCCGGGCCAGCTGCGGGAAGTTGTGCATCAGCAGCGCGTACAGCTGTGCCCGTGAGGCCAGGCCGAGGTCGCGCCACAGGTGTTCGCCACCGAGGCAGGCGGCGGCGACGATGGCGGCCATCGCCGGCTCGCCGTGGTCGTCCTGGCCGCCCAGCAGCAGGTCGTGCAGCGCCTGCCATTCTTCCCGGCGCAGCGCCAGCAACTCTTCGCGCAGGGCGTCGCGTTCGCCGAGCAAGGCCTCGTCGGCGCTACGGGATGGTGGCCGCAGCCCATGGCGCGCCAGGAGCCCGGCGTATTGCACGGCGTCGAGCCCGAGGTACTGCGGCAGGCAGCTGCGGCCTTCGCGCTGGGCGCGGATGATCTGCGCCAGCCAGGCCGGGTTGTCGTCGGCCGCGACTTCCAGGCACAGCGCGGCCCGACTCATTGCGGCGCGCTCGCGGCGGGGCGGCAGCCGAGCGCCGAGCTGGTGCCCAGCGAACAGCCGCTGATGCTCGGTGCCAGCGCTGGCAGCCGGCCTTTGCACGGCAGCCAGGCATTGATGCCGACCAGGTCGAAGTCGACCATGTAGTGCATACCGCAGCGGATCAGCGGGCGGCGGATCAACAGCGGCTGGGCCACCATCAGCTCCAGTGCCTGTTCGGCGCTCAGTTCGCTGACATCCAGCTCGCCGTACTTGATCGCCGGGGCCGACGGGTTGAACCACTCGGCCACCGGCAGCCGGCCGAAGAACGGCCGCAGGCGTTCCGGCGTCCAGGCCTCGCGCAGCAGGTCGCGCACTTCCAGCTCGATGCCCGCCGAACGCAGCAGCTCCTTCTGCAGGCGGTTGGTGGCGCAACCGGGCTTCTCGTAGAAGATGATGCAGGACATGGCAACCTCCTCAACGGGCCTGGATGGTACGCATGGCCTCGGCCAGCCGCTCCGGCGGAATGCCGGTCAGCGAGCCGGCCGGGTTGGCCGGGCTGCCGTCGGCGAGCAGGATCGCGCCTTCGATGGGGCAGATGCTCGCGCACTGTTGCTCGGCGTAGTCGCCATCGCATTCGGTGCACTTGTGCGCGCTGATGCGGAAGTACGCAGTGCCGGGGCTGATTGCCTCGCTCGGACAGACATCCACGCAGGCCCAGCAGTTGACGCAGGATTCGACGATTTGCAGTGCCATGCTCCACCTCCTCATGCCATCAGGCATTGCTCCGCTGCGCCCACCGACGCATCGAGACGGCCGTTGGCGATCATTTCCTGGTACACCGCCAGCACCGCTTCCTCGATGGGCTCCATGGCGTGCTCGCCATTGGGCTGGATGCCGGCGGCTTCCAGCTCGCCCCAGGGTTCGAAACCGATCTTCGAGCAGAGCACCGCCTCGCAGCCCTTGAGCGCGCGGATGCTGCCCGACAGCGCACTTTCCTTGTCGCCGCAGCTGTCGTTGCCGACGCAGTACTGCTCGACCTTGCGGTGGCCGATGAAGCGCACCCCGGCCGGCGAGGCCTCGTAGACGAGGAATTCGCGGGCATGGCCGAAGTGCTGGTTGACCAGGCCGCCGCCGCTGGTGGCCACGGCCATCAGTACCGGGCGATGGCCCTTGTCCACTGTGCCGGTGAGCTGCGCAGCGCTGGGGGTGGCCAGGCGCGCCTTCTTCGCCGCGCGTTCGTCCAGCTCCTCCTTGATCGCCGCGTGGATGGCGGCGCGCTTGACCATCGCCGCCTCGTAGTCGACGTCCATGCTCTCGATCTTGTCGAGGGTGAACTCGTCGCCGCGGTCCTCGCCGAGCAGGCCCACCGCGTCGGCGCGGCACTGGCGGCAGTGGCGCATCATGTTCATGTCGCCGGCACAGGCGTCCTGCAGGTCCTGCAGTTCCTCCGGCTCCGGGCTGCGCTGGCCCATCACGCCATAGAAGGTGCCGTGCTCGGCCTCGGCGATCAGCGGCATGACGTTGTGCAGGAAGGCGCCCTTGGCCTTGACGATGCGGCTGACCTCTTTCAGGTGCTCATCGTTGACGCCGGGGATCAGCACCGAGTTGACCTTCACCAGGATGCCACGCTCGACCAGCATCTCCAGGCCCTTCTGCTGCCGTTCGATGAGGATCTTGGCCGCCTTGCGCCCACGGATGCGCTTGTTGTTCCAGTAGATCCAGGGGTAGATCTCGGCGCCGATGTCCGGGTCCACGCAGTTGATGGTGATGGTCACGTGGTCGATGTTGTGCTTGGCCAGCTCGTCGACGCAGTCGGGCAGGGCCAGGCCGTTGGTGGAGACGCACAGCTTGATGTCCGGCGCCTGCTCGGACAGCATGCGAAAGGTCTCGAAGGTGCGCTGCGGGTTGGCCAGCGGGTCGCCCGGGCCGGCGATGCCGAGCACGGTCATCTGCGGGATGGTCGCCGCCACCGCCTTGACCTTCTTCACCGCTTGCACCGGCTCCAGCAGCTCGGACACCACGCCCGGGCGCGATTCGTTGGCGCAGTCGTACTTGCGGTTGCAGTAGTGGCACTGGATGTTGCAGGCCGGCGCCACCGCCACATGCATGCGCGCGAAGTAGTGGTGCGCCTCCTCGGAGTAGCAGGGGTGGTTGTGCACTTTCTCGCGGATGTGCTCGGGCAGGTGCGCGAGCTGGTCATCCGAGCTGCCACAGGAACCCGCTGAACAACCGCCCCCGGCGGTTGGCCCGGCCTCGCTCTGGCCCAGTACGTTCAGTTCCATGTTCGGTCTCCGAATAGAGGTCTGTCCCCGGTACCTGCAGCAAGGCTTGTGCCTGTTTTCAAATCATTGTTTCAGAACGAATTTTTCAGAAAGCGGGCGGAATTCGTTGTTTCGCAACGAACAAAGTGGCGGGGCCGGGCGGGGCGGCTGTCGCAAAGGCGACAAGCTGCGCACGCCCGGTTCCCGGGCTGTCGCGACCCGGTGCTCCAGACGATTGCGCATGGCGGGCCGCGATCCGCACCAGCGCCCCGGCCCGCTGGTGCCGGGCTACTCCTCGAGGCGCCCGCTGGCGTCGCGATCGCGCACGTAATGGTGGGTGAGCGGAAACGCCGGCAGCCAGGACTCGCGGCGGACGGTCCAGAGCTCGTAGGTGGGCATCAGCTGGTCGGGGGCATCCAGGGCTCCCAGGCTCACTTCGATTTCGTCCGCGGTGCGCGCGAAGACGGACGAGCCGCAGCGGGGACAGAAGAACCGCCCGGCGTAGTCGCGTGTCTCGCCCGTGACCGTCACCGCCGTCTGGGGGAATATCGCCGAGGCGTGGAACAGGGCCCCGTGATGCTTGCGGCAGTCGAGGCAATGGCAAAGGCCGACCCGGTATGGGCGGCCCGACGCCACGATGCGGACGTCGCCGCACAGGCAACCACCAGTGAATCGCGCCATGTTGCATCTCCTCTGGGCCAGGCGGTACGGGCTTTCCCGGAGCGGGAGCCGCGTGCTTGCCGGACTCATGAAAATAGCAGCTCACGGCTCGAACGGGGCGGCCTCGGCCACGTGCCATGGCAGTACGTCGGCTGCCCGGAAGGGCTGGGCGTCGGCGACTAGAATGCCCCTGTCGCCCACCATTTCGGAGAACCCAGATGATCAGCAAGAACACCATTTGCCTCTGGTACGACGGCGCGGCTCTGGAGGCTGCAAGGTTCTATGCCGAGACGTTTCCGGACAGCGCGGTAGGCGCTGTGCTGCACGCGCCCGGCGACTATCCGGCGGGCCATCAGGGCGACGTCCTGACGGTCGAGTTCACGGTGATGGGCATCCCCTGCCTGGGGCTGAACGGCGGGCCGGGGATCAAGCACAACGAGGCGTTCTCGTTCCAGGTGGCGACCGACGACCAGGCCGAAACGGACCGCTTGTGGAACGCCATCGTCGCAAACGGCGGCGAGGAGAACGTATGCGGCTGGTGCCGGGACAAGTGGGGGCTGTCGTGGCAGATCACGCCGCGTGTCCTGACGGAGGCGATCGCCCATCCCGATCGAGCCGCGGCCAAGCGTGCGTTCGACGCCATGATGACCATGAGAAAGATCGACGTCGCGGCGATCGAAGCGGCCCTGGCGGGCTGACCGGCGCGGCGCTGGCTGGTTCATCTCGCTCACGGCCGCCGGTCGATGATGGGCGCATGTTGCGCCATGAGTTCGGCGACCCAATCGATGAACACCCGCAGCTTGGCGCTGACGTGCCGGTTCGGCGGGAATGCCACGTACAGGGGCATCGGCTCGAGTTGCCAGTGTTCGAACAGGAGCACCAGTTCGCCGCGCGCCAGATGCTCCTTGGCCATGTAGTCCGGCAGCCAGAGGATGCCGAGGCCGGCCAGGCCGGCGGCGAGGTAGGCGTTGCCGTCGTCGACCGCGAGCACGTACTGGCCGAGCACCTCGACGCGTTCGCCGTTGCCGTGCATGGCGTAGGGAAAGACCTTGCCGGCGCGCGCCCAGAGGAAGCCGACGATGCGGTGGTGGGTGTTTTCCAGCTCGCGTGGGTGCCGGGGCGTGCCGGCGCGTTCCAGGTAGCCCGGCGCGGCGTAGACGCCGAGGCGCAGGTCGCCGACGCGGCGGGCCACCAGCGACTGGTCGGTGATGTCGCCGCCGCGCACCACGCAGTCGACGTTCTCGTCGATCAGGTCGACCCGACGATCGCTCACGCCCATGTCGAGCTGGATATCGGGGTAGCGTGCGTGGAAGGCCGGTAGCGCCGGCACCAGGATCATGCGCGCCAGCGGGCTGGGCACGTCCACCCGCAAGCGCCCCCGGGGCAAGGTCGAGGCGCCGGACAGGCTGGTCTCGGCATCGTCCATGTCGGCCAGCAGGCGCACCACGCGCTCGTAGTAGGCGGCACCGTCGGCGGTGACGTTAACCTTGCGCGTGGTGCGATTGAGCAGGCGGACACGCAGCCGCGCCTCCAGTTGCTGCACCAGCTGCGTGACGCTGGTCTTGCTCATGTGCAGGGTCTCGGCCGCCTTGGTGAAACTGCCGGTTTCCACCACGCGGGCGAAGGCCTGCATCGCATCGAAACGGTCCATCGTTGCTCCTGTTGCCCGTCGATTGTTTGGAATCTGCAAACAGTGTTGGCTGGGCTTGCGAGTTTATCCAGGCGCTGGGCCGGCCTACAGTCCCCTCCATGGTCAATCACGGCCGGTACGGCCCATCGATGGAGGAACTCTCATGGCCAAGCGTGACGTCGTTTTCCCAGCCGGGCGCCAGGCGCTCTACGAGCTCAATCGTTATTCGCCGGCGATCCGTTCCAACGGTTTCCTGTTCGTTTCCGGGCAGGTCGGCAGCCGCGAGGACGGCTCGCCCGAGCCGCAACTGGAGGCGCAGGTCCGGCGCGCCTTCGACAACCTGAACGCGATCCTGAAAGAAGCGGGCTGCACGTTCGACGATGTGGTCGACGTGACCCTCTTCATGGTCGACCCCGAGGCGATCTTCGAGCGGGCCTGGAAGGTGGTGTTGTCCGAGTATTGGGGCGAGGCGCCACACCCGACGGTGACCGCCGTGGGCGTGACCTGGCTCTATGGTTTCCAGTTCGAGGTCAAGGTGATCGCGAGGTTGCCGGAGGCAGGGTAAGCGTGGTGACCCCATAGGAGCCCGGGGACGCCGAGTCCTTGCCGGCGATCAGCGGCGTGCGGCGGATCGCCAGCAAGCTGGCTCCTGCAAGTCCCCGGGCGGTACCTCATCTGAAGAACTGGCTCGGCGTCGTGCCGAACTGTTTCTTGAACATGGTGGCGAACGCACTCGGGCTGTCGTAGCCCAGGGCGCCCGCGACGTCGATGATCCGCTCCCCCACGGCGATGCGTTCCAGTGCCAGGAGCAGCCGGGCCTGCTGGCGCCAGCGGCCGAAGGTCATGCCGGTTTCCTTGCGGAACAGCCGCTGGATGGTCTTTTCATCGAGGTTCAGCCGCTCGCTCCAGTCCGCCAGCGTCGAGCCGTCGCCCGGATCGTTCTGCAAGGTCGAGCAGATCGTGCCGATCCGTCGATCGGCCGGCTGCGGCAGTTGCAGGGGCAAGGCCGGCAGGAGGCTGAGCTCGTCGAGGATCAGGCGCATGATCCTGGCCTCGCGCGAGTCGGGGGCGTAGGGCGCCCTGATGCCGATGGAGCTCTTGATCAGCTCGCTCAGCAGCGCGGAAATGCTCACGGCCCGGGTCTCGTGCGGCAGGTGCGGAACCGCGTCGGTGCGCACGAAGACGCTGCGCATCTTCAGCGAGCCCACGCAGCGAATCGAGTGGACCTGCCCGCAGGGCATCCAGATGCCCCGGCTGGGCGGCACGGTCCACTGGCTCGATGCGGTGTGCACCACCATCACGCCTTCGATGGCGTAGATCAGCTGATGCTTGGCGTGGGAGTGCGGTTCGATGAACCATCCCTCCGGGTAATCGGTCGCGCTGCTGATGACCGTGCAGGGCTCTTCGTCCACTTCGGCCAGCAATTTTTCCAAGGGCCTGAACATGATTCCCTTTTCGCGAGAGTGTCTGCCCATATCGAGCGAGACAGGCAATTTCATGGATATCTAGGATAGCCGCCAGCGCTCGGGAAATGCTCTTGGGCCAGCGGCTTTTCCCGCGCCCGATCGTGTCGGCGACGTTCAGCTGCGTGCCGGATGACCTTGCGTTCCTCTTTTTCCTGTCCGGATGACTTGCGATGTCCAGCAGTACCACTACAGCGGCGACCGCCTCGGTCGCCAGCCAGGCCAGTCCGCTGGTCATGCGTGTGATCGGCGCCTGCGCCCTGGCGCACCTGATCAATGACCTGATCCAGGCGGTGCTCCCGTCTATCTATCCCGTGCTCAAGGCCAACTACGGCCTGACCTTCACCCAGGTGGGCCTGATCACGCTGACGTTCCAGCTCACCGCGTCGTTGCTGCAGCCCTGGGTCGGCTACCACACCGACCGCCATCCCAAGCCGTGGCTGCTGCCCGCCGGCATGGTCTGCACCCTGGTCGGCATCCTCATGCTGGCCTTCGTCGGCTCCTTCGCGTCCATCCTCATGGCCTCGGCCCTGGTGGGGATCGGCTCCTCGACCTTCCATCCGGAAGCCTCGCGTGTCGCGCGCCTCGCCTCGGGTGGTCGCTATGGCCTCGCGCAGTCGACCTTCCAGGTCGGCGGCAACGCCGGCAGCGCCTTCGGCCCGCTACTGGCGGCGGCCATCGTCATTCCGTACGGGCAGGGCAGCGTCGCCTGGTTCAGCCTGTTCGCGGTGTTCGCGATCGGGGTGCTCTACGGACTGAGCCGCTGGTATCGCAACCACCTGAATCTGTTCCGGCTCAAGCAGGGCGGCCAGGCGACCCATGGCCTTTCCAGGGGGCGGGTGCGGCTCGCGCTGGTGGTGCTGGCGCTGCTGGTGTTCTCCAAGTATTTCTACATGGCCAGTTTCACCAGCTACTTCACCTTCTACCTGATCGAGAGGTTCGGCCTGTCGGTGGCCAATTCCCAGCTTTACCTTTTCCTGTTCCTCGGTGCCGTCGCGGCGGGCACCTTCTTCGGCGGCCCGGTCGGCGACAGGATCGGCCGCAAGAAGGTGATCTGGTTTTCCATCCTCGGCGTAGCGCCTTTCACGCTGGCGCTGCCCTACGTCGATCTGTTCTGGACCGGCATCCTGAGCATGGTCATCGGCTTCATTCTCGCTTCCGCGTTCTCCGCCATCGTGGTCTTCGCCCAGGAACTGGTGCCGGGCAACGTCGGCATGATCGCCGGTGTCTTCTTCGGCCTGATGTTCGGTTTTGGCGGTATCGGTGCCGCGCTGCTCGGTCACCTGGCGGATATCCACGGCATCGAGTACGTGTACCGGCTGTGCTCCTACCTGCCGCTGCTCGGCATCCTGACGATCCTGCTGCCTTCCACCCGACGCTCCTGACGCGTTGCGTCAGGGACGGCGATGGTTATGCCGGGTGGGCTGAAGCGGAGCGTCCCATTTATTCCGGTTGAACACGGGGCGCACCTAGGCACGCTGGTGTCGCGCCGGCGGATCGCGCGCGATTCCGCTCGCTTCAGTCTTCGGTTTCCGCCGCTCGACCGTCCGCTTCCGGGCTCGCCGGCCTTTTCCCGGTAAGCTGGTACACCTTGTGTTCCACCCGGCGCGGCGCGCCGTTTTGCGGGTCCGGCTCGAACAGGCTTTCCACATGGGCCAGGGCGATCTCGAAGCCGGCCGTGTACAGCGCCGCCAGTTCTTCGTCCACGCCCAGGGCCTGCTGCAGGGTGGCGTCTGCCTCCGCATCTTCCAGGGTCAGCAGGAAGACCCTGGCGGTATCGGGCACGATCCGCCGTAACTGCGCCACGTAACGGCTGCGCAGGATGGGCGGCAGGGCAGTGAGGGCGGCCCGGTCGTAGACGCTGTCGACCGGCCCCAGGTCGGCTTCGCTCAGGGCGAAGTAGTCGCCGCAGAGAATGCCGATGCGGCCATGTCTCCACAGAGTGAAGCGGCCCTGCCGGCGCTTGCTGGGGGGCAGGTGGTTTTCCCTGAAGAAGGCCTCGATCGCCAGAGGGCTCAGTTCGACGCCGATCACGTCGTGGCCCTGTTCGGCCAGCCAGAGCATGTCCAGGCTCTTGCCGCACAACGGGACGAACACGCGGCTGGGCGTGGCCGGGGCGAACGCGGGCCAGAAGCGGCTGAGCAGCAGGTTGACACCGTGCTGGTGGAAATCGGTGCGGCGCTCGCGCCAGAGTTGCAGCCAGCGCTGGTTGTCGTGGTCGGTCATGGCGTGCCCTGCTAGTGATGCGTAGTGGGCACAAGGCTTCGCGGGAAGCGCCATGCATGGGGAACGCTGCGCCGCCCGACCCGGGAGTCGGGCGGGTCGTTCAGATCTTGCGCATATGAATGTTCAGCGTCTGCACTCGGTAGGCGATCTGCCGGGGCGTCATGCCGAGCAGGCGGGCGGCCTTGGCCTGGACCCAGCCGGCCTGTTCCAGCGCGGCGATGACGCGCTCGCGGTCGTCGAGGCTGTCGTCGGCGAGGTCGACTTCGGGGACCGGCGCCAGCGGCGTGGCGTCGTGGTCGAGGCCGGTGAGGGAGACCACGTCGCGGCTGATGGTGCCATCCTCGCTCATGATGGCCGAGCGTTCCAGGCAGTTTTCCAGTTCGCGCACGTTGCCCGGCCAGCGGTGGCTCATCAGCAGACGCAGGGCGCTGTCGGTCAGCTTGAGTTTGCGACCCTGCTGGCGGGCGATCTTGTCGAGGAGGAATTCGGCCAGTTCCGGGATGTCGGCGCTGCGCTCGCGCAGCGGCGGGACGCGGATGGCCATGACGTTGAGGCGGTAGTAGAGGTCTTCGCGGAACTTGCCTTGCTCCACCTCGTGCTCCAGGTCGCGGTTGGTGGCGGCGACGATGCGCACGTTGACCTTCACCGTCTGGGTGCCGCCGACGCGCTCCAGCTCGCCTTCCTGCAGCACGCGCAGCAGCTTGGCCTGGAACATCGGCGAGATCTCGCCGATCTCGTCGAGGAACAGGGTGCCGCCGTCGGCCTGTTCGAAACGTCCCTTGCGCTGCTTCACGGCGCCGGTGAAGGCGCCTTTCTCGTGACCGAACAGTTCCGATTCGAGCAGGGTTTCCGGTAGCGCGGCGCAGTTCAGGCGTACCAGCGGCTGGTGAGCGCGCGGTGAGTTGTAGTGGATGGCGCTGGCGATCAGCTCCTTGCCGGTGCCGGATTCGCCGAGGATCAGCACGGTGCTGTTCCACTTGGCGACCCGTCGAACCTGGTCGAAAACCCGGCGCATGGAGGCGGTGTGGCCCACCACCATGTTCTCGAAGCCGTACTTGGCGCGGACTTCGCGGCGTAGCTCGTCGCGCTCGTCGACCACTTCCTGGCCGTCCTCGAGGTTCACCACCAGGCGCACGGTCTGCGCCAGTAGGCGGGCGACGATTTCCATCAAACGGGTGCGTTCGGGCATCAGCTCGTCGGCGCGGCGGTCGGGCTGGGCAGCCAGCACGCCGATGGTGGTGCCGTCGACGGCCTTGATCGGCACGGCGATGAAGGGCAGGTCCATGTCGTACAGCGCCAGTCGGTCGAGAAAGCGCGGTTCGGCGTCGATACGCCCGAGCACCACGCTGTTGCCATGCTTGAGGATGTTGCCGAACACGCCTTCGCCGATGCGGTAGCGGGTGCTTTCGCAGGCCCGTACCACGGTTTCGGAGTCGCTGTGCACGGCGCCCACCTGCAGGCTGCCGTCCTTCGGGTTGCAGATGGAGACCAGCCCGTGCAGCAGGCCGAGGTCTTCGTGCAGCACGGCGAGGATCTCGGCCAGCAGTTCCTCGATGGGCCGGCCGCGGTTAAGGATGCGGGCGATCTGCGCCAGCGCCTGCAGTTGGGCATCCAGCAGTTCGTTGCGGGTTGGCGCGCTGGGGCGTTCGGCGAATGTGGCGTTCATGCGAGCTTCCCCTGTCAGCTGGCCGAGAAGGGCAGTTCGACGACGATCCTGCAGCCCTGGTCGTAGCCGCTATCGATATGCACCGTGCCGGCATGCTCGGTGACGGTTTCCTGCACCATGGCCAGGCCCATGCCGCGACCGGTCTTGTGCGGCGGCTTGGTGCTGAAGAAGGGTTCGAATACCTTGAGCGCCAGCTCCGGCGCGATGCCCGGGCCGCTGTCGGCGATCTCCAGGCGCACCACCCGCTGGCCCTGGACACGGGTGACGATCGACAGCGTGCGCGGGTTGTCCTGGTTCTGGCTCATGGCCTCGATGGCGTTTTCCAGCAGCTGCTTGATCATGCTGCGCAGCCGGCCTTCGGCGCCCATCACCCAGGGTAGGCGCAGCGCCGGCTGCCAGTCGACGACGATGCCCTGGGCGAGCAACTGGTCGGTCATCAGGCTGACCACTTCGCGGATCAGCTGGTTGATGTTGACCGGCACGCAGCCGCCGGCCCGGCGCTGCGGAATCGAGCCGCTGAGGCTTTCCAGCGCATCCATGCCAGCCTGGCTGGCTTCGCGCATGGCGCTGAGCACCGGATCGCCCTCGGCGCTGTCGCCCAGGCGTCGTTCGAGCATGCGCAGCGCCGCACTGATCAGGTTGACCGGGCCCTGCAGGCGGTGGATGGCGCCGTTGAAGGTTTCGCGCATGCCGTCGAGCAGCTCTTCCTCGGCCATCAGCACCTTCAGGGCGTTGAGCTGGGAGGCCTGCTGTTGCTGGCGCAGCCCGGTGATGTCGTTGACCGTCAGCAGCAGGTAGTTTTCCTCGCCCGGGTCGAAGAAGTCGTCGGCGCGTTCGCCTTCGATGAGGATGGCGCGGCCATGGCAGGACAGCCAGCGCGGTGTGTGGCCGCCGAGGTCGAAGGTGACTTCCTTGCCGGTGAAGGCCTGGCCATGCGCCTTCAGCGCCTCGATGGCGCCGCCGAGGTTGTCCTGCAGCAGGCTCACCAGTTGCGCGGGCGTGGCCTGGTCGCCGAGTTCCGCGGCCAGGCGGTTGAAGCTGGGGTTGGACAGGCGGATGCGCAGGGCGTGATCGAGCACCACGATGGCCGCCGGTGCGCTGTCGACCACCGCCTCGATGATCAGCCGCTGGTTGCTGACGCGCTGTTCGAGCTTGTGCTGGTCGCTGCTGTCGCGGTGCATGCCCAGGTAATGGATGGTCCGCTCGTGCTCGTCGAGCACCGGCGCCACGGTCAGCTCGGCGAGGTAGCAGCTGTCGTCCTTGCGCCGGTTGACCAGCATGCCGGACCAGGCCTTTTTCTGCGCCAGGCGGCTCCAGAGCGCCTGGTAGACCAGCCGCGGGGTGGTGCCGTTGGACAGCACCGATTCGTTCTTGCCGATCACCTCGCTGCTGTCGTAGCCGGTGATGGCGCTGAAGGCGCGGTTGGCATAGAGGATGTTGGCCTTCAGATCGGTGATGGAAATGGCGATCGGCGCGTGCTCCACGGCTTGCTGGAACACTTCGGGCGCCAATCCATCGGACGCAGCGGGTTGCCCCGCGTCGCGCTCGGGGGTGGCCTGGGTCATGTGCATGTCCTCATCGATGCGGCGAAGCCGACGTCTGTGCGCCGGTATCCGTTGCAAAGCCATACGGTTAGGGGGCTGTTGCCGTTCGCGAGCTGCGAATGAAACGGCAACAGACCCCTTAGGGTTTTGCAAACCGCGTGCCGTCGGTCACATTCCTTGCCGACAGCCCTGCGGAGCCGTAAATACGCTGTGCAGATGGATTTCTGCCCCGACAGGTGCCGCTGGGCTGTTGCAAAACCCACAGGGAGGCGCGCGCACTTCTCCCGGCCTGTCGCAAACCCCACAAAGTCCGTCGCGCCAGCGTCGCCAGGGGTTGCGCTATCACGGGATTCGTTGATCTGCATCAACGAATCCCGGGCTCTCGGGGCGCTCCGGGACGCCCGGCGGGGCGTGGCATGCTTGATGCAAAACCCCTTCGCGACATCGCGTTGCCCGACAACGGTGCAACGCCATACAGCGGAGAGGGCTCATGGAATATGCGCTGTTCCTGATCGGCACCGTGCTGGTCAACAACGTGGTGCTGGTCTACTTCCTCGGCCTGTGTCCGTTCATGGGGGTGTCCGGCAAGCTCGACCCCTCGCTGGGCATGGGCCTGGCGACGACCCTGGTGATGACCCTGGGCGGCATCAGCAGCTGGTTGCTCGAACACTACGTGCTGCTGCCGCTGGGCATCGGCTTCCTGCGCATCCTGTCCTACATCCTGGTGATCGCCGGCATGGTGCAGTTGATCGAGATGATCATCCGCAAGGTCAGCCCGCCGTTGCACCGTTCGCTGGGTATCTACCTGCCCTTGATCACCACCAACTGCGCCGTGCTGGGCGTGCCGCTGATCAGCGTGCGCGAAGGCCACGGGCTGGCCGAGGCGGGGCTGTTCGGCCTGGGCTCGGCGCTGGGCTTCACCCTGGTCATGGTGATCTTCGCCGGCCTGCGCGAGCGGCTGGCCATGGCCAGCGTGCCGGCGGCCTTCGCCGGTGCGCCGATCGCTTTCGTCACCGCCGGTTTGCTGGCGATGGCCTTCATGGGCTTCGCCGGCCTGATCTGAATGCACTGCCGGCTAGGCTGGCGAGGAGGAGCAATGCTGGGCGCGATTCTGGTTCTCGCACTGATGGGCCTGTTGCTGGGTGGCGGCCTCGGATTGGCGGCGCGCTATCTGGCGGTCTCGGAGGGGAACCCGCTGATCAAGGAAATCGAGGCGCTGATGCCGGGCAGCCAGTGTGGGCAGTGCGGCTATCCGGGTTGCAGCGCGGCGGCCAGCGCCCTGGTCGAGGGCAGCGCCGCGGTCACCTGTTGCCCACCCGGCGGCGCCGCGCTGGCCGAGCGCCTGGCCGAACTGCTGGGTGTGCCGCTGGATGCCAGCGCGCTCGCCGCGCCCATGCTGGCACGCATCGATGCGGCCGAGTGCACCGGCTGCACGCGCTGCTTTCGCGCCTGCCCGACCGACGCCATCGTCGGCGCCAATGGACAGATCCATTGCGTGCTGAGCAATGCCTGCACCGGCTGCAGCAAGTGCCTGGAGGCCTGCCCGGAAGACTGCATCGCCCTGGCGCCCCAGGAGCCGACGCTGGACCACTGGCGCTGGGCCAAGCCCCGGGCCGCCTGATTACGCCTGATGAGTAGGGGGCGACAGACCCCGGGAGTCGACAATGTTCAACCTCGCGCATTTTCGCGGCGGCATCCATCCCGCCGCCCACAAGGACCGCTCGGCCGCCCTGGGCATCGCCGTGCAGCCGCTGCCGCCGCGCCTCTACCTGCCGTTGCGCCAGCATGCCGGGGCCGAGGCGCTGTCCCTGGTGAAGGAAGGCGAGCGGGTGCTCAAGGGGCAACTGCTGGCCGGTTCGCCGACCGAGCTGTCGGCGCCGATCCATGCGCCGAGCTCCGGGCGCATTGTCTCGATCGGGGCGATCGATGCACCGCATCCGTCCGGGCTCAAGGTCAACGGCATCGTCCTCGAATGCGATGGCGACGAGCGCTGGATCGACCTCGACGTGCCGACCGATCCCTTCGCCGAGGACCCGCAACGGCTGGCCCAGCGCGTCGCCGATGCCGGCGTGGTGGGGCTCGGCGGGGCGATCTTCCCGGCGGCGGTGAAGCTCAAGCAAGGTACCCGGCACGAGATCAAGACCGTGCTGGTCAACGGCAGCGAATGCGAGCCGTACCTGAGCTGCGACGACCGGCTGATGCGCGAGCGCGCCGAGGCGGTGGTAGACGGCGCACGGCTGATCCAGCACATCCTGCGCGCCTACAGCATCGTCATCGCCATCGAGGACAATAAGCCGGCAGCGCTGGCGGCCATGCGCGCGGCGAGCGAGCTCTATGGCGCCATCGAGGTGGTGGCGGTGCCGGCGCTCTACCCGATGGGCTCGGCCAAGCAACTGATCCGCCAGGTCACTGGCCGCGAGGTGCCGGCCGGCGGACGCAGCACCGACGTCGGCGTGCTGGTGCACAACGCCGGCACGGTGTATGCGATCCAGCAGGCGCTGCGCCACGGACGGCCGTTGATCTCGCGGGTGGTGACGGTGGCCGGTGGTTGCGTGAGCAATCCGCGCAACCTCGAGACCCTGATCGGCACCCCGGTGCAGGCGCTGTTCGATACCTGCGGCGGGTTGCTGCGCGAGCCGCAGCAACTGCTGCTCGGCGGGCCGATGATGGGCATGCTGCTGCCGTCGACGGCGGTGCCGGTGATCAAGGGCGCTACCGGGCTGCTGGCGCTCGACCGCCACGAAGTGCCGCGTAGCGACAGCGCGCCGTGCATTCGCTGCTCGCGCTGCGTCGACGCCTGCCCGATGGGCCTGGCGCCGCTGGAGATGGCTGCGCGTACCCGTGTCGACGATTTCGACGGCGCCAGCGAATACGGCCTGCGCGACTGCATCCTTTGTGGCTGCTGTTCCTATGTCTGCCCCTCGCACATTCCGCTGGTGCAGTACTTCCAGTACGCCGTCGGCCAGCAGGACGAACGCCGCAGCGCGGCGCGCAAGAACGACTACATCAAGCGGCTCAGCGAGGCGCGCGCGGCGCGCCTGGCCGAAGAGGAAGCGGCCAGGGCGGCGGCCAAGGCCGCGAAGAAACGCAAGACGCCGGCCCCGGCCGCCAGCGAGGTGTCGCCATGAGCGCGCAAGGCATCGCGGCGGGGCCGTTCGCCCATGATCGCTCCTCGGTCGACCGCATCATGCTGCACGTTTGCCTGGCCCTGCTGCCGGCGACGGCCTGGGGGCTGTACCTGTTCGGCTGGCCGGCGATCTACCTGTGGCTGCTGACCTGCATCAGCGCCGTGGCCTGCGAGGCCGTCTGCCTGTACCTGCTCGACCGGCCGCTACGCCGCCTGCTGGACGGCAGCGCGCTGCTCACCGGCTGGCTGCTGGCGCTGACGTTGCCGCCCTGGGCTCCCTGGTGGATCGCCGTGGCGGGCAGTATCTTCGCCATCGGCATCGGCAAGCAACTGTATGGCGGCGTCGGGCAGAACGTCTTCAACCCGGCGATGCTGGCGCGAGTGGCGCTGCTGATCGCTTTTCCGCTGCAGATGACCACCTGGGCCTTGCCCTTGCCGCTGGGCACGCCGGGCGCGCCCGGCTGGCTGGAAGGCCTGCGCATCACCTTCGCCGGCGGGACGCTGGCCGATGGCCTGAGCGGCGCCACGGCGTTGGGCCATCTGCAGACCGAGCTGACCCTGGGCCACGGTGCACCGCAGATTCTCGCCGAGCATTTTTCCCTGTTGCCGGCCTTTCTCGGCTACAGCGGCGGTAGCCTCGGCGAGACCTCGGAGCTGTTGATCCTGCTCGGCGGGTTCTGGCTGCTGGCGCTGCGCATCATCCACTGGGAAATCCCGCTGAGCATGCTGCTGGTGGTGGCGGCGCTGGCAGCGCTGGCGCAGCAGATCAACCCGCAGGTGCATGGCGGCGGCCTGTTCCACCTGACCTCCGGCGGGTTGCTGCTGGGGGCGCTGTTCATCGCCACCGACCCGGTGACCTCGCCGATCAGCCGCAGCGGACGGCTGATCTTCGGTGCTGCCTGCGGCGGGCTGATCTTCGTCATTCGCAGCTGGGGCAGCTTCCCCGAGGCGGTGGCGTTCGCGGTGCTGTTCATGAATGCCCTGGTACCGCTGATCGACCGCCTCTGCCGGCCGCGCGCCTATGGCCGCAACGGTCGTGGCAAGCCCCTGGTGGCAGCGAAGTGGACCAGCCAGGTGAAGGAGGTCGACAAGGTATGAACGAGCTGAGCCAGACGCCGCCCGCAGAGGCCGGCGAACAAAGGATCACCCGGCCCGGCCTGCTCGAAGCGTGGCGCGAGCGGGTCGCCTACCAGGCGTTGTCGCTGGGGCTGGTCTGCGCCCTGGTGGCCCTGGCGCTGCTGCTCGGCAACCAGCTGACCCGGCAGCGGATCGCCGATGCCGAGCTGCAGGACCGCCTGGCCGTGCTGCGCCAGGTCCTGCCGCAGTCGCTCTACGACAACAACCCGCTGGCCGACGCCTATCGGATCGAGGACGCCGAACTCGGCATGCTCGAGGTATATCCGGCGCGGCGCGAAGGGCAACTGACGGCGACGGCCTTCCAGGTCAGCACCATCGGCTACGGCGGCCCGATCGTCCAGCTCATCGCCCTCGATAGCGAAGGCCGCATCCTCGGCGTGCGGGTGCTCAGCCACAAGGAAACCCCTGGCCTGGCGGACAAGATCGAAGTCGCCCGCAGCGACTGGATCAAGGGCTTCGACGGCCTGTCGCTGGCCAGCACACCGCTGGATCAGTGGGCGGTGAAGAAGGACGGTGGCCAGTTCGACCAGTTCGCCGGCGCCACCATCACCCC
>JUEG02000650.1_pt1 | contig 21865 bp, 26 predicted proteins | sample 432341 | NCBI WGS metagenome assembly JUEG02 (sample SAMN02953476, study PRJNA257561) | rock porewater metagenome | biome: terrestrial; feature: Opalinus Clay rock; material: porewater; isolation source: Opalinus Clay rock BIC-A1 borehole | place: Switzerland: Mt Terri URL, St-Ursanne ... | reverse complement strand
TGGGCGTCAAAGATGCGAAACTTAAATCATTTGCCTGCGCTCGGAGAAGCTTTTGTAGTCGTTCTTTCGGACAGGGGTTCGACTCCCCTCGCCTCCACCAATACTTAGCGAGTAAGAAGACCTAGAGATAGGTCTTTTTTTTGTTTGTAGGGAAATGGGGTTCGGAGTGGGAAGAAGAAGTCAGGAATAGTAAGGGTTAAGGGATTCGGTTAGCCGAATACCTATTTTCTTTGTACAGGGTAGATACGGTTAGGGTTGTCGATACTGTAAAAAAGAGAAACGTCACCCTCATCTTTTAATATCGGAAAGCGTTTTCCCATCATATCGTTTCCATTCTTTCCAACCGTTAGCTTGCCTACCTAAAATGACCGAGGCTGCAGTACTAGGTGAGCCAAAAATATGATCAGTTCTAAAAATATATTTGTCATTCGTTTTCTTGACAATCTTATTTTCTTCTAAACTTCTTCTTATTTTCTCATATTGACTGGTGTTTTTTAACGCCATTTCGGATCCACTGAAAACCCTAAAGCCGTCTTCGCCATAGAAACCTTTGGCTGTAACGCTTTTTCCAGTGCAAAATAATTGATCATCAGCGTTTGTTTTTTGAATTTCTTCAAAAATTGGGAAACCCAAGACAGATACTAAAAGCTTTATTGTTTCAAAGGTGTCCCTTAATCCTGCTTCAGTACCCTCATCAATGTTGCATTTAGTAGGTTTTCTTTGGTTAAGTTTAAAACGGCTGAATTTTTGGCATTGATTATATGAATACCATTCCAGGTACCGCACATCAGTTTTAGTAAATGTGTTGCTTGAACTTACAGCCAAAACGGCTAATTCCCAAAAGTCCTTTTCACGATTGTGGTCTTTTAGTCTGTTATAACAGTTTTCAGCCTCTCCGATATAAATTTCTGGTTTTTCGGAAATTCCAGCTCGCTCAACTAGAAAATAGACTCCAACTCTTTTCATTTCGGCTCTGGAGTCCGCTTCTTTAAACTTACTTCTTGGCATTAAAATAACCTGAACGGTTCTATTTTTAGTTTTGGCAATTCGAATCCCGTTTGGTGAGCCCTCGGGTAAAATAATTTCGACTGTTCTAATATTTATTCACCTCAAATCGGACAAGCCTGTAAATATATTTCCCTTATTTTAACATTTTTATGTGTAGCCTATTTTAGACAAGCCTCACCAGTACTACATCCTTTCTGTATTGAATATGCTTTTTTAGGTTGAATTACAGGGAGGAAATATATGAATAGTCCGTTAAGATGGGTAGGGGGAAAATCTAAAAGATCAAAAGAAATTGTTAGACTTTTTCCTAATAAGTATAAAAGTTATGTTGAGGTTTTCGGGGGAGGAGCTAGCATTTTATTTACAAAGGAGCCTAGTACAGTTGAGGTATTTAATGATTTCGATCAAGAATTAATTAATTTCTGGAAACAGGTTAAGGAAAATCATATGGATTTTATAAGAAGTTTCAATTTTAGTCTTATAAGTCGACAGCAATTTGATGAATATGTAGGTAAGTTTATTAATGCAGAAATTAAAGATGACCTTGAAAGAGCTCACATTTTTTACTACCTAAATCGAATTGGGTTTGCAGGTGATATGAAATATCCAGCTTTTAGTATTGACGTTAACAGGAACAAGATGCTAAATTTAAATACCATGGACAATATCATTAAACAGTCTTATGAAAGATTAAAGAGAGTAATACTGGAGAACTTAGACTTTAGGGATTTAATATATGGTTATGATAGTGAAGATACTTTCTTTTATATGGATCCCCCATATAAAGGCAAGAAAAGTTATAGGATTGGTTTTTCAAATGAGGACTACAAGGATTTAGCTTCCTTGTGTAAAAAACTCAAGGGCCTATTCCTACTAACCATAAACAAAAGTGACGTTATTAGGAATCTATTTGATTACCCAGGGTTCAATGTCTACGAAGATAAAGTCATGTATCATTGTAACAATAAAAATACTGGTATAACGGTACAGGAAGATGAGTTTATCATAACAAATTACTCTCTCTAAAAAGAATATAGAAAAAAATATGTTAAGGGATGGCTGATACGGCCATCCCTTTTAAGTTTTTTGCTCAGCCAGTAATGGGGCTCCGTTCCCGATTTTAGGCTAAACCGAAGTGGAGACGTTTTTTGAATAACGGTATGTTAATATCGGGATCTGAGTTGGTAATTGGGTTGATTCTGTACTCCAGTTGGGTGGAGTGATTAAAATGGTCAACTATAATATTAGTAATATACTCCTTTAATATGTTATGTTGCTGTTCAGGGGGTGCCACTTTGATCGAACTAACAAAGGAGTTAAGTGCATCTCTAATTGTTTTTAATTGGTCAAGATTTAAATCAGGATTTATTACTTGTTTTTCAGCTTCTTTTTTTTCTTTTTGGAGTTTTTGTAGCTCGCTCTCTAAATCGTCTAGGTATTCTGCCATCAACTTATTAGGTTTAATGTCTTCTCTATTGGTTATTTCGATTCGCCGAGTGAGGTAGTCAATATCGTCTGTTAACCTAGCCAGTTTGAATTTGGCTTCTCTATTTTGGTAGTCAGAGTACCTTTTAATTTCCTCTTCCAAACTGCCAGGATAGCTTAACATGGAAAATTCTCTAATAAGTGAATTTATTACGGCAATTTCGATCTTTTCCTTTGGAACACCATTTCTTTTACATGCTTTAGATCCTTTTCGGTGATAAGTGCCGCAGTGATAATAACGTGTATGCCCACGGGTATTCTTACCGTTAGACCCTGTAACCATGTTAGCACCGCACATGGGGCATTTTAACAGCCCTCGAAGAATATAGAGAGAAGGTCCTTTTGATTTAGTAGCGCTACCTTCAGGAGCTCTCTCATGGCTTTTTGTTATCACCGCTTTAAAAGTATCTCTATCTACGATGGAGGGATGTGAATCTGCTCTAATGATCCATTCTTCTTGAGGCTTTTTCTTTTTCCCATGGTTCACGTAGTCATATTTGTTCCAAATCTTTTGCCCTATATAAGCTTCGTTGTGAAGAATGTGCCAGACAGTAGTCCAACTCCAAAGTCCGCCTTTTGGAGATGGAATCCCTTCTTCATTAAGCAAGCGGGTTATTGCTTTATATCCCTTGTTCTGCCTCACATAAAGATCAAAAATCCGTCTAACGGTATTAACCTCTTCATCAGGTCCTAATACCCAGACGGATTTATCATTTCCTCTACCATCTTTAATTTTACCTACTCTAAAACCATAGGGTGGAACACCGCCATTATGATAGCCTCTCTTAGCATTTTCCACCATACCTTTCCTGGTCTCATTAGCTAAGTTCATGTTATAGAACTCTGATATGACTTCCAGCATTCCTTCTAGTAGGAAGCCATGTGGCGTGTCAGGTTCAATCTGCTCGGTGGCGGAATATACAAGTACTCCATGTTTCTTCAGTAAAGACTTAAAGATAACATGATCTTCACGGCTGCGGCTAAAGCGATCAAACTTATGGACCACTATAGCATCGAAGTGACGATTCTGCTTTTTAGCCAATGCAATCATCTTTTGGAAAGCGGGCCTGTCGGCTGTTTTAGCTGATTTTCCTTCATCTAAATACTCACTAACCAACTTCCAGCCTTTATCTTGGCAATATTTACGGATGGCTTTAAGTTGGGCAGGGATGGATAGTTCTTTATCGGCTTGTTCTTTGGATGAGACGCGGGCGTAGGCTACTATGCGGATGTTTTCGGGCATAACTTTTAACCTCCTAAAAATTATCTTTAAAATTATAACAAAGCCATTGCATTACACAAGTATATAGTATATAGTATGTAGTATATAATGGGCAACGCATTAAGTTTACTACATTAAGGAAAGGAGTGCTTTTTATGGATATCGAAACTTTAAAGCGAATAATTGATGAGGAGCATGCAAAAGCCTGTGAAAGGATTCTAAGGCGATTTATGGAGGAAAATAGCGCTCATGAAGTAGGGGAGGAAGAAGAAAATGAGCATGCATCAGTGCTACCAGAGGTGCCTCAATTAGTCAAATTACCCCCCAACGAAAATTACCAAAGGGCTTTAGAATTATATCAGGAGGGATCTACCCACTCTAATGTATCTCGAGAGCTAGGTGTTTCAATGGGCAGTGTAAAACGCTATTACAACTGGCTTGTAATCAATGGATATCTTGAGGCGGAGCCAGAAGAACTTTCAGCAATGGAACAAGAAGTTGTAACAAGACTTTATCAACGAGGAATGTCTTTAGGTGAAACAGCTCGGGAGCTAGACATCTCGATACCCAACGTAACTCAAAGAAGAAACAATGCTTTGCGAAAAGGTTATAATCCATCAGAAGACAGGGGTTAAGGAGGAGAAATTAAATATGACTAAAGACCAAGAGATTATGAATTACTTACATCAACACGTTTTTGATCCTATACTGAATTCAGCAAAAGCATCAAAGTCACTTAAGAAAGGAGTTAGGTATACTATAATGCGTCTAGATCAAAGGGATGCTACTGGTAAAGTTAAGTATTTTTATTCAGCAATTGCAGGTACAGATAGAAGTAAAGATTTTGCTTGGCATATGGAGGCAGAGGGCTTTAAAAGATTTGAAGACATTCAATTGGATTTCAGAAGTAGATTTGATTACCTACTTGCACAATAAGTTGCATCGAATAAGTATTTAACCCCGAGTTAATGTCTCGGGGTTTTTTCTATATCACTCCTCTTTGCAACTGAGGCATACATCAAATGCCATTTCTCCACTACGTCCTAAAAAGAGACAATCTAGGTTGCAGTTGCTATTTTTGTCTTTAGGACATGGGCTATTACATTTAGCACATTCTTTTCCACACCAACTTTTATGAGGCATAGTTTATCTCTCCTTAGTTAAAAATAGAACCCCGATTATCTCGGGGTTATCTCTTAAATATCAACAATCTCTAAACCTTCCTTTGCCGCCTTCCTATAGCTATACCACAATAACAATTTTGACATCATTACGCCCCCGATAATTAGCCCTTCGCGAACGTTTTGCTTACTTAGTATCTTCTTTATAAAGTCCCAAACCTCAGTACCTTCTTCCTGCAAAACCTCTCTACTAACCTCTGAATCAAAGGCGGCTTTGGCAATCTTTTTAGAAATCTCTTTTACACCAAATGCTTCTTCGCTTTTAGTGCAGTCCTCTTCAGGGACATTGCTATAGTCGCTAACATAATCATCCTCTTCACCTAGCTGTTCTAAAGCCATTCTATTGGCAAGCTCTTCTTCTGTCCAAAATTCTCTCATTTAAATTCCTCCTTAAAAGTAAAAAGAAGAGAAAGCAATTGCTTTCCCCCTACAAAATGTTTTTAATTTTTTTGTAATTCTGAACTGATTGGGCTACGAAGTTGTTTGTAGCAGCTCTAAAGGTATTTCCTGCTAATATCGATGCGCTGGCCATAACCCCAAGCTTCATAAGTCCTGATATTGTGGATAATATAGCTTGTCTAGCGATTGGGCTTGTAATTAATTGTGTCATTGTTTACACCTCCTTATTATTCTTACTTTACTTATACCGTCTTTCATGTGTCTTGGTTAAAGGCTATATATGGCCGTGTTCTTTTAAACTATAATATTTCTCACCTCCTATTACCACATGATCCAAAACAGATATAGATAGCAGCTTTCCCGCCTCTACTAGCCTTTTAGTCAGGCTCAAGTCGTTTGAAGAAGGAGAAGGATCGGTACTTGGGTGGTTGTGGCAACATATCACTGCAGAGGCAGCCTTCTTCAGGCAAGTTTTAAAAATTAATTTTGGATCTACTATGGCTGAGTCTACTGATCCTATGCTGATTAAATCGACGCTCAAAACGTGATGCTTTGTGTTAACAAGGATAATTTTAAAATTTTCGCGGTCTAAATACTTCATTTCAGGGCCTAATAAATCGTAGACATCTTGTGGGGAGCGTATAACTTTGGGCTTCTCCTTTATGGCCCCGTATGCTCTTCTGCCTAGCTCAATAGCGGAAATTAACTGTTTTGAAGTTATTATTCCAAGGCCTTTGATTTGAGCTAATTCTTCTGGCGCTGCTTCTGCTAGTTCCTTAAGACTTGAAAATTTTGAAACCACCTCGGCTGCAGATTCTTTGAAAGTTAGGGCGAGTAGATCTTGGTCAGAAATGGTTTTTAGGTCATACATTTTTTCACCTCCTTCTTAAAGAATACATTTTTAAAAATGAAGGCTATCACGTAGAGTGATAACCTTAGAAATTAATACTTCCTTATATTTCTTATACCCTAGTTTTTAACAAGTGGTAAAACCGCGACTAGTTTAATCGCGGTTTTCAATTCTTTGACAATTCTGGATAATAGGATAAAATGGAAATACCAAATTAATGCGCGGCATCCGAACAAACTAATCTTTGGTATTCGCACTACCGCAGATCAAGTTGGTGTTTGGAAAACAGCCATTTCTAACTTGCTTACCAGTACCAGCAGTTAGATATCAAGGATTGAAATTTAAGTTTGGAGGGCTATAAAGGAGGAGAACCATTATGAATCTATTTCTAGACTCTCAAGGTATAACAGAAGTTAGAGATTATACTTTAGAGATAGCTAAAGAGATTAAAATGTCATGGGGATTAGATATACCCGATGAGATTATTAAATGTGGGTTAGGTGACATTGGTATTGTATACGGAGGCAACAGAAAGGAAGATTTTCTAATTGTAGAAATAGCAGAAGGGGAGATTAAATCCCAAAAAGAAATTAAGTCTGATAAGTCTAGAAGGGCAGAGTTTCTACAACAAAGGGCTATAGAACTAATAGATTATCTAATGCGCAACGGCAACTGGGATAAGATGTTCGAGGAAATCAGAATAAAGTGGAATATTGGGTCACCTAGGGAAATGTTCGAAGCAACTTCCGCTGGTGGCAACCTAATATATATACCATCTTTGATAAAGAATAATAATTTTAAAAAAGACATCAGGATGCTGTGCAAGAAACTTAAAAGAAGGTCTAAAGAAGACCTTTGGTTGGTAGTCGCCTACGTGTTATTTGGCGAACTATTATTTAGAGTGACGGGCGAAATAGTATATCACTATCATGCTCCACTTAGGCTATTTAAAGTCCAAAGTTGCGACGGCTCTAAGGTCTACATAGAGGTATCGCACTCTCTAAATAAGAAAGAGTGGGAGAATATTTGCTCAGTTATTAGCGAGGAAGCTTTAAATGAAGGATTTATTGCTGGCGATGGCAAGATTGATACCCTAGGAAAATTCTTAGGAGATAATACGCCAGATGGTTTAAATGGTAAGATAGTCTTTTCGATTCCCGAAATTTCTGATGAAGCCGAAATGGTGAAGCTTTTTAAAGGGATAAGAAAGCAGCTAAATGGTCGTTACGGCAGCTATCGTATACCGAGATCAAAGGAGCTAAATCAGCGAAATGGGTTAGCTTTAGAATTGTCAAAGCAAAAGGAAAGCGAGAATCTAACTGACCTAGATATATATTTTAGGGTAATTGATAAACTAGGACTTGAAGACGATGAGCTGTATTCTGACGATGCTATTAGGCAGGCAAGATCCCGTCAAAACAAGAAAAGAGTGGAACCAACTGAAGAAGAGCTGCTAATGGATCATGTACGCATTGACTTGCTATTAGAGGAAGAGGATCGAAGAGAAAATTATTCCGATGAATTGCACCAAGAGTTGTATTAAAACATTGTCATCCAATGACCTCAAAATATAATTACGCGTCATGCTGATAATATCCAAAATCTTTTATTATTAACTTGTAGGGTTTAACCCCGCAAGTTAATTTTTTTTTATTAGGGAGGAGGTGTAGGAAATGAACGTAACCAAGTGGTTAGAGAATAACAAAGACGAAATAAGAAGTAGAGTTGTTAGGGGTATAACCTGGTATGCAGCAACCGACGTAGCCAGATTTTTAGGTTACAGCCACCCGTCGAGGGCTGTGCAGCGGATGCTAGAGAGAAATCCTAAAGTCTTTAAAGGTATGACTAAAATCATTAAAACGATGCATTCGAGCGGGATGATTAGGACTAATTTAGCTTTGTCGGAAGAAGGTGTGGCTAGATTAGTCGAGAGAGCACAGACACTAAATGCCCAAGCATTAAGGGCACATTCAAATGAGAACTAGGAGGTAGTTTTATGTTAGAAACTTTGAACCAAGAGGAAGTAATTAATAAAAAAAGGGGTTGCGTTAAATCAACCCAAGTTAGGAATGGTAAACTCAGGCATAGACTTGATATAAAGAGATTGCTGCTTACTGAAGGGTCGATTACCAAAGTTACTGTTGACATATTGCGAGATATTAGAGCTACCTCCCAGCTTTTAGGATGTCAGGAGCTTTCGATAAAACTTAAGAGAGCTATTGACCTTATAACTAACCCACCAATAATTAAAACTCCAGTTAATGAGAGTGCGCCTGCTACCGTTGGTATTAACTTAATTAAGGGAGTTTTTCATAAAGTGGCTAGTGAACTCCAGGGAGAGGTAAGCAATCCAATGATATCTAGTAATAAGTTGGTTGCGGAGCTACGACCAATCTTGGTTGAGAATGGGAGGTTTTCCTTAGACTCCTATCAACTCAAGTATGCGGTTGCTCTCCTAACTCAAGGAAAAGACATTGACTTTACTTTAGTCAATAAACTAGCGAAATATCTAACGGTTAAAAAGGGTGGCTATCTTACTAGAAGAAGAACTACTATAACAGTCAGCAATCCAATATACGGTTTGGAGAATAGGGTAAGGACATATATCTACACGGTGAAGCTAAGTGATTTACCCCAGTCAAAATCAAGGATTGAAATGATTAGTAGTGCGGAAGAAATTTCACCAGTAACACCAGTAGCTACCAAAAAGCCCAACCAAATAGAAAATAGATAAGGGTATCATAAAGAAAACTAAGGGGTAAGTCGAGGGAATCTAAAGGAAGTAAAAATTACAAAGGGGTATATATATATAATAATATATATTATATAGGTACTATTTGTAGATTATAACGAGAAGTGCTTTAGTGACGGGCCTTTCAGTGATCCAGAAACGTGGTTAGTAGGTCCAAGTATTTTACCACTTTTTTAAATTTGGCAGGAACCTTTTAGGAAACAATTAAGAGGTTCCCGCTAAATGTGGTAGAAAAGGCAAAGTAAAAGGCCTTCAACAGTTTATGTTTCAGGCCACTTTACTCTCTTTTAATTTTCTATGTTTGGTAAGGCTCGATATAATTTCTCATAGTTTACCTCCTTTAGAGTTTAGCATACCTTTAGAGAGTCCGCATTACATTCTTCAGCAAGCTATTAGGCTTCACCGTTTCCTTTCAGCTCCTTAATCACCTTCTCGATTAGTTGTACTTCATCAAACTCGTCGTAGATAATGGGAGTAATGTGGGTGACAGGATTAAGCTTAGCAAAGTCTGGCTTGAACGTGCAATAAGGCCGAACTGCTTTTCTTAGGGCTAACAGGGTTTTAGCTTTATCGATTTGAAGCTCAGGGAACGTCCCTAGATACTTCTTATAAAGCTCCAAGGCCTTTGCAAATAGGGGATCGTAAAATACTGTCAACTTTTACGCCTCCTTTCTGACATAAACCCTTTGATTCTTTCTATCAGCAACCAAGCTAGGATAAAAGGGAATATGCGAGTTAGAAAGAATTCGCTGTAGATTATCTTCACGTAGGTTAATACGACCAGAAATAGTGCTACGAAAATAGCGCTGGAACAAATGATATCTTTTAGTTTTGTCACGGTAGTTTTCCTCCTTTTAAAGCCTTATACCACAGTAAAGCTATAGCGGTTAGAGGAGCTTAGAATGAGTAACAAGGAGGAAGTCATAGAATTAACACTGTACTACTCTCTAACTGGAAAATAGCAATTAGAATCTATAATTAAAGGAAAGGAATGATTAAAAATGATATTAGTAGATAGCCTTGGCCGTTCTTCATCTGGGGACGATAAAGAACTAGTGGAGTTTGCGATTACCTATACTCCTGAGGGAGTAACTAATAAAAGAAACAAGCTAGATCTAGCAAGGATTTTAGGTGCACTATGTACATTCAACCCGACTGTAAAAGTAGAGGCAAGTTTTAAAGTTACTAAAGCTATCCGTAAAGCAGCAAAATCCGAGGCTTTTCCGTGTTAAGATAGGTATTTACTTTGGTTTAAAGCGGCTCATTTGAGTCGCTTTAAACTAGGTTTATGACTACCTAAGTTATTCGTATGATACGAATAACCGATAATTATTAGAAGAACGCAGGTCATTAACTTTTTATGAAATAAAAGGATAACGCCCGAAACTGTCGAAATTTCCATATTATGCTACTTTAGGAGGATAATATGAAAAGATACCTTAAAGTACTGATTATCTGTTTCATCATAGTAGGCTTACCCTTAGGGTTATTTCATCTTAAAATAGCCAATGACATCAGACGATTAGAAGTCCAAGATGAGTACTTAGATAAGATGGATCAAAAGTTCTTAGCTATAAACCAAGCAGTTTATTCTTTAGAGCAGCTTGCTAGTGCCTATGAACCTACTGAAGCATGGAGGGCTGAGACAATTAAGGATTTGAAGGCAATCGAGGCAGAGGTCCAGGGTTTTCAAACGTTAAATCCTCCCAAGGGGTTAGAAGAGGTTCATAAACTATATTTAGAGGCCTCAGAAGTGTATGACGTTAGCTCTAAAGAGATGGCCAGTGTTCTAAGCGAGTTAGATCAGCGATCTGCAATAAATAGGATTGAGATAATTAGGAAAGGTAATGAGATATTTGTTAGGGGTAGCGAACTTGAAGCTGAAAATTGAGTATGGAAGAGAGATTTTAGACCATGCTTTAGATAAGTTTAACAGGCAAGGCCGGGAAAAGGTTAAGGAAAACTCGGGATGGGAGATAGTCCCACCAAATTAGTCTATTTCATGCCTTTTGCAGTATGTGCAGGGAAGTTATATGAACGAGGTGAAGGGGCATACCGTTCTTGCGTACTGATTTAGGTTGCTTCGAAGAATATTTCAAAACCGACAAGAAGGTATTAGATTTTTAATAATAGTATGATTGATGGAGGTAACTATGGTAAACAAAAAGTATTATGGTGAAAGAACAGGTGCTATCAACTCAGATAAATATGACTTGGAAATGCTTAAAAGATTGTTTTTGAATCTTTATACAAGGTTAGATACCGAACTGTTTTTTCAAGAAGCAACGGGACACTACTGTACAGATGGAAATGTTGTTGGGCTACTAGGAAGGGATATCGAAGCGGAAATTTATTTAAAAATAGGACTTGAGGATGTTTGGCCAATAAGAAGTCACATAGAAAATTACGAAGAAGTTGAACTCTTTACAATGATAGAATTTTTGTATGATCATGTATCCGCCCCAACAGATAAGTACTATCATGATTGGAACAATTGTGGTTGGCATGGAACTTCATTTGATAAAGAAGAAGGAAAAAATAAATTACTTGAAGAGGTAAATAAGCTTTTAGGTAGATATGAGGGAGGTTACTACTTAACTGAATCAGGGGAAATACATACCATATCACCAAATGGTTTAGAATCATTGGTTGAAGAAAAAGTAATTACAGGAGATGCACCAAATGTAGAGGACAGAATCCAGTATGCTATATCAAAGTTTTTAAGATATAATTCCAATATCAATGAGAAGAAAGATGCAGTTAGAACTCTTGCAGATGTTTTGGAGTACTATAAAAAGCAAGGAGTTAGATTTGATAGAAAAGATGACAGTGATCTCTTTAATATTATTAATGGTTTTGACATTAGGCATCATAATAAACTCCAGCAGAGTAGCTACGATAAAGAGTTTTGGTATGAGTGGATGTTTTATACTTTTTTAGCATCAATAAATTTATTAATAAAACAGAAAAATAATAGTTTTTAAAGCCGACCTCCATGGTAGCTCTAGATCTGCAGAGCGCCATCAATCATATAAAAAAGCGCTCCCGTAAAGGTGCTTTGTGGACAGTTTTGGGTGCCACACCACATGCCCGAGCCAAAATCTAGCGATGGTTAAATAGGCTGGGTAGACGGGAAGGTACATTTGGGATAATTATGAAAAAAGAACTATATAGGCTAAAAAATAAAACCACCATGTATTATGAGGTGGTTAGAGCAAAGATGTAATATACTGTTTTATATGATTTTATTAGTAGGGATTCAACTTTTGTAATAAAAGATTGATTAGTCTGATGTCGCTTCTTTAAATAATCCAACAGCTATAATCACTTCATCTACAAAAGGCAATGGATCTGGTATATAAAGGTTGAGTACTAGTAACAGTAATTTCAACCATTTAGGGAAAGACCAAGTTACAAAAGCAATTACAATAAGAATCACGTAAAGCATTATAAATCAACACCTTTCTTGTCGCAATATGATAGTTATTGTAATGTTTTACTTCTAGCTACCAGAATCCTCTTTTTATAGTCAACTATTTTTCGATAAATTTTGTCGATTATTAGAAAAAATGGCGAGGTGCCAAACATGTGCGGATGATATACTTTATCGGAAACCGTAAACCTTAAAGAAAGATTTAATCGTACAACCTGTATCGAACTCCAACCCCGCTATAACACATAGCACCTACAAAAAAACGTGCCTGTTATAACCAACGATTCATTAGAAATGTTTGGATGGGGCCTATTCCTTACTGGCTAAAGACCCTCCATCGGAAACAAAATGATTAATGCCAGGGCTGAAACTGTGGACTAAAAACCAAGCTTTAAACATTGCCTACAAAGAAAACGCTGCATAATCCCAGCCGATGGATTTTACGAGTGGAAAAGTAAGGAAAGGCTAAGAAACCTTATTGGATTACATTAAAAAACGCAGGATTATGGGACTCGTGGTAAGCTTCGAGGGGGAGATAATAAGGACTTGTACCATCTCATTACCACTACGCCTAATGAGCTGATGGAGCCTTCGCATAATCGGATGCCTGTTATTTTGGATAGGGAAGTTGGATCCTGCCGTTGATGGACGAGGTTTGCTGGGACTTTTAGGGCCGTATCCTTCGGAATTGATGGCGGCTTATGAAGTATCGACTTTAGTGAATAGGCCGAGGAATGATGCTGTTGATGTTATAAATATTTTATCTTAGGAAACGTTGGGGGAAGTTGTAATGGGCGAGTTTGGCAATGGGTATGGAAGTGAATGTCATTTGCTTAGGTTTATGGGGCGGCATAGAAGATTATTTAATATGGAGCTACTTGAATCATTAGGCCTAGGTATTGATATAGAATGGTTGGATTTTAACTTTAACAGCAGGGATAGGTGGCCTGACTCAGAATATAAAGGGCTAGCGTTTTTGAATAAAACGAAATATGATCGAGTGCTGAACCAGTGGAAAGATTTCTGGCCACAAACAGGTAATGCTCCTAATTGGGACACTATTGGTTGGCTACATAAAAGCGAAGGAGAACCTGAGCTAATATTATTGGAGGCTAAGGCGCATTTAGAGGAAATTAAATCTGATTGTGGTGCTAATCCTAAAAGTCTAAATATTATTGCTAAAGCGATGGATCAAGCACAACAGGGGCTAGGTATAGCCACACCAAATAGTTGGCTAAAGGAGTATTATCAATATGCTAATCGTTTAGCGATTCTCTGGTTTTTGCATCATAATCAGGTACCTGCTCGTTTAATTCTAATCTATTTTTTGGGTGATGACTTTAAGGGTAAAACTTGCCCTAAGGACTCACAAGGGTGGGCACCTGCTTTAAAAGCTCAAGATAATCATTTGGGATTAAGCCAAGGGCACAAGCTAGAAAGATTTGTACACAAGGTATTTTTGCCTGTAAAATTCTAATGCAATGCAATATGTAATCAAAAGAAAAATAACACACCAATTTTCTGAATATTGTTTCTTTTTGTGGCTTTTATTAAACTTGTTTAGTACAATAAAGTTAGGAATGGGACGGGAGGATATTTATGATTTCTATTGGGATCAGGGTAACGCCACAAAAAGTTTTCTACGCTGTGCTAGAAGAAAAAGAATCTGAGATTAACATTCTGAATGTTTCATATGTTAACATCCCAGTTGCCTTAGAGATACCAAATAAATTAAGTTTCTTAAGGTCCACCATTGTGGATATTCTTAACGAATACCGAGTATTAAGGGCAGGGATTAGATTAACAGAACCTAGTGCACGAAGTCTTAATGTACTAAGATTAAACATCGAAGGTGTAATGCAGGAATTATTGGCCAGTAGCACAGTTGAGGGCTACTTTTGTGGTGCTATAGCCACTATTGCTTCTTTACTAGGTTTGAAAAACAGGACCTTGATCAAAAAATACATTGATGGGGAAGAAAATTTTTGTGACCTTGATGGATGGGAGTCTTTAAAAAAAGAAGAAAGAGAAAGCATTTTGACAGCCGCTGCTGCATTAAATATTAAAGGGGAATAAGTTAATGATTATAACTGCAGGTCTTAATTTCACACTGCAAAGCCCTATTGGCTCCGAAGGCAGAAATTCCGAGGTGTTTTTAGCCACTGACCACCAACTTGGTGCAACTATAGTTGTTAAAAGAATTGAGAAAACTAAATTTAATCAGCCTGACGATTTCTTCAAGGAAGCACAGAACATGTACGCCACTTCTCATTCTAATGTTGTTAATGTCAAGTATGGTTGTATGGATAGTACATATATCTATTTAGCCATGCCCTTATATAAGAATGGCTCTTTAAATTCTTTAATAAATAGAAGGTTCCTAAAAGTAAGAGAAATAATCAAACTGTCAATAGACTTTTTAAGCGGGCTCCATAATGTTCATTCTAAGAAACTGGTACATTTTGATATAAAACCCACTAATATATTAATAGGTGATGATGGCCGTGGATTATTGACTGATTTTGGATTAGCCAAATATTTAAATAACTACGGGCTAGCAATTCCCGATAGTTTATATGATTCTCACATTGCGCCAGAGGCCTTTAAAACTACTCACTTGTCCCTATCTTCAGATATTTATCAGGCTGGCTTAACGCTTTATAGAATATGTAACGGTAATCATATATTTGATGCCCAGTGGATCACCCTTCAAGGGCAAGGACCACAAGCAATTATTTCGGGTATTTTCCCAGATAGAAATGTCTATCTAGCACATATTCCCCGAAGACTTCGAACGATTATCAATAAATCTTTGAACTTAGCGCCAGGTGATAGGTATTTGACAGTAATAGAAATGATTAACGACCTAAGTTCAATTAATAAATGCTTAGACTGGGAGTATGCTCCCGATTTTACTAACAATACCTTTAGTTGGTTACTTGATTTAGATAACCAAACTCAGAACATTCGGGTTTGTAATGATTCAGGTTCTTGGAAAGTTGAAGGCTTTAAGGTTATGAAGGCGACCAATAAGCGTTTAGGCATTAACAATTGGTGTAATACTAGTGCTAAGAACTTAAATAATGCAATAAAATTTGCGGAGTCAATCATTCAGAAAATTTAATCTCCCGTGTGTGTACACAAAGGAGGAATGTTAATATGAAAAAAATAAAATTTAGTAAAGATCAGAAAACTAGAGAAAAGATTTCAAATCCATATGTTGACTTGCCCTTGCATGACAGGCTAATTAATTCTAAAGCTGTTGATTTGAATAACAATTATCAGGTTGAAAAGCTAGGTAATGGCTACTCTAGAATCAAAGCGTTAAATGAGAATAAATTAATTCGTTAGAGAAGGCCAATTTTGGCCTTTGTTTTTTTGGGTTTATATACTTAGAAGACATTTACACAAGAACGCAGAAAATGTGGTCATAATAATAGAAGGAAACTTCCTAATTTTGTGGAATATTAGTAAAGTTATAGGTTTCGACGAGGTGAGAAAAAGTGGGTCCAGAATACCAAACCAGAAAAGAAATTATAGATAAAAGGTTAGCGGAAGCGGGTTGGGATGTTGAAAATCCAACCCTAGTTGTCAGTGAACAGCCTGTTGGCTATCAGGCCACTGCTACAGGGCAGGGCTATATTGACTATGTCCTTTTAGCCAGTGACAGAACCCCTATAGCAGTGGTTGAGGCTAAGAAATCCACTACTGATGCTGAAAAGGGTAGGGAACAGGCGAAGCAATATGCTGACGGCTTGATGAAAGAGGGCAACCAAAGGCCTTTTATCCTTTATACCAATGGTTATGATATTTTCTTCTGGGATGATAGGAGGTACCCACCTCGCAAGGTCTATGGTTTTTTTACTAAAGACGATCTAGAACGATTACGCTTCCAGGATCAGGAGAGCAAGCCACTTTCCGCAATTTTAATTAACAAGGATATCGCAGGGAGGCCTTATCAAATCGAAGCCATAAGAAGGGTATTAGAAGCTCTTTCTAATAGCAGAAGAAAGGCTTTACTCGTTATGGCAACAGGAACAGGAAAAACCCGTGTGGCCATGGCTTTAATAGATGTTTTGATGAGGTCTAATTGGGTTAAAAGGGTTTTGTTTTTAGCCGATAGAAATGAGTTGCTTAAGCAGGCAAATAATGCTTTTAAGGAGCATTTGCCTAACGCACCTAGGGTTAGGATCTCCTCCAAAAATTGCCCGCATGATAAAAGGGTATATTTAGCTACATATCCTGCCATGCACAAGCTATACCCAAAGTTTTCACCTGCTTTTTTCGATTTAATTATTGCTGATGAGTCCCATCGGAGTATATATAAACGCTATAAGGAAATTTTTGATCATTTTGATTCTTATCAATTGGGGTTAACTGCTACCCCTATTGATTTCATAGAGCGAAACACTTTTAAAATGTTTGAAACTGATGACGGTGAGCCAACCTATGCCTATACTTTAGATGAAGCTATAGAAAATGATCCACCGTACTTAGTTAACTTCAAGGTGCTTAATGTTCGGACTCGGTTCCAGCTGGAAGGAATTAAGGCTGGGCAATTACCGACAGCAATACAAAAGAAATTGGTTGAAGAAGGCAAAGATCTTGAGGAAATAGATTTTGAAGGTACCGATTTAGAAAAGAAAGTTTCCAATTCAGGCACCAATGAGCTAATAGTCCGAGAGTTTATGGAAAATTGTATCCGTGATGCTTCAGGAACCAAACCTGGGAAGAGCATTATTTTTGCCATATCCCATAAACACGCTTTAAGGTTGGAGAAAATCTTCAATGAGCTCTACCCTGAATTTAAAGGTAAGTTAGCTAGGGTAATTGATTCCCACGACCCTAGAGCTAGTACTGATGGTGGGCTACTGGATCAATTTAAGGATCCTAATAACGAGCTGATGGTGGCCATTTCAGTCGATATGTTAGATACGGGCGTAGATGTTCCTGAATGTGTTAACTTAGTCTTTGCTAAACCTGTATTTTCAAGAGCTAAGTTTTGGCAGATGATTGGTAGGGGTACGAGGTTATGTGAAAATCTTTTCGGTCCTGGCAAGGACAAGGAAGAATTTCTTATTATAGATTACTGGAATAACTTTGCCTATTTTAAGATGGCACCAGATGGTAAGGAGCCCGCAAAAACTGAGTCGGTACCCGAGAGGTTATTTAGAGCTAGGTTAGAAAAGGCTGAGGCAGCAATTGCCACAGGTAACGGAGAAATTCTAGCTAAGACTATAAAAGAAATAAGGCAAGATATCGATGCACTGCCTGATGATACTGTCAATGTTAAAGAGAAGGCTTCCCATGTTGCTGAAGTTAGAGAAGAAGCAGCTTGGTATGGGATAGATAACAACTTCATTGCTAAGCTTCGGGCTCAGATACTTCCTCTGATGAGGACAAGGTCAGCGGAAGATTTTGATGCTTTAAAGCTTGACACTGATATAACAGTAATCCAAACAGCGTTACTAAATGACGATAATGAAAATCTGGAAATTGGTAGGGAAAAGATTTTAAAGAAAGTAGGAGAGCTTCCTCTTACCTTAAACCAGGTAAGAGCTAAAGAAGATCTTATTATAAAGGTTAAGTCTGAAGCCTTATGGAACACGTTAAACGAAGAAAAGTTGGAAGAACTCCGCTTAGGGCTAAGGAATTTAATGAAACACAGGCAGAAAGTGCGTCACCAAACTGTACAGCTAGACCTTGCCGATATGACTTTAGTAAAAGAATGGGTTGAGTTCGGCCCTGAGATGGAAAGGGCGCACGTTGACGAGTACCGTGCTTTAGTAGAGCAAACGATAAAAGACTTGGTTGACGTGAATCCAGTGTTGCAGAAGTTAGTAGAGGGGCAAGAGTTAGACGAATATGATGTTCTTTCCCTAGCTGATATTTTAAGATCTGAGGACCCTTACATAACAGAGGAACTATTGCAGAGGGTGTATGACAATAAGACAGCGCGTTTTATTGATTTTATAAGGCATATTTTAGGGCTACAAAAGTTAAAGACGAGAACTGAAGTTATTAGTAAGGCTTTTGATGCGTTTATTAGCCATCACAATGATTATTCTGCTGATCAGATTAGGTTCATCCAAACATTGAAGACCTTCATCCTAGAGCAGGGTAAGGCGGAAAAAGTTGATCTTATTAATAAGCCGTTCACTAATATCCACCCTAGTGGCATAAGGGGAGTATTTAACCCTAGCCAGATTAATGAGTTATTAGAATTTGTCAGCCAAATAGCAGTAGCATAATAGGAGGTTCATAATGTTAGCACCAGAGTTAAAGTCTAAAATAAATAAGTTATGGGACCTGTTTTGGTCAGGTGGTATTGCTAATCCACTGACGGCAATAGAGCAAATATCATACTTAATCTTCATGAAAAGGTTAGATGATTCCGATCTTAGAAGAAAAGAGGATGCGGAATGGTTAGGTCAAGAACACATTTCCATCTTTGAAGGCAAGGAAGATTTACGATGGTCAAGCTGGAAGCACATGGGCGATGCTAGAGAAATGTTGGAGCACGTTAGAGACAACGTGTTTCCTTTTATTCAGAAACTTAATGGCGAAGGCGGAACCTTTGCCAAGATGATGAAGGACGCAGTGTTTATTATACCTAAGCCTAGCCTTTTAGTTGAGGCTGTTGAGGTTGTAGATGGCCTAAAAATAAGCGAGCAAAATATCGATACACAAGGGGATATTTTCGAATACCTACTATCGGAGCTAAAATCATCAGGTAAAAACGGGCAGTTCCGTACACCGAGGCATATCATTAAAATGATGGCGGAACTAATTGACCCTCAGCTAGGGGAAACAATTTGTGATCCTGCATCAGGCACAGGCGGTTTTTTAATCGGAGCTTACCAGCATATTTTAAACAAATACACTTCGCCAGAAAACATTACTGTTGAGGAAGATGGTACTATTCATGGCTTGGTAGGGGACAAAATTACTGACGAAAAGGTATGGGATTTCCTTAGAAAAAGTACCTTTTATGGCTATGACTTTGATTCAACCATGCTTAGAATTGCTACTATGAATTTAGTTCTTCATGGTATTGAACTTCCAAATCTTCGTTATGCCGATACTTTATCAAAGGGATTTGAAGAAACTGAAAAATACAATGTTATATTAGCCAATCCACCTTTTAAAGGTAGTATTGATAAAAGTGACATCAATGAAGGGATAACACGCTTAGTTGGTACAACCAAGACGGAATTATTATTCTTAGCCGAGATGTATCGACTCTTAGTCGTTGGTGGCCGCTGTGCTGTTATTGTCCCTGATGGCGTGCTTTTCGGTTCAAGCAAGGCGCATAAGGCTGTAAGGGAACTTTTAGTGGAGAAGTGCCAGCTTGAAGGGGTCATTTCTATGCCTTCAGGTGTGTTTAAGCCTTATGCAGGTGTTTCCACAGCAGTGTTAATTTTTACTAAAGGTGGAGAGACGGATAAGGTCTGGTTCTATAACATGGAAGCTGATGGTTTTAGCCTAGATGATAAAAGGGTTTCCATAAAACAAAATGATATTCCTGGGATTATAGAGAGTTGGAAGAACTGTAAAAAGGATAAAGCTTCTGAACCACAAAAATCCGACAAATGGTTTTGGGTTGAAAAGAATTATATTAAGCAAAATGCTTATGATCTTTCCATTAACAAATATATGGAAATCGAGTATGAGGAAAAGGATTATGAAAAACCAGAGGATATAATGGATCGGATTGAGAGTTTAGAACAGGATATATTGGCTGATATTAATGAGCTTAAGGAATTGATGAAAGTATGACAAAGATTAATTTGCCTACAGGATGGGAAATAAAAAAGCTGAAAGATGTGGCTACTTATGTCAACGGGAGGGCATTTAAACCCAACGAATGGTCTGATGAAGGATTACCAATTGTAAGAATCCAAAACCTTACTAACGTGACAAAGCCTTATAACTTTTTTTCAGGTGATTGTGACAACAAATATATGCTTAGTAATGGCGATATTTTAATATCTTGGTCTGCATCGCTAGGGGTTTATTTATGGGATCGTGGTCCTGCATTACTAAACCAACATATTTTTAAAGTGCTATTTAATAAGGTAGACATTAATAAAGTTTACTTCATGTATGCTATTCGCACTAAAATTGAGCACATGATGAAGTTAGTTCATGGTTCTACTATGAAACATATAACTAAACAGGAATTCGAAAGAATTGAAATACCTATCCCTCCATATCTAGTACAAAAGCAGATAGCCACCATCTTGCAAAAAGCCACTCAAGTAGTTGAAAAGCGAAGGAATGCTTCTTTTCTTTTAGATAGTTATTTACAATCAGTGTTTTTAGATATGTTTGGTAATCCTATAAGAAATCCTAAGGGCTGGGAAATGGGAACAATAGGAGATTTAACACTAAAAACACAGTATGGGACAAGTAAAAAAGCTAGTGAAGAAATAGCAGCTTATCCAATTTTGAGAATGAATAACATTACTTATGAAGGTGGCTGGAATTTTTCTTCATTAAAGTATATAGATTTGAGTGAAGAAGAGCAAAAGAAGTATTTGGTGTTCAAAGGGGAAGTATTATTCAATCGTACGAACAGTAAAGAGCTTGTTGGTAAAACTAGTGTTTATAGAGAAGAAAAACCCATGGCGTTTGCAGGTTATTTAATAAAACTAATACCGAATGAAAAGGCAAATGCCGAATTTATTTCTGCTTATTTAAATTCAAGCCACGGCAAGAGTACACTGCTCTCAATAGCAAAAAGCATTGTAGGAATGGCTAATATAAATGCCGAAGAACTAAAAAAAATTAAAATTTATTTACCACCAAAGGAGTTACAAGATAAATTTAGTACGATTGTAGAGAGAAGCTTAAAGCTAAAAAATCGATATAAAGAATCTGAAACTGAGTTACAAGTACTATTTAACTCGTTGCTAAAGAGAGCTTTGAGTGGGGAACTAATCGAAAATTAATGGTATTAAGCGGGGTGGTAGTTCTGTTTTATATGTTTATAATTAACGATATTCATTTTAAAGATAGTGAGATTCAAGCTCGGGAAATATTGGAGTACCTTTTAAGTAAGGAAAGTTGGGCTTTTTCCTTGGGTGCAGCTAATCTAAAAAGAATGAGCGAAGGAGATAAGGTAGTTGTTTACCTTGCTGGGAAAGGAAAGCGTTATTTTGCAGCAGACTTTACTCTTAAAAAGCCAGTGGAACCAGTCGAGAACAGACCTAGTAACTACGAGCCATATTGGATGGATTTGTTTCCAGTAAGAGTGCAAATAACCAACATTGAACAATGGGAGAAGCCAGTGTATATTAAAAATATTTTAAATGAACTTAATTTCATAACAGATAAAAAAAATTACGGTCTCTTTCTGAGGTTTGCTCCTAAGGCATTAAGTGAGAAAGATTTTAATTTAGTTTTAGGAGCTAAGAATGCTAATAATGAGACGGGTTAATAAAAGCAATAGGGTGTCATAACTTAGTAGGATACCTTAGGGCCAATTCTCGGAGGCTTTAAGGGAAACTCATCGAGATAGCGTCGGCGAAGC
>JUEG02000807.1_pt1 | contig 21955 bp, 25 predicted proteins | sample 432341 | NCBI WGS metagenome assembly JUEG02 (sample SAMN02953476, study PRJNA257561) | rock porewater metagenome | biome: terrestrial; feature: Opalinus Clay rock; material: porewater; isolation source: Opalinus Clay rock BIC-A1 borehole | place: Switzerland: Mt Terri URL, St-Ursanne ... | reverse complement strand
TCTGGTAAGTGAATCAGTTATAGATTTATTATCCATGCGGTCACCCCTATTTTATAAAAAAATTCACTCATGTTAATTACATTATTACTTATACATTTTTTGTAAAATTCCTCCTTTCAAAAGCAAATTTCTTATAAAAGATGTTATTATGTTGACAAGACAAATCCGGTGCCTACGGTTCCTAATATTTTATATGCTATGAATACTTTGACGATATTAATGTAAAACTACATATAGGAGGTGTATCTAATGAAACTAACACAGAAAGAACGATTGCTATTAGAGGATCAGAAAAGCCACGAGGAGATGTGCATTAAAAAGTATACGAGTTATGCTCAACAAGCTCAAAGTCCTGAACTAAAACAGCTCTTCAACACTTATTTATCTCAGGAACAAACACATTTAAACACAATTCAACAAATACTTAATGGCCAGATCCCTAATACCTCATCACAGCAGCAAGGCCAACAGAATCAACAAAATATGGGACAATCTAACTCAGGTTGGCTTACGAATCAAAATTCGCAAGGGTTTATGCCATCTGAAGGAGATGCTGTTCTTTGCCAAGATGCTCTTATGACAGAAAAATATGTTTCTGGAGCATATAATGCCACCATATTTGAATGTACAGATACTGCTGTTAGACAGGCATTAAACCATATTCAAAAGGAAGAGCAAGAACATGGCGAAGGAATCTTTAACTACATGAAGAAAAGTGGTATGTATAACGTTCAATAGAATACTCATCTTTAATTATGGTTTATTTAAAATAATTCACATTTTCTACGATCTTTGTCTAAGCAGGATATTCCTGCTTTTTTTTGATATCTAAAAAATTTTGGTCTCAATTTCCTAGATATAGGGGTTGTTAGGAGTAGTATCCCCTTATGTCTAATATTTGGATGGTCACAGCAAAGCGTCCAAGGGAACCACTAGTTCCCTTAGAAATAACAAAAGCATTACCCTTTATTTAGAGCGTGAAATGCCTTTTGTTCTACTATTTGATATCTGTTTCGGTTAAGGCACACTTGAGTTTAAATATGCATACATTATATATTAGCAAAAGAAAAAGCATATTAAAATATGGTTCTGATAATTAAACAGCATAATCTAATAGGAGGTATTGAGATGAGTGACGTAAAAAAAGGTTTTTTGGGAGGATTTGGTGATAATTCATCACTATTATTTTTCTTCTTGTTATTGGTAGTATTATTTGGTGGAGGAATCGGAGGTTGCGGAGGAATTGGTGACGTATTTGGTGGATTCGGTGACAACCCAAGTCTATTATTCTTCTTCCTACTACTTGTAGTATTATTTGGTGGAGGAATCGGTGGATTCGGAATCTAATTTAAAAGAATTGGGCTAAGACCCAATTCCTTACATAAAAACTAGAAGCCAGCTTATTCAAGCTGGCTTGTGGTTTTTGAAAAAGTCAATAATTTTCAGACATTCACTATAATCCTAATACCTCTTTAAAGGATTTGACCACATAGTCAACATCTTCTCTACTTACCCAATAGTTTGTTACAAATCTCATCAGCCCATCTTCCTCTGGGTTAATGATGATGTCCTTCTCTTCAAATTCTTTCATCAATCTTTCAGTGTTAAAGCCTGTCTCCTGCATATCAAAAAACACCATATTGATATGTATATCATCAAGCATAACATTTATCCCTGGTATTTTGGACAGCTCTTGTCCTAAATATATGGCGTTTTCATGATCCTCTTTCAGTCGTTCTATCATCTCTTTTAATGATACAAGTCCTGCGGCTGCAAGGAAACCAGATTGTCTTAGACCACCGCCCATGAGTTTGCGTCCTTTTCTAGCTCTCTCAACAAAGTCCTTTGTTCCAGCTAAGATTGACCCAACCGGTGAACAGAGTCCTTTGGATAAACAAAACATAACTGAATCACCATGCTTAGTAATATCCTTTACATCTACTTGTAGATGGGTTGCAGCATTAAACAACCTAGCCCCATCTATATGTACTGGGACATTGTGAGACTGGGCAACCTCATATACAGCCCTCATATTGTGAAGAGATATTACTCTCCCGTTTGAATGGGCATTTTCCAAGCATATTAATCCAGTAGAAGGAAAGTGAATGTCCACGCCCCTTATTTTATTTTTAATCTCATTTGGATTTAATTCTCCTCTGTTGCTCTTTAAGGTCCTTAGTTGTACTCCTGCAATAACAGCTGCAGCTCCAACCTCGTGAATAACTATATGGCTATCATCACCTAACAGTACTTCATCCCCTCTTTTACAGTGAATCAACAGTGCCAGTTGATTGCCAAAGGTACCACTGGGAACAAATAAAGCAGCCTCCTTGCCCACAAGCTCAGCAGCATATTCCTCTAATTCTCTTACTGTTGGATCATCACCATATACATCATCTCCAACCTGGGCAATAAACATGGCATCCCTCATTCTTTGAGTGGGCACAGTAACAGTATCGCTTCGCAAATCAATTCTTCTCATAGAATACCTCCTCGTATACACCATACTAAATTTATTTTAAACTACTAACTATTTAAGCATTATCGGGTATAAAACCATCAAATTGTGAATTGTATAGTCTAGAATAAATTCCAGTTTGCTTCAAAAGCTCATCATGAGTGCCTTCTTCAACTAATCCCTCATCAGTTAGCACCAGTATCCTGTCTGCGTTCCTAATAGTTGCTAACCTATGGGCTATAACAAGAGTTGTTCTGTTTTCAGAAAGCTTAGCCAAGGATTGCTGAATTACCTTTTCAGTTTCATTATCTAAAGCAGAGGTGGCTTCGTCCAGTATAAGAATAGGAGGATTTTTCAAGAATATACGGGCAATAGATAACCTTTGTTTTTGCCCTCCAGATAGTTTTACTCCCCGCTCTCCTATATAAGTGTCATACCTGTTTTCCAACACGTCGATAAATTCGTGGGCATTGGCCAGCTTTGCTGCTTCAATGATTTCATCATTCGTAGCACCTATTTTTCCATAGGCTATATTCTCCCTAACAGTACCAGAAAACAAAAATACATCCTGCTGCACAATTCCAATATTATCCCTTAAGGATTTCTGAGTCATCTTTTTTATATCTATACCATCGATAGCTATATGACCCTGCTCTACTTCATAAAAACGGGGAATTAGACTACATAAAGTTGTTTTTCCTCCTCCTGAGGGTCCAACTAAAGCCACAGTTTCTCCAGAATGTATTTTAAGACCTAAATCCTTTAAAACATTCCTTTTATTATTGTAACTAAAGGTTACATTATCTAATACGACATTTCCATTAAGTCTTCCTATTGTCTTTGCATCCTTACTATCCTGGATATCTGGTTCAAGATCCAGTGTCTCGATAAAACGATTAAAACCTGCCATCCCCTTTTGGAAGTTCTCCACCAATGTGGTAATTCGACGGATGGGCTGCATAAACATGGACACATATAGTAAAAATCCTATTAGCTGTCCAGTGGTAAGGTTCCCTTGGTAGATAAATATTCCTCCAAATAGCAATACTGAAAGGTTTATCATATTTGAGAAAAAGGTTATTCCAGAAAAAAATTGAGCCATGATCTGAAAAGCATTTTCCCTGGATTTTCTAAAGTTAGAATTACCCTTTTCAAACTTCTCCTGTTCATACCATTCATTAGTAAAGGATTTTACTACCCTAGCACCAGAGATACTATCCTCCACCTGAGCATTTATATCGGCTATCTTCAGCCTCATATCCCTAAAGGTTCTCTGCATGTGCTTATTTTTAATGACTGCAAATAATAGCATTATAGGTATTATGGAAAAGGTTATCAGAGCAAGCTGCCAATGAATATTGACCATGATAACGAATGATCCTACCAGAGTAATGATGGCAATAAACAAATCTTCAGGACCATGATGAGCTAACTCAGAAATTTCATTTAAGTCATTTACCAGTCTAGACATGATGTGACCGGTTTTTGTATTGTCAAAGTAAGTAAAGGACAGCTTATGAATGTGATTAAACAAGTCTTTTCTCATACTATATTCCATTCTTACACCCAGTACATGTCCCCAATAGTCAACGATATACTGTAAAAAATATCTTGTTATGTAAAGTAGCAATAAACCTGCACATACCCAAAATAATAATCTAATATCCTTTGCTGGCAATACATCATCAATCAATTTATTCACAGCCACTGGAAATACAAGATCTAGCCCTGCCATGATAAAGGCACAGGAAAAATCCAATAAAAACAGTGGTAAATGAGGTCGATAATATTTAATAAATCTAAAAACCATATTGCATACCCCTTTGTTCATTATTATAACTTAATTATAGTATTACTTATAACTAACGTATTACTTATAACTAACACTTCACACCGAATTATATCATAAAACCCCATCCTTTTAAATATAACATTATCTCCTTAGGGATGGGAAGAGTGTAGCTGGCACAGCTTTAATATTACAGTATATTGGCTCCAATCACTTAAAACAAGCACGAGCCATAGCTGGTCAAATTTTTTCCTTTTCCTTGATGCTATCTATAAGCATAGCTTTAATAGGGGGTTTTTTATCACTCCCTATTTAATCCGCTTAATTTTTTCTTTGCTCAAATTGTCTTGAATTCCGATAGAATACCCTGGATTTTACCAATCTGAGGATACTTAATAACAAGCGGCTCTAGTTTAGCAGGTCTAAGATAGAAAATACTGTGCCTATATTCACTATAGACACAGTATTTTTATTTTTAAATGAGGAATAATTAAAATTTACTGTTCCTGCCAATTGGCTGGGTATACTACATACATAAATCTACAAGAAGCTGGGGTACTAAACTGAATTACTGTATCCTTAGGAATTAATATTATATCTCCTTTTTTTCCAATAACCTTTCTATTTCCAATTACTATTTCCAATGTTCCATCTATAACATAATCTATTTCATCATACTTGAGAGTCCAATCGAAGGATGATTCTTTCATTTCCATTATCCCACATCCAAGTCTAGGACTTTCTTCTAATGAGATTACATCCTTTAGATATACTTCATCGCCCTCTTTACCTGTATCAAATTTCTCAGGCTTTACAGTATCTGATTTTATAGAAATAACTCCACTTTCATCTACATGCTTAACAAATTCCTCTTGGTTCAGACCTATATGTTGAGAAATAACCTTTTTGATTATCTCTTCTAACATTTGCTTATTTATTTCACTCATTATTATCAATCTACCTCCTTTACTACAACTAATGTTTCTATGGTTAGAATAAGTCTTTAAAGTTATCTCTTACTCTCTGACATAGTATCTTTTAATGACTTATTAGCTATAAATATTGCTAGAACTACTGCTGTGACCCCTGCGACTAATTTACCTACAACCATCGGAAATATCATCTCCTTTGCAACCCCTGCAGTAAATCCAAGGTGGTCTCCAAATACGAAAGAAGCACTTACTGCAAAGGCAACATTAATAATTTTTCCTCTATCATCCATATCCTTCATTAAACCAAACATAGGTATATTGTTTGCTAAAGATGCAACCATTCCTGCTGCTGCAACATCTCCCATTCCTAATAATTTACCTGATTTTAATAATGGCTTTTTAAATGTCTTTGTGATGAAGTGTACCATTGGAAATGCTCCTGCTAGCATTAATGCTATAGATCCAACAATTTCAATACCATCTGAAACCGGAGCCATACCTGGTATTACAACGATTCCTGTTAAGGTTTCAATAATTATTGCAGCTAGACCGATGGTAATTACTGCAACAACACCTTTACCAAACACGGTGAACCCTTTTATCATCTTTTCAGGTATCCTCCACAAACCAAATGCTAATACTAATGAAACTATGATAATCGGTACCAAGTTGCTAAGTATCATAGAAATTTCAAATCCAGCAACTATCCCACCTGCTAAAGATCCAATAGGAATAGTAATAAGTCCTGCCAGTATACCAGTAGCTAAGAATCTGTGATCTTCCTTTTTAATTATTCCAAGGGCTACAGGAATTGTAAAAACAATAGTAGGGCCCATCATTGCTCCTAATATTAAACCAGCAAAAAGTCCTGCTTCACGACTTTGAGCTAACTCCATAGCCAATGGATATCCACCCATATCATTTGCTAATAGAGTTGTTGCAAACATCGCAGGGTCTGCTCCTAATGCTGTATAAAGTGGTACTACAATCGGCTTTAATATAGTTGCAAGAACTGGTGCTAGGGATACAACCCCCACCATGGCAACTGCAAGAGATCCCATTGCCATGATACCTTCATCAAATTTCTCGCCGAATCCGTATTTATTTCCCAATATCTTATCTAAGGCACCTATTGCCATAAAAATTACCATAATATAAACAATAATTTCATTAATGCTCATAATTTTACCCCCTTCAATTTATTGTTTTTAAATAATAACTTCACTCTACTCTTCACGCTTTCCGCACTTTGGTAAAACTGCCTCAACCTCCATATGGGGTCTTGGAATAACATGTACAGATACCAATTCCCCTACCCGATCTGCTGCTGCGGCTCCAGCATCTGTGGCAGCTTTCACTGCCCCCACATCTCCCCTTACCATGACCGTTACCAAACCAGAACCAATCTTTTCATATCCCAACAAGGTTACATTGGCAGATTTTACCATTGCATCGGCAGCCTCTATGGCACTCACTAATCCTTTTGTTTCAATCATTCCTAACGCTTGACTCATGTTTATTCCTCCTTATTTTTAATTGTTTTTTAATTTTTTTAGAACCTTTGAAGTTATTTTTTTAACCTCTTCAACATCAGTAACCTTAAATTCCTGTGTAAGTAAATTTACTATAGTCTTAATTGTTTTCAATTCGCTATCGCTTTTCTCTTCGACATCTAAACTACTTATTTTTTTACACTCAGTTATCTCATTACTGCAATTTTCTTTGTTCTGGCCATAGACAATAATAATTCCCTTATTTCTAAGAATATCCTTCGCTCCCGGACTTATAATCATTGAATCATCGGCATAGAACCCATTTTCACCCTCTATCAGAAAATCATGAATATTACTTTTAGTTACTAGTTTTTTCACATTACCCCTCCTATCTACATCAGCTCATCAAACAACTCTTTTCTTGGAGAAGGAATTACTACTTTATTTACTAACATACCAGCTTCTTCACCAACTCTAGCCCCTGCTTCAACTGCTTCTCTTACTGCACTTACATCACCAGTCAATGTTACAAAGGCTTTCCCACCTATAGCAAATCCTAGTCGCAGCTCTATTAAATCAATCAATGCGACCTTGGCCGCAGTATCAGCAGCTACAATTGCTGTTGCTATACTAAAAAATTCTAATACTCCCAATGCCCTTAGTTCATCTACCTCAGTAGTTCCATTAATTGCCTTTATTAATTGCGGGTGAACGCTTGGAAGTACTAGTCTATCTACCACATGTTCCTTTCCAATCTCTAACCCTACTTCAATTGATGCCTTGACGGCTCCTACATCTCCTGAGATAAGAACAATATATTTACCAGGACATATTGAATTGGCTCTAAGTAGGTTTACCTGTGCTGCTTTTAACATAAAATCAGCCGTTTCAATTCCTCTCGCTATGCTGTTAAGCTCTAATAATCCTATTGTCCTTATCATGCAATCACCCCATTATTCTCACTTTGAATAACGATATAATCTGATATTTCACATACCTTTCCATCTATGCTTGAATGTACATTAGCTCCTAGCTCACCCATCTGTACATCCCCAATTAACTGTCCCTTTGAAACTATATCACCAATTGACACTACTGGATTTGCTGGTTTACCTATACATTGCTTTAAAGGAATACAAACCCGGTGAGACTTTACTTCAAATGGACCAACAACATTGTTCCCTTTATACTTACTTAAATCAAGTCTAGAAATCAATCTATCAACTGGAATTTTGCGATATTCTCTTATTTCTTTAGCAATAGTTTTTCCTTGTTCTTTTTGATATCTAATCCCTTTTTTCCTTAGCTCATTTTTTACGTAGACATTTATTCTCTTAGGTGATAACCCCATTGGACATGCATATAGTTCACATACGCCACATTCACAGCATATCAAAGCCTCCATGAGTATTTTTTCATCACCTTCAGCCATTCCAACGCTTCTCATTATTCTATGGGGTCTAAGCTTATGGCCTATTAGATTTCTTGGACACATATCAGTACACATAGAACATTGAATACATGCGGTCTTGGCACGATTGATTAAATGCCTTATTGGTAATTCCTTTCTGCCTACAATATAATGGTTCCTAGGAACTAAAATGAGAGATCCTATTGTCTTAGTAATAAATTCTTTTTCAATGTGTTCTTTATATATAACCCTTCCCATCATAGGTCCACCTAATATTACAGCATAATCATTTATGAGTGTACCTCCTGCAGCTTCTATACATTTTTCTACGCTAATTCCTATCGGTACCTTTAATATGCAGGGCTTTTTTATTTCTCCAATTACAGTGATATGCTTACCTATTACAGGTTTTTCATCTATAGCATCAAAAATATTGACTAAAGTCCCTACATTAGATACAACAACACTAACATCTAAAGGAATTCCACCTGCGGGTATAGTCCTTTTAGTTATTTCATAAACTAATATCTGTTCATCCCCAGCAGGATAGAAGTTATCTAATAAAAACAGCTCAACATTTGAGTTTAGTTCCTCAATAGTATCTCTAAGCAGTTTGATTTCTTCTTTATATTTTGCCTTAAGTCCTATTATCAGTCTCTTAGCCTGGATTTTGTTTCCAACTTGTTCCATACCTTTAATGATTTTAAGACTCTCAGCTCTCATTAAATATTTATCTGTTTCTAATAGGGGTTCACACTCTGCTCCATTAACAATTAAATACTCTACACTACAGTTTAATTTTATATGGGTAGGAAATCCAGCTCCACCTGCTCCAACAATTCCCGCATCGAATATTTTTTTTATTAAATCCATCTCCTCACCCCCATCTTCTAAAATACATCCTTATTTACTTCCACTTCATCAATGATTCCAACAATTGTAGCATCCACTGGAGCATCAGCTTTATCAATAGCCTTCCTAGCTGAGCTTCCGGTTACAACTAATACTGTTTCACCAATTCCAGCTCCAATGTTATCCGTTGCTACAAAGGTTTGAGATTTTTCGTCGTTATAATAATCTATAGGCTTTACTACAAGTAACTTCAGACCATTTAGTGCTTCTTCTTTTCTTGTAGCCCAAACATTTCCAACAACCTTACCAATAATCATAGGTATCCTCCTTCCTTGTGAATACTCCTATTGCTTAATATTAATTTCATTGGTTCTTATAAAATCCTTTGCAAGGGGTGTAATAATTGATTTTTTATCAATGCGGATAATGCTATATCCGCTATTCCATAATTTTTCAATGTCTTTTTCAGAGATAACTTTTTTGTTTATAGCAGCCTCATCTATGGCTTCTCCTTGTTCTATGGCTTTATTTATTTCCTCCTTAACTTGACCCTTTATGCTATTTTTACAAGGTTCATTATCTAAGCACGCTATGAGGTCTTCTTTTCTAACAAGCTCTATCCCAAAACTAATTATTTTTTCCTCATATTCTTTAAACATATTGAAGAAATTTTCGTTTGCAGTATTCTTGAATTTCCTATAACATATTGCCTCTTCCAGGACTATTACTTTTTTTCCTTTAAAAATCCCCTCTATAATAATTTCTGAAGCTTCGCTTTTTGAGTCTCCCCTAGCAATGTTTACTAAGTCCTTATTTGATAGCTTTGGTACTATAATATAATCAAATAAATCGACTCCATCTTTATGGCAATAGTCATCTAAAAACTTAGTATTTATCCATTTTGATGTAATATCATTATAGCTATCTTTGTTTAGGTCTGATGTTGAATCTAAGATTAAAATGCTCTTAGACTTTTCTTTGAGACTTTGTGGACTTAGCATAGTTATTCTTTTAAAAACCTCTTCGGTAATGATTTTTATTAAATTGTCGGTATTCATTTATATCACTTCCTTATATCCTACAATTCATGGCTATTCCAAGAGGGGTAACTAAAAATGGGTTCTTCGGCTTTGTTGTCCTTATTCCAGTCTCTTTATTAAAAACCTCTTCTGTATCTTCTAAACAGCATGTACCTCCGACTAAATAGATATCTTCAACATCATATCCTTCAATATGCCGCTTTACTATTGTGGCCATTTTTTGAAGTACTGGTCTTACAATTGTAAGAATCTCTCTTTGTCTATTCTTATCTTTCTTGATTTTCTCAGCTTCTTCAAAGGTGATTTGGTAATTTCCTGAAATAACCAAGGATAAATGGGTTCCTCCTGTAGCTTCATCAGCAGTATAGATTACTTTGCCGTTTCTCAATATTGACAAGCCAGTAGTACCTCCACCAATATCAACAATTACTCCATTTTCTATTCCTAGGACTGCATTTGCAGCAGTAGGTTCATCAAGGATTGCTGTAACCTCTATCCCTGCTCCTTCTACTACATACTTGTGCGTTTTGCTGTCTCTTTCACCGGTTCCCGGAGGTACGGCTATAGCTGCCTTTAATAATTCTACTCCCAATCTCTCCTCAAGCTTAGCTTTAAGCTCTCTAACTATTCTTGAGGCGCCTATATAATCAACTACTAAGCCATCCTTTAGAACCTGAGCAAATTGCATCTCACTAGCAATTGGATTCATCTCTTTGTCCAAAACTACCAAAACTATATATGCCGTTCCTAAGTCTACTCCAAGAAGCAATTCTTCACTTTTATTAAATTTTCCAGTTTCCTTTAAGCTTTTTTCAACTCTTGCTATAAGGTCATTTGCCCTTGTAAAATTCATATTGCAAAATCTCCTTCTTAAATGATGATTTCTCCTAAAGCACCATCTTTATATCCCGATGCATTTGCTTCATCAAAGTCTATATGCATACTTAGCATGTATTTATTATTCACCCTTACTACTACATCATCGAAAACCACTGGTCTATCACCCTTAACCCTTACCCTTACCAATTGTTTGTCGTCAACGGCAAACCTTTTAGCATCTTCTGGAGTCATATGGATATGTCTCTTTGCAATAATTAACGATTCCTTAGCTTCTGCTACAGCCCTCTCAGTTGCTATACATATGTTTCCACTTCCATCTAGCTTTCCTGATTCTCTGACCGGTGGATTAATTCCCAAGGTTCTTGCATCTGTTTTAGAAATCTCTACTTGCGTTTTATTTCTAGCAGGACCTAATATTGCAACTCCCATTAATACACCCTTTGGGCCTATTAGTGTTACCCTCTCCTCATATTGAAACTGCCCAGGCTGTGATAAGTCCTTCTTCTTTGTCATATTGTAATCCTTGCCGAAAAGCTTTTCTATATGCTCCTCACTTAGGTGTACATGCCTAGCCGATACTTCTACTGGTATTGCCTTACTGCCGTTAATTGTATCCATTACCTTTTTTACAATTTCCTTTATTAGCGCCTCCTGCACAGTACCACCTCTTTTACTTATATAAACCTGCTTTATGCTTACACATCATTATATAAATGCAGCTACTTAATCTATTTAGGGCCTTTATTATGTCAATTCTACTAATCTCAAAATCCCTTCTAAAAGCCTTAATTGCTATAAGTTCTACTTCCCGTACACTACTCCTTAATGAGTTAAGACCTACTAATATCTCTCCCATTTGATAATTAGGCAATATATGGTCTATTCCAAAGTGTTTTTTGGGATGATGGGATATTTCCCTTAGTTGCTCTTCACTTAATCCAATTAACTTTCCTATACATAACTCTTCTTCTAAAACCTCGGCCTTTAAAATCTCCCTCGTATAATTTAGAACCTCATCAAGTTCCTCCACTAGTTCTGTACTCTTTTTAGAAGCTATGAGTACCTGAAGCTCCATTATTTTTGATTGAAAACTGTCAAGATTTCCTCTCAAAATTATTCTAGGGTCATCCTTAAAAACCAATTTATTTCCATAGATTTGAGTCATATGCTCTGGCTTCTTTTCTAAGGCTCCTCCTGAATAGTTTGAAACATACTTAGGTGCAATTTTTTCAGTGGGAAGTTCTAATTCTTTATACTTATTTTCCTTTTTACTGCTGTCTTCTTTTTCATCCTCTTGAACCAGATCTTCAATTATCAGCTCAATATAGTTATCCCTTAAAAATTGTCTAGCTGAAGGAGTAATTAAGAGATTAGAGTTTACAACATACCTCTTAGGTAGTTTATTTTTAAATTCTAAGCGAAGGGTCGCTTCAGTTAAAACCTTCATTAGCTCACTCCCTTTAGATCGTCGAAAAATACCTTTGGCAACGCATTTGTGGTTCTATTTCTTAATGGTGAATTCTAAGTTTTCGGGTCATTCTTTTAAGTGCAAAAAAACTGGCTAGGCACCCGTGTTCGATATTGTCTTCAAAGAATGACCCCCATCTTAGAACTAGGTCCTGGTCTAATATTAGGCTTCTAGCTTTGGAAGCACTAATTCAACTTCACTATGCGGTCTAGGAATTACATGTACAGAAACCAATTCACCAACTCTAGCGGCAGCAGCAGCACCAGCATCAGTAGCTGCCTTAACTGCTCCAACATCACCTCTAACCATTACTGTAACTAGACCCCCACCTACGTGAACCTTTCCCACAAGTGTTACAATTGCTGCCTTTACCATAGCATCTGCTGCTTCAATAGCACCTACTAATCCTTTTGTTTCAATCATTCCAAGTGCATTCATATTTGCCATTTATATTTCCTCCCTATTTTTTAATATTTTTTTAATTCCTCTATAACCATCTTGCATATTGCTTCTATATCTAATGTATTTATAGCTTTATTTTCTTCTGGTTTTATACCTAAATCATCAACCTCATAGGCCATTCTTCTAATATTAATTAAGTGCTCAGGTCCTACATTATCCGATGTGGCACTTCCACCAATGGCTCCACAGCCAAGGGTTAAAGCGGGTGCAAGTCCTGTGCTAAGTCCTATGGCTCCATGGGTAGCAGGAGTATTTACCAAGAATCTTGATACTGGTTTCTTTATGGCAAATTCCCTTATAACCTCTTCATTGTTTGAATGTATAGCCAGTGTATGACCTAGACCTCCATTTTCTAGAAGTTTATAGCAAAGCTCACAGGCCTCAGTCCAATCCTCAACTGTATAGAAGGCAAGTAATTGTGTTAGTTTTTCCTTAGAAAATGCATATTCTTTACCTACACCCTTTTCCTCACAAATCAACACCTTGATACCTTCTGGGATAGTTATTTCTGCCACAGCTGCAATGTCTCTGGCCGATTTTCCAACGAGCTTAGGATTCATGCCTCCATTTGGTGTCTCCATGATCTTAACTACCTTATCTAGCTCTTCACCTGTTAGGAAATATCCTCCCTGATTTCTAAGTTCAGTCTTAACATAATCGGCTATACAGCTCTCTGTAACGATAGCTTGTTCTGATGCACAAACGGTTCCATTGTCAAAGGTTTTACTTGCTAAAATCTTACTGATAGCCTTCTTAACATCTGCGCTTCTTTCAATAAAGGCCGGAACGTTTCCAGGTCCAACACCTAGGGCTGGAGTTCCTGAACTGTATGCAGCCTTAACCATTGTGGTTCCTCCAGTTGCCAATATCAAAGACACATCATCATGCTTCATCAATTCATTTGTTCCTTCAATAGTTGGTATTGATATACAGCTTATAAGTCCCTCTGGCGCACCCACTCTAGTTGCGATTCTTTTTAATATATCAACTGTCTTTAATATGCATTTCAAGGCACCTGGATGTGGACTAAATACAATGGCGTTTCCAGATTTCAACGCAATAAGGGTCTTGTATATAACTGTTGAAGTAGGATTTGTTGATGGTATTAATGCTGCAATTACTCCAACTGGTGTCCCTATCTCAACTATTTTTCTATCCTTATCTTCGTTAATTATTCCAATGGTTTTGATATCCTTGATGTGCTCGTAAAGCTTTTGGCTGGCTACAACGTTCTTGATCATCTTATCCTGCCATATTCCAAAACCCGTTTCCTCAACGGCCAACCTTGCTAGGTTCTCAGCTTCCCCTAGTGCTCCTATGGATAATTGCTTTACAATTTCATCAATTAGTTTGGTACTTAATGTAGCAAACTCTTTTTGCGCTTTCTTTGCTTCTTTTACTAAGACTCTTACCTCTTGTATAGACTGTAAATCTCTATCGAATATATCCAACTATTCCACCTCCTTGTTAAAACAGTTAGTTAATGCTTCTATTAATTCACTTTTCTTTGCAAATTTTATTTCACTTTTTTCTATTGAGATTCCATCAACACTCCTAGCAATTCTTCTAAGGTCAACTACCTTCATATTAATCAGTGTATTTTCATCGAGAGCTGTTTGTATGATATCACCATCATAGGGTGAATTCATATCTTCTTCTACCGCTTTCAGTTCCTCAGCTTCTATGGCATCCCATTTCCGAGGCTCATTTATTGCATAAGTTTCAGATTCCTTTGCTATTTCATCACAACGAGTGATTTCATTTTGAACCTCTGTCCTTATCTCTTTATCTTTTTGGGGCATATATATAATTTTTTCTAGCCCTTCTCCCATTCGTGCAATAACATCTATAGAAATAACTTTACCCATTCTTTTAGCTGCTGCCGCTCCTGCATCTATAGATGCCTTTACCGCACTAACATCTCCACATATTTTAATCGTTACGAGTCCGCCTCCCACAAACTCCAAGCCAATCAGTTCTACATCAGCTACCTTTAAACATGCATCTGTAGCTTCAATCGCTCCAATATATCCATAGGTTTCTAATAGACCCAATGCTTTTTCAATCATCATTTCACCAGCACATATTAGTACTTAGTTGGATTATCTGCAACGAATTTAACCGCTTCTGCAAAGGCATCGCAAGCAGCCATACACGCTGACTGACTTCCTGTTAATAATCCTCCACCAAAATTTGTTTCTGAAGGTGGACCAAAGAATTGAGCTATTTTTACATCGGCAGCCTTTAAAGCAACATCCAATGCGTACATAGATTCTATTGGAGGTGCAATAAGGTAAGCTATTGCTTCACCCTCAGGTATTTCAGCTAATGTAGATAGGAAGGATCCTGTTCTTGAAACACATTGGGCATAATATACTACAGAGTCTTCATCATTTGCGCTGTAAAAGCAAGCATCGTTTTCTATAAAATCTATAGCTGCATTTATTCCACTTCTTACTTCTGCTGGGTTTGGTCCTGATAAAATACCTATAAATTCACCTGCAAGCTTAGTGTTTGCATTGGCAGCTCCACCATAAAATGACTTTGCATAAGCAACCTTAACATCTGCCTTCTTTGTAGCTTCATCAAGAGCAGTATAACCTACATCATCACAGTCGGTTGTTATCATTCCTATACTTCTGTGCTCTTCTGACAATTCTAATTTCTTAGCCATATCACGATCTACATTTGGTATAAGCTTCACACTTAATACGGTTGTACGTAATGGATCATTTTTCATCTAACATCCCTCCATCTTATAATTTAAGATCTAATCCGCTTGCTTTCTGCTCAAGCATCTTCTTAATAACATCCGCAATATGAGCACCAGCTTCAACAGCTGCAGTTCCACCCTTGTGTATATTAGAAACCACTGTTCTGTTTGACTCAGGCATTCCAACCTTGGCATTATAGGCCATATAGCAGCTCATACTTTCTCCTGTAGCAAGTCCGGGTCTTTCTCCAATAAGAGTTACCGTTACCTCAGCGCCTAGCATTTCAGAAATAGCATCCATAGCTGGAACTCTACCATGCTCTACAAAAAAAGGTGTTCCAACACTTATTCCATATCCCTTTAAACCTTGAATAATGGCTGAATAAGTATCCTTTGCATTTGCTTCTATAGCAGTAGAACTCAATCCATCTGATATATATATTTGTACTATAGGGTTTTTCCGGCATTTTTCCTGAATTAATTTTTTAGTTTCTTCATCGAATTTTCTTCCAAGGTCTGGTCTGGTCAGATATTCATCCTTGTCTTTACACATTGTTGATATTGAAAAAAGGTTCATTGCATTTAATAATTTCTCTGAAACATAAATAAAAACTGCATCTTGAGCAACTGCGTGGTCTGCTCTAAATCTTAGTAAAGTTTCAGTTTTATATCTTGGCCCAGCTCTCCATATTCCAACTCTAGCCGGAGTAGCTTCCTTTAGTGCTAAATATCTTTCTTTATTTTCTGGGTTTGGAACTAGTAATTGCTTATTAATATCTACCGCAGTAACATCTGGAATTTCTTCACTTTTGCAATCAGCTTCACTACACTGAATAATGCTGCAATTATTTAATTTTGTGCTATCCTTTGAGCCCATTTCATTTATTACTTGTTCAATAATACTTTTAATGTCTTTTTCAGAAATCACATTCTTCCCCCCTTGATATTCTATTTCATGAATATTGATGCATCTCCTGCTCTTTTGCTTAATCTGCCATTTTCATAAATTCCCATCTTTTCAAGCCAAGCTTCAAATTCTTTGATTGGTCTTAGGTTAGTCAGTTGTCTTAATGATGGTGCTTCATGGTATCCAGTACATTGATAGTTGAGCATTATATCATCCCCTGCAGGAATACCCATAAAATAGTTGCAACCAGCAGTCGTTAATAGGACTGCAAGGTTTTCGATATCATTTTGATCAGCCTTCATATGATTTGTATAACAAGCATCAACTCCCATTGGGATGCCCGTTAATTTACCCATAAAATGATCTTCCAAGCCTGCTCTAATAACCTGTTTGCTGTCATATAGATATTCTGGTCCTATAAATCCAACAACTGAATTAACAAGGAATGGGTCAAATTTCTTAGCGAAGCCATAGCATCTAGCTTCAAGAGTTACTTGGTCTACTCCATGATGAGCTTCAGATGATAATTCTGAACCCTGGCCTGTTTCAAAGTACATAACATTTGGCCCTGCAGATGTACCTTCCTTAAGAACTAGTTCTCTTGCTTCTTCCAATAGGGCTGAAGTAACACCAAAGGCTACATTACCTTTTTCTGTACCTGCAATACTTTGGAATATCAGATCCGCCGGTGCCCCTTGCTTTATAGCATTCATTTGAGTAGTAACATGACCTAAAACACAATTTTGTGTAGGTATTTCCCATTTTCTTTTGAATTCCTCGAACATTTTTAGAACATTAGTTACACTATCCACTGTATCGTTTACGGGATTGAGACCTATAACTGCGTCGCCAACACCATAGCTTAAGCCTTCCATTAACGAAACCATAATACCATCTAAATCATCGGTAGTATGATTTGGTTGCAATCTAAATGATAAAGTCCCTGGTAATCCGATAGTAGTATTACAATGGGCTGTTACACGTATTTTACTAGCTCCATAGATTAAATCTAAATTTGACATTATTTTAGCAACAGCTGCTACCATTTCACTGGTTAATCCTCTACTTATTCTTCTAATATCTGCTCCTGTCGTTTCATCGTTTAGTATCCATTCTCTTAACTCAGAAACAGTCCAATTTTTTATTTCGTTATATATTTTTTCATTTACACTGTCTTGAATAATTCTCGTTACCTCATCGATGTCATAGGATACTACCGGATTGTTTCTTAAATCTCCTAGTATAAGGTTACTAAGCACCTCTTTGGCGGCAATCATTTCCGTTACTGATTCAGCTGCAATACCAGCTAACTTATCCCCAGATTTTTCTTCATTTGCCTTTGCTAAAACTTCTTTTACATCCTTGAACTGATAAATAGTTCCAAAAAGCTTTGTTTTAAGTCTCATTTGCTCTCCCCTCTCTATACTATTAACTAAATAACAAGGTCTTTACTATTACAGGAACTACCTTTCCATTGGCAATTGAATTGCCAATATCTATATAGTCGCCATTCTCTACCCTTACTGAATCTATACATACTATATCCTTTTTATATCCTAGCTGAGCTTTCATGGTTTGCCCTAGAGCCTTTGCGATATCATTCTCAACAATGATAATCAATGGTAGATTTAACTCAAGAATTTCCTTCATTCCATCTATGATGCACCTTGATAATTCCTGTATTGTTTCAAAACTGGCGTTTTTCACCCCCTTAATACCTAATGCTACTTGCTGGTTGTCATTTTCTAGCCTAAACCACGTTAATTTATTGGCAATTGTACTTGCTAGCTTGTTCCGTGGCAGCTCTTCATCCTCATGGGTAAGCTTAAGTATTGGTATGTTTTTTAATGGTAAAACCTCTTCATCAAATGATATAGTACTTCCACTAATATCTGTTGTATGGGATCCTGCACCAACTACTGTTGCTCTGATGGTTTCAGTAGGTTTTACCATGTTTTTCTTTGTAACCAAATTTGAATTCTTTATTCTCTGCCCTAGTATGATTCCAATATCTCCATATTCAAATAAGTCAGTCTTATCGTCACCATATATGCAATCAGCAACCCCTCCTGAAAATGAAACGTAATCTATATCATAGTCTCTTCTCAAATCGTGATCTGTCAGCAGTAGACTAAGCTCTGGTGATGTAACTTTAACACCTATAACTTCTTCAAGAATCTCTGCCATTCTCACTGTTAATTTATTTAACTCTTGTAAGGTCAATCTTTTTCCATCGAAAATATTTAAGTCTATACTTTCTGCTAATTGCTTTAGTTTGGAGGATATATAGGTTACCTCCAAGGTATCCTTATTTAATTTAATTAATCTGCCTCCAATATCAAGACAAGCCGTATCTATTGTTTCTCCATTTTTAAAAACTGCTATGTTTGTTGTACCACCGCCTATATCTAGGTTTACAACGATAACTCCGTGCTCCTTTGATATTTGAGCAGCCCCTGCTCCCTTTCCAGCAATAATTCCTTCTAAATCAGGTCCAGCAGTAGCTACAACAAAGTCACCTGCTAATCCACTGAGGGTATTTAAAACCTCTCTAGCATTGTCTTTTCTTGCAGTTTCACCAGTTATAATAACTGCCCCTGTATCAACATCCCCAGGCTTGATATCTGCCTTCTCATATTCCTTTTCAATTATTTTCCTAACCTTTATACCATCTATTTCTTTTAATGACCTAAGTGGAGTAAAGTATATATCACTTCTATAGATTACCTCCTTATCAATGATCTTGATTATAGGCACAGAAGCCATCGAAGCTGTATTATCAATTGTTATTCTGCTGAAAACCAATTGGGTTGTTGATGTTCCAATATCTATACCTACGCTCAAAATGTGCTCCTTCATCCTGCACCTCCCCTCTAGGACAAAGACAACTAAAGTCGTTTTGTCAGTAAAATTCCAAGTTCAGGTTCAAAGTTTTTGGGTTATTCCTTTGGAGCCTAAAACTCAAATAAAAAAAGAGCCAAAAAGATATCTTATATAAAATATCCTTTTGGCCCCTTTGCCTTTTAAAACACATCGTTGTGTTTTTATCTATTTTTTATTTTTAAAGTCAAACATTACCTTGCTACCTTTAGAACTTGATTGAATGTTTATTTGTCCCTGTAATTTATCCTTTACTATGCTCTTTACAATATTAAATCCTAAACTCCCTGGTCTGGCAGATTCCATGTCAAAACCTACACCATCATCAATTATAGAAATATTTGAATACATGCTTCCTCTTTGAATGTTCACCTCTATTAAACCCTCAGTTCTACCCACAAAGGCATATTTAAGTGAATTCTGTATAAGCTCATTGACTATAAGTGCTATGGAAGAGGCTTTATCTGAGTCAATGTTTAAATTATCTCCACTTATTTTAATATTTACACTGGTGTTCTTTTGCAAACTATACTCCATAACGCTGTTTTTAATCCTTGAAAGAATTGTCTTTATATCTACATCATCCACACATTTTTCAGCTAAGATTTCGTGGGTTACGGCAATACTTAAGATTCTACTTATACTCTCATCAAAAGCAACCTTAACAGCTTCATCATCTATACGTCTAGATTGCAACCTAAGTAAGCTGGCTATCGTTTGAAGATTGTTTTTTACTCTATGATGAATTTCCTTTATTGCTGCTGACTTCAGAATTAATTCCTTTTCCTTTGCTTTTACGTCTGAAATATCTCTTATGATCATAATAATCCCTACTACATCTATATTTTTTTGCTTCATAACTGCATATTTTACTTTCAAAGTTAGTTCACCAATATCTATCTCTGAACTACTGATAAAATCTTGAGATTTTATTTCTTTAAATCTTTTCCCATCTAAGACTAAATTATTAAAGTCTATTCCTACTAAATCGTCTATATAGCCCAGTTTTCTATATGACTCTTCTGCAACTGGATTTACATATGTCGATATCCCCTGACTATTGAATATAACTATACCATCGGTTATATGATAGTGTATGGGATTTTGGTTATCAATAAATGTCAAAAGTGTTTCTGTAAGTTTTTCTGTAGTTTCGCTTAAAAGCTCCATATTCTTTTTTTCATTAACACTTTTTGTTATGTCAATCTCTGCTATTAATACTCCAATCACATCGCCAAAATCATTTTTAATTGGTACCACATTTTGCTTTACTGACTTGTTTTCCTGAGTAATAGCTCTTAAATCTCTAGTTGGCATTCCAATTTCCAAGGTCCTCAAAGCTGCTGGTTCATTCTTTCTAAGGGCAAACTCACCAACAACTGAATACTGATACATCGATGGATGATTGGATGGTTTTGCCTCTGCCACTACAATTGCCATATTTGGATCTTTAATCATGCAATCTATAAAAATATCAGCCTGTAATAAGTCAGCAATCAATGGCAAATCTCGGGCTATATCCTCTAGCTTTTGAATATCATCATCTGTTAAATAAGTATGGATTTTACATAATTCATAAATCATAAAAATTACCCCTATACAAAGTTTTTATTTTTAAATTATATAAAAATTAATTATTTATTATAATTGCATTTGCTATGTCTTCCATAGCACAACGTTTATCCATACTTATTTTTCTGATTTTGTTATATGCATTTTCTTCAGTCAATCCATATTTTTTAATCAAAATCCCCTTGGCTTTTTCGATTACTTTCCTAGTCTTTAATTGCTCCTCAGTCTTAATAACTTTTTCTTGTATTTTTCTAAATTCATGCCCCTTAGCAATCGCTACCTCAATAGTGGCAATAAGTGATTTCTCATCAATAGGTTTAACAATGTATCCCATAACACCTACATCCTTTGCCTCCTCAACAAATTCCTTTCCGCTATACGCTGTTACAAGTACTACGCTACACGGTAAGTTTTCTTGTTGTATAATTTTTGATGCTTTAAGTCCATCTAGTAAAGGCATCTTAACATCCATAAGAACTAAATCCGGTTTTAGTTCTCTACACAGCTTTGCAGCATCAAATCCATCAGAAGCTTCTCCTACAACGTCGTAGCCAGCCTCCTTCAACAACTCAGAAAAATCCATCCTAGTAATAGGCTCATCATCGGCTATAACTATTCTTTTTTTCATTTTTTCCCTCCTCAAGTTAAAGGAAAATTTTTTAAATTAAAAACAATCTAGGTTCAAGATAAAAACACTTTTATATCCTCTATTCCATTACCCTCAAGAGAGCTAACTTTAAATATATTATTTGCTCCAGCATTGCGTAAGCACTCCTGAGCATATTTGATATTAGCATCTACACAATCTATCTTTGTAATAAATCCTATCACTTCTTTATTAAACATCGCTGCAAAGCTAGGCGGAAAAATACAACCATTATCAGTGCAATCTTGAACTAATCCTATAACATCACAATCACAGGAAGATGTTATTAGAGCATTATAAAATCGCCTATTCTCTATATATTCTCCTGGTGTGTCCAAAAAATTATTATGATACTCCATCGTTTGAGTTTTTTTATACTTTATTAAATATTTATTTATAACTTGAGTAAGCGTAGTTTTTCCACTGCCTGTTCGCCCTATCAATATTATTTTTTTCATGTGTCCCTCCTAAGACTTCGTTAGGCTCGCAGGA